>JADWZK010031151.1_pt1 | contig 9975 bp, 10 predicted proteins | sample 8957641 | NCBI WGS metagenome assembly JADWZK01 (sample SAMN16576796, study PRJNA672827) | algae metagenome | host: rhodolith | place: South Korea: Udo, Jeju | collected 2014-09-18 | reverse complement strand
AGCTCAAGCAAGAAAACCTTATTCCGCCAAGGTTGCACGCCAGTCCGGGCCGCAGTCGTACCAGCCGTCGCAGTCGATGCCGCGAAAGTGCCCCGCGTGCGGCATGTCGGGCCACTTCGTGGCCAATTGTCCGAAGCCCAGCATCGTCCAACTGTCCCAGGCGAAGCGACAGAAAACCATCGAAGCCGAAAATTCGCTAGTGGTTGACCTTACTAACGATAGTGACTAACGATAGAGAATAGTTTCCACCGCTGATTAAAGAAACCTCAGAAGATAATCCCAGGAACGAGAAGCCGAATTCCTTAAAATTCAGTTTTCGGGAAATTTGATGTGGAAACTCAAAATTCCTGTTTATAGGATTAGCGCGCCTTTCAATTCCAGGTTACGCAAAAACCTCGAAAAGAATCATTTTACAAAAAAAGTTTTTGGGGAAAAAATACAGATCTGAGGGTGCATCTGATTTTTGTCATAAAGATGTGTCTCCTTTACAGCACGTTTTCCATTCCTGTCTTCAGTTGGCACAACTATTTTCAGTGCAGCGCTTTGCGGCTTGTCGTCGCACAGAACCTCTATCGAATAAGCGTTATCTCGACGCGATGGGAAAGAAAGGTGGAGCCAGTAGTGCCGGTGGCAGTAAAGGTAAAGCTGGTGCCAGTAGCAGCAAGGACGCCGGAAACAAAGGCGGTAAAGGTGGAAAGGGCGGTGGCAAAGCTTCGAAGGCTGGAGGGGATCTCAAGGTATGAACACCTTCTATACACCTACTACCATCCCCGTTGCATAACGGCATACATATGTCGCTAACGGAAAGTTTGTGTCCTTCGTTTCGTAGAACTTCAACCAAGTGAAAGCACGCCACATCCTGTGCGAGAAAGAAGGCAAAATCAGGGACGCGTACGCTGTTATCAAGCAGAACTGGCTTGATGAAGGCAAGGCTATACCTGGACCGAAATTCGGCGAGATAGCGGAGAAGGCGTCCGAGTGCTCATCTGGGAAGAAGGGCGGGAATCTTGGGTGGTTCCCACGCGGAAAGATGGTTGGCGAGTTTGAACAAAAGGCGTTTTCAACGCCAGTTGGGGAAGTGAGTCAGCCTTTTAAGAGTTCTAGTGGGTGGCACATTATTCTTGTAGAAGGGCGCAAGTCTTAGATTTGTCTGCATGTAGGGTCGGGGAGCGTTCTGTGGCGTTGTGGAAAATATCTGATTGAAATTTATGCCATCTGTAGAGAAATGCAATTCCATGCCTTGATGACATATCCCTCTCGAGGACAAATTATGCAGTGGAATAGGTGCCTGAGCACCGTACCTCTTGTGAAGTCTGCCTCCACTTCACAAAAGAAACTTTCTGCAGTTCATCCCTTTTATACCGGTCCAGTTCAAGTGGTCCACAGGACCCAACCACGTTGCAAAGATACTCAAAAGTGCAATCTGTTCGTGGCAATACTCTCCGTCACCGGTCTTGACGAGGCGATGGCGACTGTAACTGTGGAGGAGAGCATTCCTCTAGTCGACCTTAGCAAATATGTGTCCACGGGAGATGATGAGCTCGCCAGTGAAAAGGTTGCTCATTCTCTTGAGTATTATGGTGCCGTCATAATCAAAGACCCACGGGTATCTGAGGACGATTCGAATACTTTCGTCGACATGATGGAGCGATACTTCGCACAGCCGCGAGAAAAGAAAATGGAAGATTCTCGCCCTGAATTATTTTACCAGGTCTGTACAGAGTTCTGCGGTCCATTTTATCGCGCAGTGCGTCCTGCTATGCTAAAGTACCGTCATACACAGGGACACTAACTTCAATGTTTCTGTTACACTAGGGAATTATAGGTAGGTTGCACGCCAGACTACCAAGAACGACCACGAGACAATTCCGAGTTTGCCATGCTTCTTGCGCGTGAGAACAAGCCAGTGAGCGACCCCAAGGCGCGCATGAAAGACCCGAAGTGGCGCTTTATGTGGCGCATGGGTGAACTCCCTCCCAGTACCGAATATCCAGAACAGAATGCTGCACCTGTGATTCCCGCTGATTTCCGTGAAGAATGGGCCCCCACAATGAACAACTGGGGCGTGAAACTTATGAACAGTGTTTACACTGTTGCCGAATTACTGGCGTTGGGACTGAGGCTCTCGCGCGATGCTTTCACGAAGAAGATGCGGTACGGGTCGCATCTTCTTGGCACCGACGGGGTCCGATATGTCGAAGTATGGTGGCGAAGTCGGCACTGTAATTGCTGGAGTAAGTTGATGAGACTAATGCCTTCCCGCATAGCGACCCAGTTGACGTGTCTATCTGACTTGTGCTTGTGCTCCGAGTAGTATCACTATGACATCAGCTTTTTGACAATTCACGGACGGTCAAGGTACCCTGGGCTCTACATCTGGCGAAAGGATGGCGTTCGCGTGCCTGTAGTCGTCCCCGAGGGTGCGTTACTTGTGCAGACGGGCTCGCAGTTGGAGTATCTGACCGCGGGAAGGGTGGAGAAAGGAATGCACGAGGTTATTGTGTCGAAGGAAACTGCAGAAGCAGCGAAGAAAGCGAGAGAAAGTGGTAGACCGGGTTGGAGGGTCAGTTCTACGCTTTTTGCGCATATGGGAACTGATGAAAGTTTATCACCGCTTTTGACGAACGGAGGAAAAGAGAAGGAATACTCGGATATCAAGGCAGGCCAAATGGTTGCGAACGAGTTGAAATATTTGGATTTGGCCCCACTTGCCTAATCACGTGCACCTCGTTGGACGGAGACCCAACCCATTTGCCATCGCATAGTCGCGGCACGAGGGCGACTAGTGCGCCTTGGCAGATTCGGTGGATGCGGTTCGCGCTTTGAGCTCCTGGTTCGCCGTATATCTCTTGTAAAACTCCTCCGCAAAAACGTAAGTACCGAAAATCACCACGGCAGTGCCAAACCCTGGCAGCATGTGCTTGATGTTATTCTGCCTTCGAAGCCACGGATGCTTTCGCCACTCATGATGGGCTTCGGAAAACATTCTTCTACTGACTTCTCTGGCGAACGATGGCCGTCCGCCGCTTGCCGATACAAGTTACGTGGTACAATTTCTCGGGGATCTGCGGGGTAGCTTCATCTTAGAAATTAGCCCCACTGTAAGTAGTCTAGTGTGTGCTCTGTACCGGCAAAAAATTTCATGACACATGCGAAGTATGATACAATACATCCACGTGTATTTAGGGTTGGCCACCGGCGACGGTTCACCTTCGTGGATACATCGATTTCTCACCAGGTTCACTTAGTATTCCCGATAAGCACTCCTTTGTTTATAGGGGGAAACCGGCCAGTGAATCCAAGACGCATATAGCCGTGTTCTCCCGCTGTCCGACGAAATGGTCAAAAGCAAGAAGAAGTCCGGTGAGAACGTGAACGCCCGTTTGGCGCTTGTCGTGAAATCCGGCAAGTACACTCTTGGGTTCCGCTCGACGATCAAGAGCCTGCGTTCGGGCAAGACGAAACTCATCCTTATTGCGTCGAACACTGCACCGATTAAGAAGTCCGAGCTTGAGTATTACGCCATGCTCGCCAAGTGCCAAGTGCATCACTTCCAGGGAAACAACATCGATCTAGGTAAGTTGGCTGACAACTGCACTGCGTTTGGAGCGAAAGTTTTGGTCCGTTGAGCGTCGCGAGCGCTACCGGCGGATATGCTGGAGCAACGTCTAATAGGTGAACCGAACCATTACTCGCGTTTCAATCCCGCGCCTCGTGTTTTGAAATCTGCAGGAACCGCGTGTGGGCGATATTTCCGCTGCAGTGCAATGGCGATCACAGACCCGGGTGACAGTGACATCGACCGTGTGTTCATGACGCCCCGGAGGGACAGTAATTAATCAGTAAATTGGGGGTGTTTTAGCAACCAACTGTATTGCATGATAACTTGAAGTCTGGTTGAGTTTTGTAAACGACCGGCAGAATCCGAACGAACATGCCTGCTCATTTTGACAGCCTTCATGTTGGATTTATTGAAACGCTGTAATCCGATACTTCGTACTTGGTCACGGAAGTTTTGCACACCTCAATTTTGAAATGAGATTCTAAAAGATTAATCATTTATTTGTACGGGCGATGCGCACTTCAGAGGCTCAGATATCCAAGAGCACAAATGCCGGTAACTAAAACTTTGGGAGAAATATTGCTGGTCCATTACTCGTCTTCACTTTCAGTTAAGCGGAACTCAGCAACTTCATCCGGCTCCTCATCACTGGCCACGAGCATCATCAAAGAACTCTTCTTAGGTTGCTTGGATCTTGACTTTTTGTTTTTTGCCTTTTTCACAACAGACTCTTTGATTTCCTCGTCGAGTTCGCTCTGGTCTGCACTTGCTTCATCCTCGTCCGTCACATCATCTCCTTCCAATTCCTCATCTGCGTTGTTCTTTGCATTTTTCCCTTCGCTGTGTCTGTTCTTATCAGCCTTCGCAATCACTTCGTCACGAAGAGCTTCCTCTCGTTCTTTTCGCTTTCGCTCAATTTCATACATTCGCTGTATCGGGGTTTTCATTTCGGCCGTGAGTCCTGGCACAATTTCCAGCATCCCTGCCAATCCCAAGGCACCCTTCGGGCCAAAATCGGCTTTTGCCCGCATATCAGTGACAAGCCGAGCCGTTTTTTTCAGCTGATCGCACAAATCGCCAATGTCACGTCGCCAATCTGGCACTCGCAACTCCTTCGAAAATTTGCGCAACTCCACCACGACCGCATGGGAAATTTCCGGGAATGAAACATGCTTAGAGATACCAGCGAAGTACTTCGCAAGTTGCATAACAACACCTTGTATGATGCCCCCAAGATACGGTTTTGTCCCAACGACGTCATCGGAAACACGAAGTATTGACCTCCACTCCAATGCTCGAGTCACACCTCGCTTGGGTACCTTTTTCAACTCGGCGCATCGAAGAATAGCCAGAAGATGAGGTGGAACTGGAATGAATACACCAGTTGCCATGGCAAGGTCGGTAACAAAACTGCAAACCTGGAGACGAAGAGGGTAGTTTCTGGGTCCGGACTGCAACCGCAAGATGCCCAATGATACTTGCACAAAAGGATAAATCAATGGCTCCAGCTCGTCTTCTGACCCATAACGCGAAAGAACAGACGACCATAGACGAATGCTGTTAATGGTTGTCCAATTATAAATCTTTTCAATATCCGTCTTCGTATCCTTCGATGTCAATACAGTTCGCAGTGTCACAGCCATTTGGCGCAAGTGAGTAAACGCAACAGTGTACGATGCTCCCATGTTGATTCCGAACAGTTCGACGATGCACTTGACGGCAAAAATTATTGAAGGCAGAGTGCGGGGGTTGCAAACCGTGGCGACGCTTTTTGTGAATGCCTGACATGTTTTTCGGAGAACGATTTCGGTGTTGGAATCTTCGTTGGCAACCGCGTGGAGAAGTAGATAAGCTCGAAGTTTGGTGGCGTGACTCATATCACGAGATTGGGCAGTCCAAAACGAAAGAGCAATTCGTGTGAGTTTTCTCGCGAGGGAAGGCTGTTCCTTTGTGTACGGCACCAGGCACTCCAAACGCTTCAGCAGGAAACGCAGCGTCCGAGCATCCTTCATGTGCTCTGTCAGAGCAATCATGTGGTATACGAAAGCCTTAAAAGTCGGTTCAAGATTTTCCCATCGCTTATGCTCTCTGGGGGTCCAAGCCGCCGGAGCAGAGATGCCAGACTTGCCGGTCTCCGATTTTACGCGCGGTTTGGCAAGCAACAGGTCCAGCGTTCCTTGAATACCAATAATAGCCATATTCATAGCCTTCTGGTACGCTTTGGATGAGGCAAACCGAATTTCACCGGCAACGAATCCCTTGTCGTCAACGAACTCATCGTCGCTTTCGTCGTCGTCGTCAATCATATCAACATCGTCGTCATTGCCTTCGGTTTTACGGTTACGCTTCTTCTTCGCCTTCAAGGCATTCTTCTTACTTTTGTTGACGACTTGCGAGCTAACAGCCAGTTCACGTCCAGCTCGAAAAATACGGAGCAAATCTCTGCAGGCCTCAGAGAAGAGCGACGAACGGACAGTTGAGATTGAAGATCCCGAAGATAGCCAAGGTCAATCACTTTGCTGTCTCGCTTCTGCTTCACATTCTTGCTTTTGCTACACTTGACAATATCATCCATGTCGCCTGCCACGCCTTCGTCATCCTCATCCACAGGGTCAAGCTCGACGTCAAGACCCGCCTCCGCAGCGGCACGTGCTTCATCCTCTTCGTCATCTTCGTCGCCGCTACCATCTTCATCTCCTTGTTCGGCATAGTCCTCTTCACTCCCGGAACCAGCGTCGAAGTCAAGCAATTCCGCATCATTCTCCTTCAAATACTTGTAAAACTCCGGGTCAGTAATTTTCAAGTCATCCAAATCAGCACGGTGATTCTCAGCACCCTCGTCGTCATCGCTATCACTTTCGCTTTCGCCTCTTGCATTGGTCTTTTCGGGTTTCTTTCCTTTTCCCGTTCCAGCAGGAGATGCATCATCGGAATCTTCAGAGTCATCCGCGCTGAGAGAATCACCCTCCATATGCTCCTTCGCACGCTTTTCTGCGTTCTCCTCCACACCATCTTTTGGGACTTTCTTCGCAGATTCTGCACCGGATATCTTGCCAACTTTTTTCTTGGAATTCTTTTCAGGACCAGTTTTCCCCTCCAACGACTTCTTTCCTGCTTTCATTTCGGTATCCTCTGAGTCACTACTGAATGGGGAGTCTGCGTCGCTATCTTCCTCCACGTCCGCTTCCTCTGCTTCTTTAACTGCGTCCTTCAATGCTTCGAGATCGCTGTCCAGGTCGTCCCCAGTTTCTGCACTCCTTGCCATTGCCTCTCTTACCTCATTCAACAGTTTGGAAATTTGATTGTCGGCGCGAGCATTTTCTTCTTCGACAGTTCGAGACTTTGGCACTTGGTCCCCTTTTTTTCCTTTCCTGTGCCGTTTACCAGAGCCAGTAGTGCTGACATTACCAGCTGTCGGATTTTTTTCTGCGGTGCGCCGTCGTTTGGCAGTCGCTTTTGATTTCGCGCCTGCCATGTCTAAAACTTCGTCGAGAAAATACCCGCGGGATGGATGAATTCGATCTTGCTTTCAAGCACCGTCTTTCCTCACCTTCTTACGCCCATCGGAACACCGACGTCGGCCCTCGACTTGAGCTCTTCCACGTGTATAAAAATAATTGGTTCATGATGTCGTACACATCCAGGTCGTGTATGCTGGTGATAATAGGTGTTGTAAAAAAGTGCGCCAGAATCTGTGTTTTGCCGTAAGTGCCCATGCTGCCGTAGACGGAACGTCAATCCGATTTTTGACGTTGAGCCACCTACGTTGAAGAGGGAAGGAACCGGTCGATGTCAACAAGCGCAAAAAGATGGCGGAGGTCAAGCCAACACCTGCTGAAATCCCGTTCGTGCCGTCCACCGTAGTCACGTCCAACGACGGAGAAGACTGCGTGCTTATGGATCGTACCGGTGAAGCCAGCGGAGGAATTGGTGAAGGCTACACTCTCCCGTCCACGTTACTTTACCTGTATCTTACTAACAACAGGCTGCAAAAAATCGCAAACCTCGAGCCCTGCGTAAATCTCAAGGAACTTGTTCTTCGTCAAAACGCCATTTCCGTCATCGAAGGACTAGAGACTCTTGTCAATGTCGAAGAAGTGGATCTGTACATGAACCACATTGCTGATATTCCCAGTGATTCATTTATCTCAAACAAACGTCTGCGCAAGCTTGACCTTAGCTTCAACCAAGTGCGATCGATATTCGGATTTCCGTCTGCAAATTTTCCCGCTCTCGAGGAGCTTTATTTGATCGGGAATAAAATCAAGGCCATCGACGTCATTGCAATACCATCTTTAAAGCTGTTGGAACTTGGTGATAACCGAATACGCACAATGGAAAATTTAGAGCACCTTCCGAGGCTTGAAAGCCTCTGGTTAGGGCGGAACAAACTGGAAAAAATTCAAAATTTGCATGGCTTGGTCAATCTCAAGAGGCTAAGTCTACAAAGCAATCGCATAACGGAGATCACAGGGCTTGACCACATGCAAGGTCTCGAAGAGCTATATTTAAGCCACAACGGCCTTTCCTCCATGGATGGTATTCAGAATCTGCGTAATCTGAAGGTATTGGATCTTGCGGTTAACAAAATCCAACATCTTGAACAACTGGAGAACTTGGTCAACTTGAACGACTTTTGGTTCAACGGAAATCAAGCCGCCGACTTTTCGGAATTAGAGCAATTGAAAGGAGCGAAAGGGTTGGATACTGTCTACCTGGAGGGAAATCCTCTTGAAAGAGATAGCGAGTATCATGCGAAGGTCTTGCGCGTACTCCCCAATCTGAAGCAGATTGACGCTCTCATGGTCTCAGACATTCGCAGAAAGGAGATAATTCAAGAAGTCGAATAAGAATGGCCTAAAAAGGACTCGCAACGACATTAATTCATGAAATCAGTCTGCATTTCCTCTTTGTCGGAGGGGTTCTGGAGTTGGCTCTCCTTCCTGTACTGCAAATGAAATACTGAAGAATTAAACTGTTTTTCTACTTTTTTCTCGCGGGGAAGTCGAACTTCAGTGTTACTGTGAAGTAAGTCGTATTGTCTAGAGTAATATCACGACTCCCTGGACTTCCAAAGTGTACCCAACTTCAGGGAGCTGCAGCGGAGAGAGCATATAGGTCGAAGCGAAGTCGCGCCTGACAAAGAGTTCGTGCGATTATGAGTGTTAGTGAGCTCTTCGGTTTCGCGAAATGACGAAATTGGGCTCAATCTCTTTTGAGCATTGTGAAGCCCTCTGAAGCCTACAGAACGCCTTGACAAAGAAGGCCATGTTCTCTTTTCGAACCCTTTATCTAGTCAAAGAGTCAGCCATACAGAACAACAATAACCATAAAATGTCAGCAAACGAGGGCACTAATGCAGCGTCTGCTCCAGTATCTTTCGAGAACCATATACTGTATGTGCTTTGGAGCATGTACTTCAGTCGGCAGTGCGGAGCAGCACTCAATGTTCCCTTCTTCCGCAGAGTAAAGCAACCCCCTTTCTAATTTCCGTCCGAGTGAACGTACATAGCAGCATTGCGCAATCGTCCAATGCATTCTATGCAATTCTAGATATTCAAGCGCGGTTGCCAAGTAAAATTACACTGTTACAACTTTTATTCGCCTCAATGACTTTTTCCTCTAGGAAAAACGAAAAAAACCCCTTTACGACCTTATTTACGCGTATGTAGTAAAGACTCTTAATGCATAAAATATTTTCTTTTCAAACAGCAGAACGGGGGGGTACAAGGACGCCCTGAATTCGTTTTCTCAAGTGTCGCTCAAGCGGTTCGGCGTGTGCGGAGAATACGCCAAAGTCGTCTATCAGACGCTGCCCGTCATGATGGAGGAGTTGTTGTCCGAAGAGAAGCAGCGCCTTCGGTTCACCAGGTTCAGGGCCCAGACACGGGCCATTGACGGATTGACCAAGGGTGTCGCGTACGGCGCTGAGAAGGGACAACTGCCCAAGTCGCAACTACGCGGAAAAGACGAGAGACGGCTGAAGCAGGAATTATTCGCGAAGAAGAGGGCGGTCTTTTTTGGATATGCGCAGTTTGGACATGGTCCCCGGGGACCGTGCCCTCGCACGAAGCTTGTCCGGGCGGTGGCGTTGCGGTGTCCAGTCGTCTTCGTCGACGAGTATTGCACCTACACGTGCTGCAAGGGTTGCGGCTTCGTCTTAAAAGGCAGCTACGGCTCGCGTGTGCTTCGTTGCGAAAACAACCACGCAGGCCCGGGCCCATGCCCTGCAGACGAGATTGGCCGGGACACTAATTCGGCAGCGAAGATTGGGACTTGAGGCATTCGCGCTCTACTCGGCCTACCGCCCCCGCCCCACCTCCAGCGCCCAGAGCGCAGAGAGCACAACTAGATCCCGTTCCTTTTTCTTTACTTACTTTTCTTTATATCCCTCTCTTCTCGAGAGAGAAGTG
>JADWZK010088479.1_pt1 | contig 9988 bp, 6 predicted proteins | sample 8957641 | NCBI WGS metagenome assembly JADWZK01 (sample SAMN16576796, study PRJNA672827) | algae metagenome | host: rhodolith | place: South Korea: Udo, Jeju | collected 2014-09-18 | reverse complement strand
GGGAGGGAGCTATGAAAGTTGTACGCAGTACAAAAGATATGACAAACTTGACACACGGACAAAAAACCAGTACATCATGAATCTTCAACCAGCAGTCAGAAATAAGAATTTTTAACCTTTTATACACATGTTTAACGCGATTCAGGTTCATCAAAGTTCTCAAAAATTGCAGTTCCCTGCTTTATTTGCAGTGCATCTTGACATAGACTAGAGGTTTGTACTTGGATGCGTGCTTGAAGTTCAAAAACTCAGAACGGGTTGGCTGGGTCGTAAATCCAGTATATATACGCGCCTAGATTCAGAAAACTCGAGATAGCTTCCGCAATAGAAGCTTATGTCAAGCGATCCTTTCTTTACCACGAAAGGCCGAAACGAAGCTCTTAGGAGTCGTCCTGGCGATCCCAAGGTGGACAGTCAAGGGATCCTTACGGTCTCGCGTGCCCATACCTCCTGCTGCAGAAGTCTTACGTGGGAGAGAACCCACTATCCAGGAGAGATAGTCGACAGGTTGCCGGTCTTCTCCTCCTATCAGTTACACTAGCATAACAATCTAACCTTGCCGCCGAGCCAAGGAATCTTAGATTCCACTGTTATAGTCTTGTAGTAGCGGCCGGGTCGCGAAACCGGTGACATGCCGCTGGCCCCGCGGGTTTTACAACCTCCTGGAGTCTTGCTCTGTACGATTGTTTCTTATCGAAACGTAAATGAACAGACAAACCCAAAGTGTTAGACGCGGACGCGGAAGTCAACAGTAGTCGCGCACTTCGGGGTGAGCTATGAACAAACGCAAGAAGCAAAAGTTTTCGGTAAGGTAACTTTTATTCTTAGGCTAGTTCCTCTAAGATAGCTGCCTTCTCTTCTAGAAGGGAGGGAAAAGGACTAGTACATATATCTCCGACAGCGCGAGGTGCTCGCGAGCTGAACCGGAAGACTACGGTTAAAATTAGTTTTATTAATGGTATGGGAGTTCTACACCCTTGCCTTGGTTTAAAACAAGCTAAATACTACGTAACTCTCCCGATCACGGATTATGAAAAAAAGGGTTCGATCATATCCAGTATGATTTGAAAGAGATGCAAGCATTCTATTTATGGAACTTTTTAAAGTAGTCTATGTCTACCCGCGATCCTTCGGGATCGATTTCGATGCACAAGAACTCGAAAAATTCGAATTATGCGCGATATTTAAGATACTAATAAGTCGCCAAGCGGTACCAGACGCTTCTGGTACTACAGTACTTAAAAGACTGAGGTACACACCATAATAGGGTAAAACTTGTATCAAAGCTATTCAACTTCTTTTCTGGATGGTATATCTCACTCTCCACAATGTTTTGAAGAGTCTTGCACTAGATCGAGAACTGTTCAATCCGATTTATATATAAAAATAAGTGTTGATGGCCCATGGAGGTTATGGGAAATATCGGGAGGTTTATTAGGGTGCTATTGGGGGGGTATATGGGGGCTAATTAACCTAACCCCAGTTAATAGTGGGGGCTATATATGACTCTACGTACGGACTCCCGACACGCCGACGCCTAGTGTTCTGGCGTTGTGCAACACAGTCACGGTAAACAGGCTTCGCCGCGATCTTGCATGAGATAGAGCGCGTTCTATTGCACTTGGTCGCCTAGCGACAGAACACGAGAGTCCAGGTTGGCCCCCGAGGGCGCTCCGAATGCCTCCCAAGATTGCCCATCCCCCCTTGGGACGCACATTGTCAGCCGCTGGCTGTTGTCTGGCGGTCTCCTTTTCGTGTTTTTTTGTTCACCATAGCGGGCGGTTCTTCGTTCCCTCCAGTGGCTAAACTTGCGCCCTTGTACGAGGCCTATCAAACTGGTTCTTGCTCTGCTACAATTCGACATGGGATATAACGATGCCTGCGTTTACAGCCCGCAACTGCCGATTCGTCCCGATTTCGGCCCCACCGCCGTTTTGCCATATAAATCAAAGTCTCCCCGGCTCTAGGCCCCGTCCATTCTCTAAGTGCCCATGTAGATCCCTAAACACCGCTCTCAATTAGACTAACAGTAGTTTAAATTTTCTAGCTGTTATAGCGACTCCTTTGGAGTAGCTCCTCCACTAGGGAAATACTGTACTATTTCCGGTGCGAAACCACAGATACCAGATCCTTGCATTTTCGGCCAAGTTCAAGGACGGAAGCCCTCGCGGGGATGAAGCAGTATGCTATGATAATTAAGGTCCCTAGGGGCTTTCTTTTATCAGGATAGGCCCTTTCGGGAAATAGAAAAGTCAAAAGACCTTCGCCGTTTGTCTCTGGGCACCGGCAAAAACCATTCAATCTCCGATCATGAATTTCAGTTGCTTCACTTACGCGTCCAGGGATCCTGATAGTGATCCCGAGTATCTTTCCACAGGAAGCGCAAACGTCGACGAGCTTCTTGGCGGAGGGGTATGTTCTGGCGAGATAATGGAAGTTTTTGGGGAGCAAGGCACAGGAAAGACGCAGTTGGCACTTTCTCTTTGCCGCAGTGCATCAATGAATGGTGGTAGTGCACTTGTAATCGATGCGGATGGATCTGTGGACATTCAACGATTGCGAGAAATGGAAGTATTGGAAGACGCCGTTCATATTGTTAGAATGTGCAACGCAGACCGTATCATTGCATGCCTAATTCATGTATTACCCAAGATGCTGGTGAAGATAGGAAATGTTCGCGTATTGGTACTAGACTCTATGGCTGTCGTATCGCGGGCCGCCACCATGGATCACCCTATCAAGCGTTGCCAAATATTGGCGGGAAGACTGGGCTATCTCGGAAATCGATATAACTGCGCTGTTGTGGTCATCAATGATGCGAAGTCAGTTGCAGAAACACAAGCAATCCTACAGTCCGATTCTGAACACCCCGTGGTTCCAACCGCTGCTATGGGTGTGCAGTGGACGCACATATGCCCGACCAGACTAGCGCTTGTCACAGACATGTATGGCACGCGACAGGCTGTGCTTGTAAAGAGCGCTCGACAAGCATGCGGGCATACCACGTTCGACATTGGACCTTCTGGAATTTGCGATATTTACTGAAAATGGAAAGACCAGCATCTGCTTACTAGGCTCAACACTACGATTGCAACTAACAAAACGCTCTAGAGAAGAAACACCATAATCTTTCAAAACAACCATCAAATTCCTAAAAAATCATTCGGAACAGCTCTGGGATCGAGGCGGGAGATAGCGCGCTCCACGACCACAACGCAGTCTAAGAACTGCTTCCAGCTGCTTCACCTCCAGTCTTCATCACCAGGTCCGTGCCGAAAATTCTCTTGTACAGATCTAGCACATCATCCATGGTGCTCTCGAAATGTGTCGTAGCGTCATAGCTTCGCGAGATGTACACGCGCTCTTTCCTCCCATCGCCAATGGGCTCAAAAACGTCATCAATAGAAAGGAATGATTCTTGAATTTCGCCCAAAAGACCCAAGCCTGGCGCAAGCTCGGAATGTGGATCATCGGTCTCAACGGTAGTCGAGACCAAGGCGAGATATTTATGTTGTGGTGTGGTGCGATGATTATAAGAAAGCACGAGAACATAAATATCATTTTGCGCGAGGACGAAACCTGCGCAGCGGGAACAATAATCTGACACGAGGTTGACTCTTTTGTATTCGGTGGGCATTCGTTCAAAATACAGTAGCATCGCACAACCTTACCAACATGACTAACTTTCTTCGGAAAGTAGCTCGGATCTGCAGCGATGAATTCGCACTTCGCTGCTTTATCGCCCGACCGCACGCCAACGGCAACGCCATTGTCGTTGTACAAGATTTCATCGATGGGCGTTTGAAGCATGTAAGTGCCGCCATGCACAGCTGACAAGCGCGCAAATGCCTGCGGAAGCTCGCCCAGTCCGTACAGCGGGTATAGATAAGGAGATCGACCATGTCGAGCAAGAGATGTGGAATAAAGTTGAATTTTCCGGACCGTTTCAAGCGCGGGCCTGAGCATGTACGAATCGTCCCGGTACAAGGCAAGTGCATGCCCGACAAAACTAATTGTCGGTGGAAGCAGACCGTAGTACTCATAGAGCTTCGACATGGGCATTGTCTCAAGATCCAGTCCGCCGTGGGTTGACTTATCTTCGTGAACGTAGCTATGAATGAATGAGAAAAACATACGACAGCGGTTCTTCTCAAAAAGGCCCATGAGAGAAGACGTCATCGCCTCCTTCGGTGTCGCCGGCACTTTGTGAGGACGGTCGTCACTGAAAACTGCATCAATCGCGGTAGAGCGTGCGAGACACAAACGTTGTACCAGGTCAGAACCGCAGAGTAAGGTGCAAAACCGCATTGCATGACTGTGCGGGGAAGCGATTACATACCAAATGATCCATCGACCAGTTTGAATTCTAGATAGCGCGTAACGCCAGTGTGTAAAAGCATATTGACCATGTTGCCTCCAGCCATTATAAACTTGGGAATAAGATCAATGTTATAGTCTCTGCTGGGACCAAGTTCAGGGTTGGGACCACCAGAAGAAGGCGCAAACCTTTCGACCATCATTTTCATGTTAAGACTTGCGCATTTTCCACCATAGTAATCGTTGCGGTCACAATGCAGCACTCGTAACCCGCCAACACTGAGCAATCCAGAGAGAATGCATTCCGTAAGTCCAGTGCCAAGTACGACTGCATCGTACCTCCCATCTGCGAGTGGTTCGTATTCCTTTCCATTAATGGAAACCTTCTCCTTGGGAGCGTTGGGATCTGCCATGCTGAGATCGTTGAGCGCGTGCGGTGTGAAGATGCATGCCCTTTTCCGCATCAGGCGGGATCATGCTGGAGCAATGGGAAAAGCCAAAACTTCGAAAAAATTGCGTGGCCTTTCGAAAATATCCAAAACATTTGGTCGCGAGTGTAAGCTGCTCTCCATAATAATAGAATGAAAATTTATTATTTTTGAATACAGCTGGCAAATTGAAGTATGTCAGCTAAATTGTTTTCTGAAAGTGGCTAAATTTTATTCGATTAATATCGGACGTGAGGATAGAAATCAAGTGTAATATATCACAAAGGTTAAATTTTGAATAAATTCGAAGGATATTTTATTTGATTAATCAAATACACCATTTGATTTTTATCAAAATACAGTTTTCGAAAGGGCGAGAATTTCATTGTGATCTTGACATTTGGGACAACTGTCTTCAAACATGGAAATCTCAACTGTATCTGCATGCCAAGCTGAACCTGCGCATGATACCGGTACACTGTGCACCCTATACGTTCGAGGGACCGCTTCCTAAATATTCAACGGGGAAGTTCCAGTTCCACATATTCATGTTCAAAGAAATTATCAAGCGAAAGGATCACGATGAGATAGCCACTTTCTATAGGCATTGATATCTCTTAGCGAGCACACCATCAACAACAATCTACTGTCCCCCAGTCTACCCAAGGGTAATTACAATGAATTTGGTTCCGCGCCGGGGAAGGCCTACCCGGAGCTCGCCGACTGTGCCGAAGTCTATTGATGGCAGCGTTCGCAAGCAGAGGAGGCGCAGAGTTCTTAAGCATTTCTCATGGAAGCGAGAGGAGGCTGCTTCATTCGTCATCCGGCACTGCGATGCATTCGCCATCGTGCCCCATGCAGCATGCAGACACCGGCCACCTACAGTTTTTCGAGGGGTTTAGGTGAGAATCTGTATGATATGATATGCAGTAGGTCGCGGAGTTTTGATATTGGTGCATTAGAGTGTAAGTACAGGTAAAGGAATTTTGTGTGCATACCGATGAATCCATCAATAGCTTGAATCAAATAATCAACTTCGGAAGTCCGCTGCTCGGAAGGTAGACAAACGACGCTTTTTTGATAGTTTCTGGGCCAAATTATTCCGAACGACGTGGATTCGATCTGTATCATAAACAATCTCGAATTAGAGGTGTTGACCGGTTTCATTTTTGAATAAATTTTGGTCCCCCTACTGTCGCCGTTTTCATTACTTGGGTAATCAAGCGGAGCACTCAGGTTAAAATTTCGGTTTGTGTGCGGTGAAGGTGTAAAAGCTCTTTCATCCATGTCTCGCGCTCCGAAGGAGCACAAAGAACCAGCCATTGGTACCTCGCCTTCAAAGCCTGCTCCAAAGACGTGGAGCAGTATTCTTAACACAGAACCCATCGAAAGACCCGTCGCCAACGACGACAACCTAGTTGTTGAGGAGAGCGACTACAAGCCATTGCAAAATCCACTCCTGCAACGAAAATTCACTTCGACGACTCCTGGGTCGCGTTTTCTCACCTTGGACTCTAACCCCGGCTCCCGCCTTCCACACCTTACGCCTACCATTGTCTTGGACGATTGTTCAGAAGCTGTTGCCAATTCTTGTTCTGCGCAACCAAGCGCCAACGCTTCGAGACAGGTGCCATCTGGAGCTAATTTGAGTTCTTCCGAAAGTGACGATGACGAAAACGAGAACCACCCGCAACCAGTAGCTGTTTCCCCGCCGCGAAAGTCCCCGAGAATTCAGAAAAAGAAGCTTCGTCGAGTTGCATCATCATTAAGTCTGGACAGCAGCGATTCAGATTCGGAAGCGCCTGTGTCGCCCCCTGTGTCGCCCCCAACTCGTACCAAGAATACTGTTGTGCTGCCCAGAAGCTCCACTGAGCCAAGGCAAATGGGTCTGAGGAATGCGCAAGGTGCTAGTGCGGGAGGTAATGTTCAGGGTCCCCATCACGCTGAACCTTCCTCCAAAAAGCAAAAGCCGAACAGAGTCGGTCACAAGGACGTTCCATCGCGAGCAACAGCGCTTTTGTTGCAACAGCAGAAGGACGCGCTTCTGAAGAAGGCTCACGGCGTCGGTACACCCAAGACATTTATTGGTAAATGCCTTCTATGCAATACCCAGGGTGCTCTCCTAACTGAATCGAGCATTTGTCGTTACCATTGCCATGGAGCGTCACATCCGGGACCGTCAGTTGCGAACGGGCCGAATAGGTCTACCACGAATGGGCGCACTACAACCCCGACCAACAAACCCGCTGTCCCAAGTCGGGCAGACTTATGTAGTAATCCCGCGCCATCCGTGCGTCGAACCGCTGTTACTGCTGCTGCATCGCCAAGTGCTCATCCGCAGCGGACTGGAAGCGCAAGCAATGTGCTCGGAAAGCGTGCTCTTGAAGGGGTGACCACTCCGTCTCCACCGCAGCCTGGGCAAAGTCCATCAGCAGCGTCGCAGCCAAAGGAGAAGATCCCTGTGGTTAACCTAACTGAGGTAGGTGAGAACGACGCCATTGGGAGGGACCGGTTGTACTTCTTTTCCAATCGACCAAAACGGTTTGACTTTCCGCGTAATTCACCTATGTCAAAATTTTCTCCTTTCGCCGCAACTGCGGAAGCAATGGGAAATGGTATCTCATCCAAAGATGTCTGTGCTGGATGTGGCTCTGTCGGCGGTCTTATAGCTTGTCGAAGATGCCCTCTTGCATTTCACAGACACTGCCACGTTCCGCCTATCAAAGCCGATCTCTCACGAGGTTTTTTCTGCAGAGCATGTAAGACTGTTAAAGGGAATGATACGTCATCTGCTTACCTTCCAGCAGTTCGGCCGAAACCGCGACCTCCGCCTTGGCAGCCCTTGGCACGCCTTGCTGCGGATGCTGCTGATGGAAATCCGATGGATTTGGTCCTCCATCCCTCTCTACATAAGGACTTTGTTCGTCGTTGTAAGGCAGACTGGTTGCGTTGCTGTCGATGTCGGCGGGTTCGTATTGTTGGCGAGAGAAGTCTCAGCGAATACGTTCGCATTCCATTCGAATGCAGGGATGCGTTTTGGGCTAGTCCAAAATGGTCATGTTTTAAACATGTGAGCGATTCGGAGAAGGCCCAGTTGCCGCAGGCGATTGCTAATATTCAAGAGCGTTCTAAAAGACGGTTAAGGCTCTTTTATCACGATTTTGGTGAGGAAGACCGTACTTCTTACGGATTTTTTCCGACCAACGAAGTTGTTGTTTTGGATGATGACGATGACACACCGCCTCCCAAACCGTCTGACAAAAGGACTGATTCCATGTCCGTAAAATCAAAAATTCCAACCGCCAATGGACGTGAACCTGAGCCTGGTCCCGTGTCGCGGTCAGCGGGTATCCAAAAGGCACCACCGGGCGCTTCGAATACTGTTACGAATGGTGGCCCTCATGCAAATGCTCCTGCGGTCTCAGCATCTCAACCTGTTATACAGCCTAGAACTCCTGTTCAGTCATCTTCCTCTGATGCCCGTGCTGCACCGTCACCGTCGGTGACGCTGAGACCTGCTGTGCAGGCGGCTTCGAACCGTTCTCCGAATAGTTCTATGGGTCCTCTAAATGATTCTGTACGAGTTGACCAAACTTTACCTGTAACAAGCGCCAGGAGAGACATTTTAACTGCACCTTCAAGAACTACCGCGAGCGAGGCGTTGGCCTCAAAACAGGTTGCTAGTCCGGCCCCTCCTGCGCCCGTGCCTCAGCATACAACTATTGCGATACAGCAACAGATGCCGCCAGCCGAACCCCCCGCAACATCTCATGCTGCTGTGCCTAACAACTTTTCGCACGCAACTCGCACTGGCGTGTTATCGCCTGCGTCGCCTGTTCATACATCATCCCAGTCGAACCCTGCGCAAAGCAGAGGCCTGGCCCCAAGTCCACCAACAACCTCGGGACCTGCTGGGACAAGTACTGTGACACCATTAATCAACGCTGCGAGTCCGGTACAGCATGTGCCTGGAATGGCTTTGCCTGTTCAACCTGTGAACGTTGCCGGACAGCCCCAAGGTGCTCTGGCGATGCCGGACGGAAATCTCACAGGATTGCATCAATCAGCGGTCCATCAAGCTATGTCAACTGCACTCCAGAATTCTGCGTTAAACATAGCTAGGGTTGCGCAGGGGCAGCATATGATTACCACCCAAAATGCACACGCCCCTGAACCTGGACTGTCGTCTGTGTACGAGGCTCGACGAAGTGACATGCGGCAGGCAAGCAATGGAATATCTGCACCTGCAACCTCATATGTTGGACCGCCGACCCAAAGCATTCAAATCGCAAGGGAAGATCCCGGGTGGAGTGGCAGTGGTCCGCCAGCGGCGGCTGCATCGGAATCTCTGCAGCAACTCATGTTGAAGAGGATTGCACTTCTTGGAGAATCCCATGAAATTGAGGATACACTAGTTGACCTGGCGCTTGAGAATAGTCCCAAGCTGATCCAGATTTTCAGTGCGTTTCATGGGAATCCTAGCAGATTCGCTCGACAGGCTGCTCGACTTGCGAGATCTACAATGAATGCCTCCCCCCGCGCCTGAAAATGCTGTGGCTTCGACGTTGGGGCAATCAGGCAAATGCGAATAACGCTCAATTCACTATGATGCAGTATACGGCTAATGGTATGGCTGTCCCAAGTAATGCTCAAGAAATGCAAGTACAAGGGACTCATTTGCGAACTCTGTCTGCTGCTGAGAAACATCAACTCAACGAAGAATTTCGTCGCATTCGATTGATGCAAATGGACCAATGCATTCGTCTCGAAACGGTCATGGTACGAGAAATGAAGGGAGTTCCTACTCTAAGAGTTCCGCAGCTTAATGCGAACCACGTCAAGGCCAAGAAACGCATGAATGCAGGGCATGTAGAACAGCTTCGTAATTTACTTCATTCCGTTCAAGGGCTTCTTCAGCCTCCTCATCCAGCTCATTGAATGTCATTATACATTAGCATTGCTAGAAGTCTCAACACACTCGGCCCGCTTTTTACTCCAGTTTTTGCGAGTATCAGAATTGTATACAAAAGCTTCATAAGCTTGCTCAACATAGTTTACGTCGACAGGATGTCAAGTAGTAAATTATTAATTCTATATTTAAGCTTCGGACTTCGACTTCTTGTGCTTCTTCTTCTTTGATGAGCTCTTTTCTTCCTGCTTCGCTTCCTCTTCTTACGTGAGGACTCCGGAGTTTTCATTTCGACGTCCTCCTTTTCTCAGCGACTGCATCGGTCGCACCTCAT
>JADWZK010030775.1_pt1 | contig 9988 bp, 7 predicted proteins | sample 8957641 | NCBI WGS metagenome assembly JADWZK01 (sample SAMN16576796, study PRJNA672827) | algae metagenome | host: rhodolith | place: South Korea: Udo, Jeju | collected 2014-09-18 | reverse complement strand
GTTAATGTGGTTGATTCGTATCTTCTCTTTCGTCGTCCCTAGAATTTGAATTGGACTAAATACTATCTCGAGCAAGCGGAAGTAAGTTATGATACACACTGAGATGAGCATTACAGTCAGTGTCCTTCGTCGTGAATCCATATCCACGACACGTTCTTATCAAAGATATTTCCATCGTTTGTTCCGATAGACACGTGTGTAATTATGATAAAATATTGATATTTGACGCATGATTTCAAAACAGAAATCATAAATAAATGATCCAACATATCGTGGTCGTAAGTTATCGATACCGCCTGATCGATCGTCTCGAGGAGCCATAAATTTACTGTACTGTAATTTACCTGTAAAGCATGTCGCAATCAGTCAGCCACCGTGGGAACGAAAAACACGAGGACAGTTTAACGCGCACTTCAACCTCGCAGCGTTGCGGAAAGCTCTAAATTTACCAACCCCGCATAATTCCTGCGGGATGTACAGGACGGTTTTCCCTACTGACGCTCAACCCAAGAAACGCCAGGGAACGCTTGCTATTCTCTTCCGCCACGCGTCCGTGTCGCCATGGAGCCGGTTGGGTTTGGTCTCGGTATCGTGTCAGAACTTCAGCACCAATGCCAAAGCATGAAGATTCGTGTCGAGAAATTTAGACAGGGCCCCGAGACTTATCACTCACTGAAGATGGAACTCGATAACATGGCAGGTCTCATTGCGGAAATCGATGGAGCGCTCAAGTTGAACCCGGACGCGGTGTCTGAGATATCGTCACCTTGGTTTTCCAAAAGGCTGGAGAAGGTCCAGAAATACCTCCAGTCGACAGAACCTACGATGCAGAAGCTTGGCCATGTTGTATTTCCGGATGGGAGCGCCGAACAGCCAAAGCGGAAAAAGTTCAAAGCCATGTATCACAGACTGACCCGAGCGAAGACGCATGCGAGCGAAATGGCTGCGATGGAAGAACAAGTGAGGAACGCATCGCACGACCTCCATAGGTTGGCGTCCGAGCTGTCCATTTTGATCAGCATGGGCAACTTGGGCACAAAGCGCTCTTCTACCACTGCGGAACCGAAGTACACCCCGGAGGGAAGCACACCAGCACTGCCTCACACCGTGAGCCTGAACTTTAACGTCAAGGATGCAGAGGGAAAACCCGCCACACCGGAAGCGTGCCTAAAGCACTATGTGCTGGCAGATGCGACAGAAGTAATTGCGGCTGCCGGAGTAATGAACCCTGCGTACGGCGTTGTTGGCATGGCGGGCGTGGGGAAGACAGTGGCGTTGCAGGGTCTTGCGTTCGACGAAGATGTCCAAAAGCATTTTTCGGACGGGATTCATTACATGTCACTGGGGAAGGGGGCCACATTGCAAACCGTCATAAGCGAGATTGCAAATATCATGAGGGTCACCGGTGCTGGTGAAATTGTGGATTCTGTGGAAAAGTCTTCTTCTGTGAGGGAAGCGGTGAACAAAGCAGAAACTTGGTTCCGAGGCAGAACGAGCCTCTTCCTCGTTGATGACTTATGGCCAACATCGGAAAGTACCGGGTATTTGCATGATCTGCGACAGCTGTTGAGGCGAAGTCCTGCAAGTAGACTGGTTATAACTACGCGCAGCACTGCCATCGCTGAAAAGGCAGGGTCAGTTGTGGACTTTGGCGTGCGCGATCCTACTGGACCTGTCTCGGAACGAATTTTCATGTCATATGCCAGGCCCTGTCTAGCAGCCGACATGGATGTGCAATTTGGAGAGAAAGTCAAAAGCAAAATTTCCAAAGTCCTCCTACTTTGCGGTGGTCTGCCAATAGCTCTGTCTGTGGCGGGATGTGCTGTAGCGAAACTTGCACGGCTGCACAAGAGCTTTGGAGCGGCTTGCGACCAATATGAAATTCAACTTAACAAGACGAAGGCCAGCCTTCGCGAGGAACCAGGCTTCTCTGGAACAAGTTTAAATGCTGGCATTTTACTAAGTCTGCAGTGTTTGGAACCCGAGTACGAAAAGTGGAAGGATGATTACGGAGTTGATACGAAATATACCATTAAGGATCTCTTCGTGAGCTTATGCGTGCTCCGCAACCAAGGATGGCTCCCTGTGTCCGTTTTGAGCCGACTTTGGAAGCTTGATGAATCCGAGGCAATGAAAATCGCCGACTTTTTCTGCGGAATGAGTCTTGCTACGTTGCAATGCCGAGAGCGTAAAGCGGATGGGCTGTCTGAAAGTGGAAATGAGAGCGGACTTATGCTGCATGATTTGCATCTGGACTTTTGTCAGCATCATGCGCGAAGAAGCAATCAAATTGCTTTTTGGCATGCGGAATTGCTTGACGGCTACTGGGAAGATGAAGAAGATAAACCGGGGCTTTCTGTTCTCATGGACTCAAGTGAAACGGAAGAGAAAAAGTTGTTGTCCCTCGCTGCAAGGCCCTGGTGGTCGGATTCTGTGGCGAATGACGGCTACATTTGCGATAACCTTGCTCGACACTTAATGTCTGCGAACTGCAGCGTAGAACTGGGAGCACTTCTTCTGGATGCGAGGTGGACGCATTTACGTATGAGGTTTGGTGGGATTGTTGCTCTTGAAGGCGATTTCGAGAGTTTTGGTTGTTTTCCGGTCACATCGGCAGGAGAAAGAAAGGGACGTACGTTTTCAAAGGGACTTTATGAGAGCTTTGCTGTCCTTTTCAGAGCATTGCAGCTCTCATGGGGAAGGATATGTGGGGGACGCAGGGAATTGCAGTTCCAAATGTGGGGGAGATTATTCAAGGTGAGAAAAAGCTATGTTGTTCTGAACAAGTATCTCGAAAGTTTGTCGATGCATACCGAAAAACCGTACTTAATGCCTGTGACGGGCTTTTTCCCGGACCCCCGCAGCGCGCAGCTAATGGATATACCAATTGGGGGCCACTGCAACACTGTTTCTTACTCTCCGTGTGGACGTTACATAACCGCGGGTGAGTGCAGTAATGTTCTCGTTTTAGACGCTTTGTCGGGTTCAATTCTGCGTCGCTTGGAGGGGCATTCTCGGCTTGTGACAAGTGCTGTGTTTGTTCCAGGCTCAAGGAAAATTGTTTCGGCTTCCCGTGACTCTACGATAATGTTATGGATGTGGGAGAACTACGAGTCACTTCCTGACGTGTTGAAAGGACACGAGGGTTATGTATCATGTCTTGCAGTCAGCAGTGACGGCGAGCGAATTTTTTCGGGCTCTGCAGATGGAACGTTGCGAATCTGGGATGCGGGCACTGGAGCGGCATTTGGTGAATATCGGCAGAAGTCCGGTGTATGTTGCCTGGCACTAAGCGCTGATAACCAGAAAATCGCCATCGGCTTGGAGGATGGCACGCTAAGGGTCTTGGACAGTTGCACAACAGATGTCCTTTTCGAAGTCCGCAAGGAGCATAAACGGTGGGGTGAAATCTGTCGCTTTTTGCCCTAACGGTCTGTATTTGGCATTAAATTCTTTCCTCAACATTCACGTATGGAGTACTGCAACTTGGACGTTGGCAGGCGAAATGAAGATGCGATACGTGAATAGCCTTGCCTTCAGTCCCAGTGGCAAACATATTGTCGCGGGATCGAATGAATACTTGATTCGGTTGTGGAGTGTGGAAACTGGGGTTGCTGTTGGGACGTCGCTCAATGTCTACAGCCCTGTGAACAGTGTTGCTTTCAGCTGCGACGGGAGAAGAATAATATCGGGATCCAGTGATGGGAGGCTACGAGTTTGGGACTCACAGTTGAGCGAGCACAATATTGAAGTTCCCGACGGTCACTCTCGCGCTGTTTGGGACGTTGCAATCAGTCGTGATGGAATGCTGGTGGCATCGGCTTCAAGCGACAAATTGGTGCGGATATGGAACTCCCAGACAGGTGCCCAAATTGGACAGCCGCTTGGGGGTCACAAACGGTCTGTACATTGTGTTTCTTTTAGTCCGGACGGACGACGTTTGGTGTCGGGAGATGCAGGAGGAATTTTGCGGCTTTGGGACCTGGACACCTTCTCCTTAATTGGGGATCCGATGAAGGGCCATACGAGGTACGCATTATGTGTAGCATTCAGTTTTGATGGCCTTCGCATTGTGTCCGGTTCATGGGATCAGACAGTTCGAGTTTGGAACGCCGCATCGCAGATGCCAATTGGTGACCCCCTGAAAGGATATCAACATGTTGTTCGTCATGTCGCAGAGAGTTGTGACGGTCGTCACATCGTTTCCAGAGACGACTTGCTCCGGACCTACATTCGAAATCGTACTGATGGAAAAATGGTATGGACGTCGGAGCGAAGCGACAAACTTGCGGAAAGGGGGGGCAAAGATAACGAGGTGCTCATTGAAGAGTTAGGTGAAAGTGAATTTGAAAATGAAATCGATGATGAGGAGGCCGCGCGAATTATTCGTAGCTGCAGTTACGAGACATCACATCTTTGGCCGAAGTCTTTACCGCGTGAATACGACGAGGTGCACGGCAGCGGTGTCCGTGTTTATTCAAACATTGCTGGTGAAAAAACCTTGCTTGGTTCTATGCTAGGAGGAGGATTTGATGTCAATTGGAGGTATAACGCGAAAACAAGGATATACGCAGTTGGTCTTCCAAGTGGTGCTGTTGCAATATGCAATGCCGTCTTGGATTGAAGGTAGGTCGACGTCATGGGCTCCAGTTTGCAGCTGATACATGTAAATATTCACTGAAACTCTGGCGGAATCCACCGGAATAAATGGTACAGAAACTCCTTGCTAGACGTGTTCGAGTTTCTGCTTAAGCGCCCCAGAGCCTGGTCGAAATGTGATGACTTACTCTACAGACGCATTGATATACTGGCTGGTAAAATGGCATTGGAAATTGGTGGTCAAATGGAAGTGGGACATGAGCGCCAGAGCTGTTTGCAGTACTCGTCTTTGTTCAGGGTTGAGCTGCTAAGCGGGAAAGCACTACGACCTTCAGTGAGATTGTATTGCGTTTTTTGTAACACTATTCATAGGCTGCGCAGGCAAGGGCTTCCAAATCTGAATTGCATATCGCGCAGTTAGTAGAATCCAGAATGGAGATAGTCTAAACAAGATCGTGAGCCGGGCGGCGCCACGCGCAACTAAATATCTGGTTACTGGACATACGCGGGTTGGCGGTGCGATCTTATTATCCCAGGCTCGACGCTCGCGATCACCACCATTGTCTTCACAGTTAACGCGTGCCTATTGGAATGGTCCATCACAACTGCCCATTCCATAGGCTTGCCTGAGGTCGCTATCGCAGTGCTATGCAAGACAATCTAACTTCCGCGGCGACGTCGCCGGTAGAAAGGGGATCCCGCAAGGAACGTCAGTGTGGGCAGCGGGAAAGCGGTGCGTCTAAATCTCTCTCGGGATTTCGGTGTCTGGAGCGCCGGCTTCGCCGTTCGCCTCCACAGGCGCAGCATCCCTGTTCGCAGCCCACTCGCGGTCTCTCAAGCGCTGATAATGCGCACGAATGGCGAGGTCGTCGCGGGGGGACATGGTCCGCGTGCGACGTGCCGCATGGTGATGAGGACGACCACGACGATCATGGTGGTGGCAATACCGGCAGCGATAAAGGCGATGACCCAGGGGAACGGGCTGTTGCAGCTCCCTTAGCAACAATAATGGCGAGGTTTGCGGCGGTGCTGAGGGGGAAAATATATGCCCACCAGGTAATGGAGAAACGCCGTGTCCAATACTGCCGGAACACGCGCTGAGGAGAAGGTAGATGAAGAAGGTAACGGAGACGAAGAACCAAGTGAAATCATCCATGAGCTCGGCGCCGCGATTTCTCTGCAGGTCCATATGTGCGATTGCTGCCGTCGCCGGCGGTGCGATGAAGAGGAACATGGTAGGCGTCGCCTTCTCGCCGGCTTCTGCGAGGGTCTTTGAGAGGAAGGCGAAAACGGCGACGAAAACAAGCAGCCAGAAAAGAATACCGACATTAAGGGACACCTTGGCGAGGTTGTCTTTCTCGACGAGCGCGCCGAGTGCACCGAGAATGAAGAACTCCGTCGTCGCCATGAAGTAGGTTGCATGCACGGACCGCAGCGAGTACCCGGTCGCGAAGAGCCAGTCACCGTACCAATAGAGCGCCAGACTGGTCTGGTACGCAAAGAGGCCGTAGAAAACGACGCGCATGCCGACGCCGGTATGCCATGACTGCGGCAACTGGGACGGGAGCGAGAGCGCCAATGTACCCATGACGATGGCCGGACTCGCGAAAAAACTGGTCAGTTTGTTCGAGGTGAAGTCGCGCTTGAGCAAGTGCGGGTAGCGCAGCGCGCGCACTATGAGCAGGGAGAAAATGACGACGGCGAGCGTTGTCGCTATCACCCACATTATGGTCGCCACAAACTGCGGGAACTTGCCGGCCTCGGCGAGCGAGTCGAGCATGCTCGTGTACGCCGAGAAGCCGAGCGCGATACCCGCGTGCGTGATGTTCAATTGCACGAGGAAGGCGCGCCCCATCAACGCGGCCACCTCCTCGCTCGAGGGACTCGGCAGGGGGCGCCTGTCCGGCGCCAGCACCCAGCCTATCACATCGCCGGCCGGAACGGGCGCAGAAGCAGCGGTTATGTTGCTCGTCGCGCGGAGCGCACGGGGTTCGACGGCGGCAATGAGGCCGTGGAGGCGGCGGCGGACGCGCGGGAGCGTACGCTCGACATCGTGCTGCGTGCTGAGGTTTGCAAGCGGATCCGCAAGAGTCAAGAGCTGGGGGTTATGGGCTTTGTGGAAATCCGGTACAGCGGATTGTTGCGAATGGCGTCGGGCAGTCGGTAGGAATGTACCCGGGACGAAACCTTGCCAGAGGCGGTCTGCGTCGGCGAGAGATCCTGGGCAGGCGGTCTAGACCGCTGTGCGCGGTTTGTCGGGTGAGGCTTGACTTCCTCTCTGGCGCCAAATCCAGAGGGTGAGATTCGCAGCCGAGCGCCTGTTCGTCTGCGAGCGGACCGGCCTGGCGGCGAGGCGGTGCTGGGAACAAGTAGCATTGATGACTGCATGGCGACGATGAACGTAATCGGATGTCGTTGCCCGGGTGCCTGTTCGACAATGATGGTAACCGGCGCCGTCGGGTACGGTCGATTTGCTTCAAAGGGAATGACTTGTTTGGATAGTCGCTGTGTTTGACCCAAACTGAGCAAAGATCATCGGTTAAATTAAATTAGGTCCGAGGTGCGATTTGACAGAATGTGTAGACCTTTCGGGGTGAATTTGTTCCCTGCGTTGGACCCAGGAAACGTGGACCGGTGGTGAGAGAATTCGTTTCGTTCAAATTTTGAAGTTTTTTGATGATTCCAAGGTCACCTGCCAAGCATTGCTTTCATTGGCTAATTGCTTCTTCTCGATGTGGTACTGCTGTGCAGAGCGGACCACTCGTGTACCCCAGATTGAGTTGCGGCCCAGAAACTCGGTGCGTCGGGCCAGGATGCGTGGACGAGAATCTGAGATGTTGCGTATGTAATTCGGGATTACGTCATACCATAATTTGCGGCATTGTCATTTGCAATCAGAATTGTTGCAGAGCTGTTGAAATTTGGAAAATTTACACACTGCTGTTATTGCTGTGATTGCTGTAGTTGCATCCTATTACACACTCCTCACTCCGGCGACTAAAGAACTTCGGAAAGAGTAAATTATTGCAGAGTGGATCTTCAAGATCCATAGACTTGAGAAACACCGTAAACAGAACTTCAAAAGGTAAGACTCGTGTGCTGAACTGGTGCATGTACGTTCGCGGTCATATAAAATCTGAGATCAACTTTTATGTACAGAGTGAGCAACACTCGTCACTACGACACAATGATGGTTTGAATTAATTTGGTTTGAAATTAGGTTTAAGTCATGCCAATGGCATCTCCCGTGCGGTCGTCTATGCAGTGCAACAAGATTTCCATCCTGATATTCCTAGACAAGGCATTTGCAAACGTGAAATACAGCAAGCTTGGTGTGTGATGCAAACGTTGATTCTGTTCAACTTCGAAAAAATACTGCGCGTGCGATTGAAATCCGTTCAATCTGGAGCAGTAAATGTTCGAAGCCGCGAATGAAATGATACGTCATTCACATTTTGAGAAAACAGAGTTTTCTTTTAAGAAATCTCTGTTGTCTCAAAATGTGAATCATCGTGCTCTAATTTAGGACTTTTTTTAATCCTCACTACATGCAGCGCAAGCTGCGTCCTTGGACTGGTATGTGAAGACTTTTTATATACGGACTCTGAAATGAGCAGATGATAATACTGTAGATGATCTACCCTTCCCTAAAAGGCTAATTCGAGCCACTTTCCGAAACTTAGTTCAAGATGAGGTTCAGTTAGCTGGACACAGGCAGACCCATCGTGAACCTGACGCCAGGAAATGTGTCTGCAGCGATTTCCTTCATAAGTTGCCAGTATTCCTGTAACACGGAGTCATTAACTGCTCTGTTGGTCGACTCTTGCTCCACACAACTCCTGTTTTGAGCCGAAGTCAGACCTTGTCATCAGGACTAAAATATCGGAATAACTTCAGTACCTCTGGATTCCTTGATCTCCTGCTTCTGATTCTCTTCATGTTTCGGTGAAGTCACGACAGCAAAATTTCTCAGATCCATGTGGGAAAAGATGATCATTAAGAAGTCATATGCTGTTCGTGGCCCTATTCCGCTATTCTCGTAGCTATAGTCTCATTCCGGGGTACGCAAGGACAACTATAAGCGAATAGTTGGTGCTTCAATTGCTGAACGTACTTGTATTTTGAACCGCTCCTCATCGTTATTAAAATGTCGGAGTCACACCCTCGCCGGCGGGAAGTAATTTTCTTGAACCACGTCGACTTCCTTTAGGGTGACGGATCTTCGATTATTGTATGGCATGGGCAGGCAAAGGGTTAATGGGAAATATTTTAATAGTCGAGAAGAGAAGAGAGAGCTCGCGCTTTATACACTTGGCGCTAAAACTGTGTTTCACACATTTTATCTACCCCATTGAGGATATTCTCTCCAGTTGAGCTGGTCCCCACGTCCCCAAAACGCACAGTAGAAATGATACTGTATATACCTGATTTGCTAACTAATGTAACAATATCCTGACATTTTAATATAAAAATGACAATATACAATGCTATATTTATAGCTCTGGCGCTACATTTGGGCAGGGAACCATGGCTAAAGCTGCTTAGCTGAGTTTCGACAGATGAAAGTTTTGAGGGTTATTCCAAAAAATGTAAAAAAAATTGAAAAACATGATTTTCAGCTCTGCTCGAGCTGCATCGTTCAGTTAGATCGTTTAAATTATCTGCACTTTGTTTACACTCAGCTGTCATTCAAAATTTCAAAACATGGGTGTGGTGGCCCCTTTTATGATAACGTATCCACAGTTATTTGGCATTCTCTCTCGATCTGAGTGATTTGGCGTCTTTCTGTAAGGACGCTATCGCCACTGTAAACTAGTTTTTTCTGAAAAACAATTGAAAAGTTTAAAAACAAATCTGCTCATCGACCTCAGATGAAAAAGTTACATCATATTATGTAAAAAATAAAATTATGAAAAACTCAGCTAAGCAGCTCTAGCTATAGTTCCCTGCCCATATGACACGGTAAACATCAATGGTGGATTAGCCGAAATCAGAACCCTCCAAAAAGTGTACAAAACAGACTTGCCTGTACACACGAAAGTGGATGTTTTGCGGAGTTGGGTGCTACGCAGTTCTCAATTTTAGGCTCGTTCCAGCGCGAAAAATAAATATGATACAATACGTATGGATTGTGTTTGGGGCTTCTGATTGGCCATACGCGCGAGAGCGTGACAGCCATATTTTTTTTGTGACACCGATATCTTCGGGACTTGCGAGCCAAGTCGCTGCAAGTCCCAATTGTATTGATTTATCATACCCCCCGCCGTCGTTCGTCATGTTCTAGCAGTAACCAATCAAATGAAGTAAAAAATTTCGCACGTGTACCAACACACGTGTACATGGCGACATACAGAGTGCGTCATCCAAGCTATTGCGCACAATTCGCTCT
>JADWZK010213180.1_pt1 | contig 10002 bp, 8 predicted proteins | sample 8957641 | NCBI WGS metagenome assembly JADWZK01 (sample SAMN16576796, study PRJNA672827) | algae metagenome | host: rhodolith | place: South Korea: Udo, Jeju | collected 2014-09-18 | reverse complement strand
ACGTTTCTGGGATGTATATAATTGAAATAAGAACAGAGATATGCTTGTGGCTTTGCGGGATATACCGAGGCCGTCTGGCAACATAACAGTGAAAGGATGTGCAGAGATAGAATGGGGCATTTTCAGTGGCCATGAAGCATCATGCTGGACCTATTTGTGACCGAACTCTTTTTCGGATATAAATATTTTGAAAAATAGTATGCGTCAGGCTTATGTCAAGAAGTTATTGGCGTCTCGACTCGGTCAAATATCTTTCTCATTGCGCTGATATATGCTGATTGGTGAGCAAAGAATTTCGGCAGTGGAAGGAAAGTGTACACAATCGACAACTGCACTCCAAATTTTCATGTGCATAAAACTTGAAATGGAGTACTGCGGTGGGATATAAGAACTGCAATTACCTGATCGCCGAAGCGCCCCGCTGTGCCGAACACCTCTGAAAACCCGTCTGTCGTGAAGTTGATTGCGGAACACGATAGTGCCCCGGCTGCGGGGAACAAGACCGTCCCCCGGCTGCACGAAACTTGACTCCTTCCCAGTTGCCCGGAACAAGTCTGCGCCCCCGGCTACGCGCAACACGATCGCGCCCCGGTTGCTGGGAAAACGACCGTGCCCCGACTGTGGATAAAAGGACCGCGCCTCTGCTGTGCGCAACACGACCACGACGTGACTGTGCCAAACAAGAAAGGGTCCCGACTGCGTAGAACCTGACCGCCTCCCTCCCACTGAATTTGATTGAGTACCTCGTCCAGCCAGAGAAACCGTCAACCTCCGTATTACGGAACGCGGCCGCACCGCGCTCCTAACGCGCCGGACCGCCCTCCATCTGTACTGAAAACTACCACGCCCTTGTATCAGCCGAACACGCAGAAATTGCTATTTAACAGCAAGAGTGCACTCCACTAGTGCCAGTCTTCGCTCCTATTTCCCGAAGTCAGGTGTACCGGGTAGAACTGCATCCAAAAACAAAATCTGGGAACATATTGAAGTGCATTGAATCCAATTGAACTGAACTGAATTTAATTGACTAGAAAAATCAAATTGAATTAGATCGAACCAAACTTAATTGAAAAAAATCAAACTAAATTGAATTGAACCAAACTTAATTGAAAATATTCAAATTTAATTGATCTCAAACGAATATAATTGAATTGAAACGAACAGAATTGAACTGAAACAAATTTACTTGAATTACAACTATTTGAATTGAATTGAAACAAATTGAATTGAAACAAATTGGCTTGAATTGAAACGAATTGGATTAAACCGACACGAATTGACTTCAATTAAAACAAATTGAATTCAATTGACACAAATTCAATTAAAACAAATTGGGGTGAATGGAAACGAATTATATTGAAGAACAGTTAATTAGACGATTTCTGATTGAATTGAAACGAATTTAATTTAGCGTAATAAGCTTCAATTGAACAGAGAAAGACTGGATTGAACTGAATGCAATTCAATTGATTGGAATTGAGCATAATTGAATTGATTTGAAACAAAAAGAATTGAACTGCACTTAATTAAATCGAATCGAAACCGAACGGTAAATGCAAAAATCAAATTAAGTAGAGAACAATAAGGCAAAAGTTATTTGGAAAAAGGAGAGAGGAAAAAATTTAATAAGGAAGTAAGAGAAAGAATATAATTGAACTAATTTAATCTCTTTTTAATAATTTGCATATTTTTCAATTGGTTTTGAAATATCTTTCTTTTGTTTTAAAATGGGTCGAAAACAGAAAAAAGCTAAGGAAACGGATTCTAAAAGGCAAATAAGTCAGCGCAGGTATATTCCCATACTTCCTTATTCAAATGCGCTATGCTCACGTTTTCCAAAATTCCAGAATAGTACTTTTATGCCTATAGCGCCGAAAGAATTCGCAAATGTACAAATTAAAGCAGACTCGGTTAATCAAGGGATTACTTTCATGCCTATAGCGCCGAAAGAAGTCGCAAATGTACAAATTGAAGCAGACTCGGTTAATCAAGGGATATATCCAGGCAATGGAGTTCGTCTTTTTAAAAGCGAAAAAAATCGAAACATAGATGATGATTTAAATGCAACTTGTAAGTCTTCACTTGTGTCAGATAATATGACGGAGAAAGAACTGGCCATAATAGAGCAGAACAGTAACTTTGTAAAAATCCCTGAAGAAATAAAACAGTCTATATACGAAGAGTGTAGATATATGCTGACAGGTCCTTTTATGCAACAAATGGTGTGTGCAGTGTGTGATACTTGGAATAGAGAAGAGAATTGTCCGGTAAGAGAACACAGCGAAGATTTATATTCACGGATACAAAATCGTCTTGCCCCAGGCGATGGTCTTCCGACGGACTTAAAGGAATTGTACGATATTTCAAATTATATTCCACAGCTTGGAAATGCACTTCTTTCAAAGAGAGGAATTAATAAGACGGAGGGAGACGTAGAAAAATTCAACATTAGAGTCTGCAAAGTATGTTACGGTTCTTTAGGACACGGTCCGGAAAGAGAAAGAAGAAATCCACCAAAGTTCTCCATTGCTAATGGCTTTGCTATCGGACAGCTGCCAGATCATCTCATAGATGCTACGGTGACAGAAAGAAGACTCACATCACTAACAAACATAAGAGGAAACACTGTAATAGCTCGCGGGGGAAAACACAGATTCATCAAGAGCCATTTTCTCGTTTTCTCATCTCAACCAGAGGTTATTAGACAAGGAATAAACGATCTGATCAGAGACGAAGATAAGTTACTCCTTATATTCACGAATCCAATGACAGATTCTCAAAGAAGAGCGACAATGAGACGATATGAGGCTAGGAAAGAGATTGTAAATAGCCTTCTTGGATTCTATATGCACAATAATGTACTATACCAGTCTCTAAATAGTAACGGAAAAGAAATGAAGTGGTTCAAGAACCTGTCATCCAGAACACAGACTGAGCTGGACAGCGTTAATGCCATATACGACGTAAATGACAAATTCGCCGCCGAAGAGATGTCTGAAGATCAAAGCAATATTCGAAGACCGACTGTAATTTGACAGTGCGCAAAATAAAAAGGAAGAAAATATAATAAGAAATGATTCGTCGTTGTTTACAAGCGAAGAAGCGTCAGGGCCGATCACAGCATTGAACATTGCAACTGCCCGAGTCATAGATGTACAACAAGCTGGCAAATTGTTACCCGCTAGTTCTCCAAATTTCTTTGGCCGCCTTTTCCCGCACCTCTTTCCATATGGACTCGGACACCCAGAGCAATCAAGAAAAGTAAGCGTTAGTCTGCAGGAATGCGTAAAGTACTACTTGAACCTATCTAGTAGACGTTTTGCTCAGGACGAATCGTTTCCTCTAATATCTTTCGACATTATTTCAAGGAAACGATCCATGTCTCATATATCTCTAACGTGTAAACTAAATCCCAAAGAAACAGAAAATCTGAATGAATTAAGTGCTTCTGACCTCGCTGGACAATTGGAGCAGGAGGCTAGAAAGAGACAAATGCTCAAAAATGGGCACAGTTTTACCGAATCGCCGAAAAGCAGAATTGGAAAGAGATTTCTTCAACGTGTCCAGGCTGTATTGGGAAAAACTTTCGCTACCAATGAGGAAAGGAAAATATACCAACGAAAAGCATGGAGCATGGCAGCAAAGTATCACAGCTGTGCTATGTTTGTTACTGTGACACCTAATGAGACTGGAAATGCGACAATAGCTTTCTTCGCAGGTGAAATTAACAAAGAGAATCTTGCAAATGTAACTGAAAACGATGTTCCGTCCAATGCTTCTCGAATAGAAGTAGCCGGGAGAGACCCTGGTGCATGCGATTTGTTTTTTACAAGCATGCTTGAAATTCTTATCGGGCCAATGATTGGATTTGATTTGAAGACAAAACTTCCTAGAAAGCAAGGTGGCCTTTTCGGAGTTCCACTAGCATTTATTGGAGGAATAGAAAGTCAAGGAAAAGGAACATTGCACGTTCATCTCATAGTATTTTTGGCTGGTTTTCCGAAAACTTCTGACGAACTGCTACATCTAATGAAAACAGATAAAGACTTTCAGAAACGAATTTATTCCTTTTTTGACTCCGTGAGTCAATCAAGTGCCATAGATCCTGATTTAAGTCTTAGCTGTCCTGTGTGTAGTGAAAGAAGCACTCTAGAAACTGCAAAAGTAAATAAAATTGCATACACGAGAAATATCGTATCTCACAGGCCGCCAAGAACGTCGCAATGTAGCAATTGTCAAAGTAGCTTTGGTGGAGATGAGATAATAAGGTACAACTTAAGAACATTAAAGAAAGAATTAATCTTACAACGAGAAGAGCACACACACCTGAATAACTGTCTTGATGCTTCGGCAGCGCGCGTCAGTACAAACTTCTAGAAGTAGATGAAGAAAGTGATAATCGTATTGCTTTAAGAGCAGCTGTTCCAAGCGTTCCACCGATGCCTGGTAATGAAGCATCATCAGAAGAGCACTTGACTCATAGAATATTTCTAATTGAGCTATTACTCCTGAACCAAAATCATAGATGGAAACACACAGCAAGTTGCTTCAAGAAGAGCTTGAACAGTAAAGGTGGATGCTGTAGGTACAACTTCCCTAGATTAGTGCAGAAATTTACTGAAATGGACGAAACGGGACGGTTGCAGGAAAGCGTGGAGTTGGAAGCGAGTATATTAATTCCTTCAATACAATCATTGCTTCAAGTTTTTAGATCAAATCACGACGTTAGATTTCTTCTTTGCTGTGCGCATGAAATGTATTATACAATTAAATATGTTGTGAAAGATCAGAATTCTCTCGATAACATTGCTGCAGTTACTATTGCATCGTACACGAGACATCTCGAAAAGGAGATCACTAAGAAAAATATGTCTGCTAACCCAAACGGTTTATGGACGAATTGCATCATTGGCATACGCTCGATCTGAAATGGTAGAAGTTGGTGCAGTAACAGCAGTGCACTATCTCTTACACGGCACTACTCTAGTTTGCTCGCATGAATTTCAGAGTTTGCATCTAGGAAGACACCTCAATGACTTGGAGGACATTGAAGCTGATGTCAATATAGTCCCTCATGGAAATTCTTACATTCCATTTGATGTAACAGCGAACTATAAACTTCGACCATTAGAACTGGAAAACGAATGTCTGTACGATTATACGGAGAAATTCATTTTGTCCGCAAAAATTCCAAAGGACGTTGAAGGTAATGTTGACTGCATGCGTCTTCATCCTGAACATCCATGTTTTGCAACAAAAATTGTGAAAAGACGTAAAGCAAAGGTGGTCGCAGACATAATTGGTCCTAGGATTCCTGATTTGTACGAAATTACGGAAGAAGATTTGGAAAAGTATTCGAAAATCGCTCTGCTTCTTTTCAAACCTCACAGGAGCAAGGAAAATATACTGGAGATTTTTACAACGTTTACAGCGGCATTCAATGCGTTTAAAAGAAGCGAAGATTACATTAGCTCCCAAGCTAGTAAAATACTCTCAAACATGCAGCAGTACTATGTGGGGAAGCGAAGAGCACAAGAAATCAGATCTCAGCAACTTGAGGACTGGAAAGGAGAGAACGAAGAATTATATGAATATGATCTCGCCGGTGTAGAAGATAATGAAGGAAATTTGATGGATGAAGATTGCAACGCAAGTGAGGGACATTTTCCTACGGGCGATCAAAATGCGTATTCTATAAAAATACATCCAATAGCGGTGGGGCGCATATTAGAACGGATAGTTGATCAAATTGAAAATGCGCAACACTCTTCCAGTACGCAAAAAGGAAACCAGTTATTCACTGTTACTGGAATGAGAAATAAAGTTCGGCGTCCGCTCTGCAACTATAATCCTGCGGGAGGGTATAAAATAGACAGTTCACAATGGCCATGTACACATGAAAATTCAAACCGAGCCCTGGTCACGATAATGAAGCCTAAAGACGTAGAAAATGTGTACGAGAGTTTATTGTCTTCTGATAGCCTGCAAATCTCTGGTGAAGAAGGAATTGGGAGGAGTATATCTCCTGGGCCAAAGCGAGTAGAAACAGTTGTCAGGCTACTGGAAGAAGCCATAAAATCGAAAATGGACTCCGAATTGTTACAAGGGGAAAAATATTCTTCCAAAAAATTACGTCAGCTTATTAATCCATCTCTTGATCAAGTATCGGACAAATTTACTCTAAATGAAAGACAAAACGTTGCTTTCAAAATAGCTGGAAGCTATCTTTTGGACTCATTCAAGAGAGCATTGCTGCAATATCCTCCTGGAAGGCCTCTTAGAATGCACTTATCTGGAGAGGGAGGAACGGGAAAGTCCAGAGTAGTTGAAGCACTGCGCTTCTTAGGCTGTAGGGTGGGGCAACCGCAAGCAGTCGTTACTGTTGCTCCCACAGGCATTGCAGCCGTATTAGTAAATGGGGAGACGGTGCATTCAAAGCTGCAGATTTTTCATAACAGAAAGCCAACGATGAAGCAATTGGAAGCATGGTCGAAAGTTTATATGCTTATTTGGGATGAGATCAGCATGACTGGCCAATCTTTATTCGCGAGGTCGATGAAGAGAATAAAAGCTTTCCTCGGTTCTGCAAAAGGAGATGATCCAAGAATTCATATAGTTACTGCAGGAGATTTCGCCCAGCTTCCTCCTTGTTTTGAAAATTTTATATTTTCTTCTCCATTGAATACTGAAACTCACTCCGATATTTCTGAAGGAAAAGGAAATACTGAAATGGAATCAAGTGGACATCAAAGAGTTCAAAAAATGCGAACTGTTGATATAAATAATATCACAGGTTTTCATATTTGGCAGTCCTTCACAACTGTTGTGAAGCTCACTGAAAACATGAGGCACTCGCACGATCCATCTTATGGAGATATTTTACAGCGACTGAGAACAGGTGATCAAACAATTGATGACTTTAAAGTTCTGAACAGCAGGTATTTAGATCCGTGTAATCCTACAGCAGATATACATAAGCAATTTGATATTCAGCGGGAAGGGGTATATTCTTTTCCAATCGCAGTGCATGGAAACAATAGCAGGCACTCTATTAACTGGCTCAGTGCTTGCGAAATATGTAGTAGTGTACCAACTCTTGATATACCTGTTATATGCCCCGCTACGTTTTCTCCAGCTAAGCGCGGTACTAAACCAACTGCGGAACAACTTAAGAATCTATTTCAGCTTGGAGACAACAAACTAAAGCGACTCTCTCCATTGCTTCCAGTTTTTCCCGGTATGCCTGTGTACATTACTCAGAATATTGCTCCTAAAATAGGAATTGCGAACGGGTCAACAGGATTTGTAGTGGGGTGTCAATTTCCTGAGAATACAGATTTCAGGACAACACATATTAAAGGAGCGGTCATGAAGATAGCCTCTGCTCCTCCAGACATTGTGTATGTATCATTAGATCAAGCAAAATTGATGTCTCGCTTTCCGGGTGTTCCGGAGACTTATCCAGAAAATACTATACCGATACTCCCGTATACTCTCGATATTAGTGTATCATGTTTAACTAATAGAAGCTTCAGAATAAAGATGACGCAAATTCCAATATGCCCTTCGTTTGCAGCCACAACACACAAGCTTCAGGGAACAACGTGCAACTCGATCTTATCATATCGGTTTACTGAGCCAGGAAGACAGTCCACGTCACTTTACGTAATGGCATCTCGTGTGAAAACATTGAATGGACTTTTCTTGTGTCAAAAACTCACCGAGGAGGATCGAAAATTCTTCCGGCCTTCTCAAGACGTTTTAGCGGAAGAGAAAAGACTTGAAGGTCTTTGCCAAAAAACATTATGCTTGTTTTCAAATGGAACTATATTTCCTGAAGAAGTGAATATAGAAACAAAAAAAAGAGGATATGAAGAAGAAGGTGATGCTGTGGAGGAAGATATTAAGCTGTATTCTCCCAAGAAGAGAACGAAAGTTGTAAAGAAAGTAGCTGTATTAAGAGAGCAGCAGAACAGTAATATGTCGAGTGCTTGTCCTCCGAAGTCCAAAATATCCTGCTTTGACATTCTTTTCTCCTATTTCAGCCCTAATAGCATTAGACGGATCCGGCGTATCCAGCAAATTATAGAACGAAAGGCCATAAGAACGGAAAGTTTATCATTTGGATCATTTGCGAATGTCAATCACATTCCAGACCAATTTCTGTAGAAAATCGTTGACGTTCCCGGTGACGGTAATTGCTGGATATATGCAACTCTTCTTTCGATATTCTATTGCAACCAACGATTTGGAGAATCTTTGACTTTAGAACCACAAGAGTGTAGAAATAAAATATCGTCTCTTCTACTCGAAGTTGCAAATGGCGATGAAGAAAAAAAAAGGATATTTCTGCGTAATATGAATTTATTGTCTTCTAAAGAAGGAATTTGTCTCCAACAGCTATCAAACACCTTGGGCTACAATAATTCCTTGCATATGATGTCATCATTTCTCGGCATCGGAGCTCCGCATTCTTGCTTATGGGCAGGCGATATTGGTGATGAGCTTAATTTACTATGCCACGTATTGAATCAGAACATTATATCGTACAATGCTTCTTCGATGTCATCGACTCATTCACGATTCTCAATCAGATCCACCATCGGTACGCTGCTCCCTTCATCAATGTATAGCCCCTATGCTAATTGTAATGCGGAGAGACCGGTAGTTCCGTTCAAAATCCCGATCCTCTTCTCAAATTTTAATCACTTTCAGGCTCTTATTCCGCCTTCACATTTCGACATATTCTCATTGCCATCTTATAATTCTCTATTTTTAAATCAAACGTAGGATATTGAGTACCCCTTCCGTCCCGAAAAGATTGTCTGCTTTGCATTTTGACGCTGTCCCATAAAACTTGTCCGCTTTTTGCTTGGCAGTATCTGATTGGTTCGCTCGGTATTATTTCTGCAGCCTTCGCAGGGACCACTATTTTTAAAAAGCTAACATTGGTCTTCGAGCTATAGCGGAGCTCTAAATTCATTATTCTCTATTGAAGAAGTTCTGAGCTTTTCCCAACATTGCTCGATCGAAGAAAACAGTATTGACCTATATACACGCAACAGAGTAAAAACCGTGGTCTTCGTTAGAAGAACCTGACACCCTAACGAAGTTGCGTACCTCTCCGTGGGGATTAGCTGTAAAAGCAATCTCTCAGAATGGAAAAGTACCAAATTACACACAGAAATTTGTCTAGCCATTCTAGGAATCAGTGTTTCGTGACGCACCTGATTTGGATGTCAATAAAGTAATATGTTAGAAAAGATACAGAATCAGTGCAAATGCGGCCCTGAGAAACTGAAACACACAGCGAATGATGCACAATTATGTGGTTTGACCATTTTCGTCGTCCAGAATATCTCGGGAAATACTCTACTGAAATGAAGTGCAAAGCTCCGACAGCAAGTATGTCGGAGTTTATGGGCAGGAAAACCAATGCCCGAAAGATCGCCCTGGAAAATTATGCAGATAACGCTAAAATATGAAATCTGGCCCTGCGCCCACTCAACAAGGAAACAAGATAAATGTCAAACATCGCCGGATATACAAACGCGAAGTGTCCGCATGCGCTATATTATCAAATGCACACTTGAAAAATTTGTTGCTAAAAGCGTAAACGAAGTCAAGAAAGCCGCCACGGGTATCTATCGACATTTATAGGCAAATGATATTTTAAAGCATTTGGTGAAGTTGCAACGGTGTTAGCGCGCAAACGCTTAGCTCAAACTGTGGTGTCATTGCTATATGAAGCTCTACAGTGTTTACCGCATTTAGTGTGCTGCACACTAATTACGAACCTAAAATTTCAGAGAGGAACCAACATTTAGTGTGCCGCACACTATTCAGGAACATGGCACACTATTAAGGAATAAACACTAATTTGTGTTTACAACAAATAGTGTGCTCTACAATTTCGCAGGGGCTGAACTGCCATCGTGCAAGCCTTCTGTAGCGCCCAGTTCTTTATTTGACAAGGCGATTTGCTTTTCACAGACATGAAAA
>JADWZK010126128.1_pt1 | contig 10008 bp, 6 predicted proteins | sample 8957641 | NCBI WGS metagenome assembly JADWZK01 (sample SAMN16576796, study PRJNA672827) | algae metagenome | host: rhodolith | place: South Korea: Udo, Jeju | collected 2014-09-18 | reverse complement strand
CCATGCGGCCAGCAGTGCAAAAAAGGTGTGCTGGCCAGCAGTGCAAAAAGGTGTGCTGGCAGGCAGAGCGCGGCAACAGGCAGGGCGCGGCGACAGGCAGTGCGGGGCGGCAGGTTGGAAGCAGCGGCAGACAGGGCGCGGCGGACTGACTAATTATGCATTTGAAGGAGTAGCATGACACAGCGGACAGGAGGAGCGGCAACGGCGAAACATAGCCAATAAGAGTTGAGAAATTATAAGGTACAAATATAGATGTAAATAATTGTAGAGTATTTTTCATTCTAGCCAATGAGAATGCAGAAAGGCAAAAACGCACACACACACGCACACGGTCAGCGATTGTTGTACGGGGGATCGGGTTTTGCGTACACCCGTCATAATTGGGAACTGTGGAATATTCTAATATTCCGAAATGATGTCGAGCACTCCTGCAATGAACTCGAGTGGTTTACCGCACAGCATTTCACGTTCACGGGCAGTAGGACCTAGTCATCATAATAAAAGAAACATTTCTACCAGCTGAGGCAAAATGAACGGATGAATGGTTCTGTAATTCGCGCAGAATGGAGAGCAGTAGCTTAAAGGAAGACTTGAGTGACGGTGAGGTTCTTGCTGCTTACCACTTTATACTGACATTTTACGGGTAAAAATGAAAGCGGCCTGAGCCGAAGGGTAGTTCTGTTTACGTCCAGCAAGGCAATAATAATAATCTCACCCCTGCACATGACAAGGAAGTTATTAACAAGGGACGAGAAGACGGTTAGACTATTGTGCATTGATGGTGCAAAACCCAGACAATAGTACGCTGCACATGACCATGAAGTCATTAACAAGAGACGAGAAGACGGTTGGAATATTGTACATTGATGGTGCAAAAACTCGACAATCGTTTTAGGACAGCGTCTTAAATGGCGCACAGCAATCGTTTTGGGGCTGAGGAAAACGTCTTTGGATATCAAAAATATAGTTTACAAAGACGTTGAAAATATTTTGAGGAAGACGTAAAGTGTATTAGCAGTTTTTGAAAACTTTCCCTCACGAATTTGAGCTTTTTGTCAATTTCTTCTAACGATGTGAAATTCCAGTGTAAGAATTTATGTATGCAAATCCAAGAAATATAAGAATGAAAGCGCCCGCTATTGAGTCCGTTTTAAGTTCTATCGAACTTCTAAGGCGATACCAGCTGAAATTTCATATATGATGCCGTTTCTATTCGCAGATAACTTGAGAAGATTGTTTTACTGTTGATGAAAGCTCCGGATGTCTGAGAAGTGGTTGTTATGCGCAGGAAATATAGCTCTTAAAATGTTTAACGTGTGTAAAATCGGCGTTTAAAATGGTAGATTGGGGAAATCGTAGTCTCACTTAGATATGAATCGTAGCAAAATGAAAACTGGAGAGACAAAATGTAGAACACGACAGCCAGCAGCAACGCCTGAGAGCGAAAGAGTAGATTGCCAGAGTGCAGTTGAAAGTATGTCGAGCTTCCTTGTTATAAGAAGCTGTTTCGAGTACCGACTTGTATTAATCCTAAAAGAATTTAAGTAAATTCCTGAACAAAAGGCGCACGAATGTAATTTTCTGCACCCTTTTTGAAATCCAAAGCCCATTTTCTCTCAAGAATCGCTATATAATTTTGACAATCTCATTATAAGATCGGCAATTTTGTCTCGACACTCTTGAGTATTCATTTGCGCTTTCATTTGTGTATTATAATAGCCTCATATCAATGTGGCATCTAAAAACCAATTTCCGTCGCCTGGAACTATAACAAAATCGATTTTTTGGGCCCTGCACTATTTTAGTAGGAGCGATTTGACTTATTTCAAATGGACTCTAACCGCATTTTAATAAAATATTAAATAGGCTTATTTTAGTCTTGCGTACGGTCTGGCGGAGACGTTTTATTGCACAATTAGCGTCTTTTTTGGACTGTTTAATATATCTAAATTGGCAGATTGAAGATGATGCGTTTTTTATGGGCAATGATTGTCCAATTCACTATCGGTTGGCGCTTTAATAATCTTTTCTCAGCTAGTTCGCGATTAAATACTTTGATAAAGAAGGCTTCCAGCATTTAAATCAAGACCTTCTTCTGCAAAATCCAACAATACATTCGTTTTCTCGTCAGCCTGACTGAGATCGGCGAAAATACTTAAGATCATCTTTGGTTAACTTCTTGCAAATAAACAGACCTTTCAAAGTTGTTGCAGACGCTAACGGTATCTGCGTTATTTTAAGGCTAAATATTCTCTTTGGAAGACACGCTATCAGTTTAGTGAGAGAGAACGGCAGTATGTGGGCTCTTTTATCTAGGAAGCCTTCTGGAACACCAGGAAATCTATTTTCAAACATTTCTTTGACAATTGATACATAACCGTTTTCAGGAGGCTTCGAAGATGTCTCATCGGGCATTTATGAAAATGCATTGATTTAAATATCGTATCTTTTTGAAATTGATAGCCGAAAACTGTTCCTGTGGATCCGTTACCCAGTCTGAGTTTAGGAGCTGTATTCTGGGTAATGTGAACAGGAAACACGGAAACAATGGGAAAATATATCTAGTCGATGATCGCATCGGCTAAAAAGCTGCGCCAGCTCAGATCTGGTTTGTCACTTCCCTCTGGTAGTCTCATCAAATATAACTGGGCACAAAATCGGATCAGATTCTCTTTCAATTGCGTGAAATATGTCTTTCGTCCTGAGCTATTTAACAAAGTGCCTACCGCCTTTTTCTTGACAAGAAGCGTGAAAAAATACATTCTTTTCTTCCTGTACGTTCGCTGGTTGTTCGTGTCAGACGAGATCTGGTCGTTTCTGTCTATTAAGTTTTTGTTTAAAGATCCGAAGTCATGCCCTGGCTGATTGCCCCATCTCAGCCTGCTGATAAGGCTCCCAATAAAAGTAATACAGCAACATTGCAAAAAACAATAATTAAAAATGGTATCGTGTTTGTCTTGGGCATAAAAGATTGTAGGTTGAAAAAATAGTTGCTAACGGAAACATAGGAATTGAAAATCTTATTATTCAAATTTAGAAAAGTTTGGCTTGTTAATATACTAAAAGTAATTAAGCCTATGTGTAAAATAGAAAATTGGCTAATCTTAATTGTATTTTTTTCTGTTTAACATCGTGCTGCTTTCACTGCAATTACAGTAAGAAACTGTGCTTATGCCGGGCTGTGGGCTCTTCAGGCCGGGAAATCCAGCATTCCAGGGACTTCTTTTGATATAACCCTTATAATTTATTCTTCTAAATCTATTTTATGTTGCTGCAAAGTTTCTACGTTGTTCTTTTCGCCTTCACCTCAATTGGAGCCAACCCTTCTATCAGTGTGCAATATTGTGCGATGCGCGTTCCACATAGTTCGGTTAGTCTTTTAAAAATTTCAAAAGTTCTTCACAAATGAAATCCAGTAATCTGCTCTGGGCTTATATTGCTTACAGTATGTACTTTATTTTATACTTTACATTTGCTATTAGTATTAACGACGAGCTCCGTATCTTCGAATACAAATGTCTCAAGGCAGTACTGAAGCTGAGTAAAGTTCCCGGCTGAGATTGTTCGTACTCTGGGATCTTCATCTTGAGCTGTACAGAGATATGTCCTCACATTTTTGTGCGCCTTACAGAACAATGCCAGACCTTCCATGCTTATTTCATCCCATATAAGTATGGGTATTTTTGACCATTTATGTTTCTTTTCTATTTCCTTCTCTCTTGAAATGCTTCTTGATGTTATCAATAACTTCGATTGTGCAGACTCTTCGATCAACACAGACGCGATACCTGCAAAAGCTACGGTACTGATAGCGATCTGCCTTTCGCATGAAGCAGAAGACTTCCACGAATCTATCCCAGGCGAAGAGACAGAAAACAATCGAAGCCGCCAATGAGCTAGTGATTGACCTTACTAACGACAGTGACTAGCGATAGAGAATATCGTCCACCGCTGATTACAGAAACTTCAGAAGAAAATCTCAGGAACAAGGAGCCGAATTCCTGAAAACTTCCGAAGTTCACCGGTGCCGAAGTTCACCAGTGCGCTGGGGAAAGTTTGTGGGAAAAATCAAAATTCCAGTTCGGCAATTATATGAGCGCTTTCTCCAGAATAGGGAAAACATCATTTCAAAATAGTTTCCCTGGTGTTCCATAAGGCGTTACTGAGAAAACAGTGCCTGTTTGGCACTTCCCTCGAACTAAGCAGATAGCTTGTCTTCCGAATAGAAACTTCATTGCCAAAGTGACACAGATACCTATAGCTCCTGCTATAACTGCAGAAAGGTATAAGCTTCAAGGTGCAACGTACACTGTAAAAGTCTCTGGAAGACAAAAGCCTTGGTTTATGCCGTGTTGTTGCGCGTAACGACTTTAAAATATCTGTTTCTCCGAAAGCAATTAACTAGAGATAATTTTCACTACTTTTTCTATCTCAATCAGTTTCTCAAGAAGAAGAACGCCTTCATGTTATGCGCGCGAAGATTATGCTTGATTGTAATGCTGAAAAATTCTCTCTAGAGTAATGAACAATGCAATGGCTGAGAACAAATCAACACAGCGCTAAAATATACTGTAAAATCAGAAGGAAGCAAGATAGCATAATTTTCAATCTGTTTGTTCAGATAAGTCGACGAAAATGCGTCGCCGTTATACCGGATATGAGACGGAAATAAACACATTTGATATTCTATTTCCTGAGTTTCTCCGATATCAAGTGAAAAATCTAAAAGGTCTTTAAAAATATTCAAATACTCTCTCTATGACTCTCAGAATCCATTTGAACAAATGCAAATGGCCCCTGTGAATGCTGTTTAGGACTCAGATAACTGGACAGTTGGTGACGTTCCAGGAGACGGAAATGGCGTGATGTATGCCACATTGATATCAGGCATTCATAGTACTTTGCCCAGAATACTTCTGAATCCTCAAGATTGTCGTGACAAATTTCTTGATCTTTCAATACGAGTTTCAAAATTACTCAATGAAGATATCTCTACATTCTTGAGAGAATTGCGTTCTCTCTTTTTTACAAGGGTTCAGCTTATATCGTTGTCAGACGCTATTCATATGAGGAATTTAACTGAAATGACTTTCAGTATTGTCACAAATCGGTGCTCCAGGCAGCTGCCTATGACAAGGAGACCTTGGGAATGAGCTCGACATTCTTGCCACTATACTCGGGAAATCTGTAATTTTGTTCTCAAACGATTCTGCGGAAAGTAATACTTGTCGTGTTCTTGATTCAGATATTGGTCCTCTTCAGATTTCGTTTTGCTACAATCCATATCCAAGTATGCATACAAATATCCCTATATACTCATTTAACTCAAGTTTTTCACGCTGGAAACCACCTGAAAGCTCTGTTATTGCCGCCGCATTAATATGATTTCTCGGTGTTCGGCAGTTTTCTTCCACGGTAAAATAATTTTTTCAAGATGCTTGTCATTAACAATGGTAAGCCCAATATCACCTAAAGGTTATGGTACTGTGACTTTAACACAGCAAAAAATCTCGAGAAGTTCAAAGCAGAATGGAAAAAGAATAGACCTGAAAAACGTCGCTCGCCTTATTTGGGAACAATCGCAGAAATTCCTACGTATTTAAATGTTTTGTGAGATTGCTTTTGTCCAAGGAACTGATGGAAGTGCTCAATGCATTCTGTCTTGAGAAAAAAGAGCTAGGGCACAAAGAACAAACATCAAATAATGCTAGGAATATGGCGCACATGGTTGATAATTGCATCTAGAATGATTAGGAAGAGGCAACTCGAAAGAGGAGAAGAGGAGGAATAGAAAGCGTCGGCGAAGTAGATGTGTCTTCCGCCGATCTCTTGATCAGTACATGGAACTGCGGAAGACTATGTAACATAGCATGAAAATCTTGTCGTAATGCAATCCCACGACAGCGATCCATTGGTTCCCGCTTCCTTCACCCAGAGAGTTCCGAAAATGGAGTCAGTCTAATTTCAGAAACCCCTATAAATAATTTCCCGTAAATTGCGGAGCATATGATAAATTACAATAGAAATTGCTATTGAACTCGTGGATCATCTTTTGAGCAATTTGAATTGATTTCTTACACGTGACTAGACCCCTTTTTCGGCTCTAACATTCTCTTAAAAATACTGTGCGGTTTTTTAACAGGCATTAAATTCGGAGTTCAGTGCAAATTAGACCAAATTATAGCGCATATTTTCTGTGATGAAGCGCTTCTTCGCGCCAAAATGAGCACTTCATAGGCTTTTGTCGCGCTATGCCGATCGAATATGAGCCATTGTCAAATAGATATTCTTTTCGAAAACAGCAGAAAATATGCCAATGATATATCTCGCTGGTTTTGGCCAGAAAATAAGTACAAGTTGGTCTCTTAATGCGACGCAGCATCATGGGCGCTAAAATGCTCTCCAGCCTCATTTGCAACGTCCGGTTCGGCATATGATTTTGTATCTTAGTAATTTGTCTCTGAGCAACACTAAAATTAGCTGGTACTGCTCTCCACTAGCGACTTGATCATGGAACCACTAAATGCTCATTATTCTCGTAGGTATTTTCCAGGCTCTTACTGCAGCAAAACGTATTGCGCTAACGTCTTAATTTGGGCCGTGGAAAGTACCCGCACGTACACACGTAGTTGCAACGTTTTACAGCGAGTGTAAAGCTATACAGTAAACTCGAGCTCCTTACAGCCTCTGCACGTCGAAATCCTCGTAGAATAGGACAGAATGTCCAACGGACTTTAAAAGGCAGAATCAAAGGATGAAATAACAATACAGAAGATTTATCCGATCAATCCAGCTACAAAAAGTACCTTCCGTGGATCACAGAGCCACCAAGTGTTTCTACTGTAATTAAATCCCCCAAATTGATACTGCGTAATTCAAATTACTTCTTGGGATTCTGAACGTTTTGGCGATAGCGACAGCCCTTGAGGTGATCCTTCCGCTGCTTGTGGTCGTGGCATTTATGAATCCCAGAAAGATCACACCCGCCTAGAGTAAACATCTTCTCCATCACGTGTTCGGATGCCCGGCAGTGTCCTGACAAGCACCCCACTGAATGGCACTATTAAAGTAGAATTTCTTCGCTGAGGTGTTGCAAAGATGGAACGTTTTTTGGGAACTTTATATCCTTTTTTTAGACTTTTGCTCCTTTTCGTGCGCCTTCAACTGCTCGGCGTTGTGCGCACAAGAACGGAGTTTGAGCTTTTTCTTTTGAATACGGGCGATGTCAGCATTTATTTTCGTTGCTTCCGCCCTCCAACTGTCTAAATTCTTCGCTGCCCCGATTGGCCCTTCGAAGGCCCCGCCTTCTCTTTCACGCTCTCTTTCACACCCCTATGCTTACTAGCCGGGGGGTGTATTTTCCAGCGGCTGGCGAATCGGACCCGCCGGGCGATCCGGAAGGAACGTCGCACCCCTTCTGTTAAGTGCCGCTCCTTGTTCTACAGTTGCCCGTTAAGGTCACCCTTCCCCCCCGTTCCGACCCGAGGGGGCTCCTTTTCTTCGGGTTGCCTTGCCCAGACACTGATACTAGAACATTACCTACTCAAATAACTTACGCTACACCTCACTAAACAAGAAGTCGTTTTCAAGCCGGTGTCGGAGATTAGGAACGATTTACCCCTGCTGGTTTATCCGAGGTTCTATCCCGACCCTGCCTCACAGCATAGACGCCCGTTCCGGCTCACAGCTGTATGAACGAGGAAAATATAGGAGCAGTAGTTATAGAATCCTCGCTATCTCCCGCAACCTCACCCTGCCCTTCAGTTCTTACTTGACAAGCTGTAATCACTACTTGAAGGCCCAAGAGCTAACTGGACGTACAGACTTGACTGTAAGCAAGAAGCCCCCTCACGCGTACGATGTCGATCTTCGTCTTCGCGAACGAACTAAAAACGATACATTTTGAATAAAAAAACTCATTTTCGAAAACACCGCTCGACCATGACGCAAATCTTGAGACACAGATTCTTTCGAGACTCTGGGCTACCCTTTCTACTTCGGCAGCACCCTTTACAGCATTATATCTAATCTTATTTCGTTTCATAGCCCATAATGAAGTGTCAATCTTATATATTATCCCATTTGGTATAGAAAACATTATGCAAATCTGACTGGCTAAATTTGTCCTAGCACACTAAATGTGAGTTACGTTTTGCCACTTGGCATGCCAAGTGCAACAAACCGGAGAATTAATTTTTTAATAAGAATTGTGACGTCAATTGTCAGTTTTGAAAACACTCTATGGATGGGTACATGTTGGAATAGCTAAAACAGTTGGAACAGTACTTTGCATCTCGCGCTTCATCCAGGCGGTCCATCTTGGCCGCATGCTTCGCTTGTGCTTATTTGTCGTCCATCAGACATCGTTTGCGTTATAAAAACTTTGAAGAATCCTGCTTAATAAGCATACCCAGTTTCTGTGAGAGAATTAAGTGCTCCACGAGCATTGCTCATCGCTGCTTTAGACGAATTTCTCTGATCCCACGGGTCGTCTATTTGCAAACTGTACTGCTCGAGCAATTTATCTCGATGACTCCTTCGTTTTAAGAAATAGCCATTGGCGCAAATACTCGGGAAATGCATTTTTCCTCTTTGCCGTGTCTCAAAGCCTTTCACAAAGCTGTACTGCTTTCTGTGCAATGCTCGCATATTTTTCGGCATAAAAGCTTTTACGAAATGATTAGCCTGCGCAGTGATTTCTCTCGGGTAATAACCTAGGGTATTTCGACCTGCCAGGAACAGAGCCACACTTTCTGTGTGTATACAAATGCAATATAACATCTTTTTCTATCTTAGAAGCCCAAGAATACAAGTAATTTGACATAGTGCGTATCAGACGCCAAATACGTTTACAGTAAATCCTCGTTTATTGCATATTGTCCGTGGACCTATGTCGTATGCAACAAGTGAAGATATGCGACCAATTATTTGTATCATACCGCTAAAATGTGAGACGTGTAAGACGTGTACAGTGTTGCGCTAGTTTTAAGCGAGTAGAACGTGTTGACATATTGCACATGTCCTTTACATTGCAGTTACAGTACCGTTAAACTAGAGCAATGAAAAATTAACGACACGACAAAACATTGATGTGCAAATTTCGGTATGCAATAAGTGGGGTTGCAAATACCTCTTAAATTGCGTTACATTTAGCAGAAAACGAGTGCAGTGGGAATGATGTAGTATGCAATAAGAGGTGTTGTGTCATAAATGAGGCACGCAATAAGTGAGGGTCTGCAATAGAACCAAAAACGCTGTGCCACACTTTTTTGGGTGTCCAACAGGGTATTTCAGAATATGATAGGCCCGTTCCTCTGCGCGAAATAAATATGATACCAAACGCATGGAATATGCATCGGGCTTCTGATTGACCATACAATAGGAACTATAACGCCATATTCACCAGTTACATCAATATCTCCACGCTATACACATCTGTATGATATTTATGATTTTACCGGAACAGCCCTTAGATCCGTTCCAACTAGGGGTGTGGAATACGAAGGGCCTCTTTCCGCGATCTTGCCCTTCTGACGGTGTTTTTCGGAGGTGAGGCGGTCGTTATCACGTCATTTCCGGCGTATGACATTCTAGTGTAAATGCACTGTACCTTACACTGATATTGTCCATTCATGTACAAATTAATGATCTGATTTGACAGTTTAGATCAGTATTGGATCCAAATGACGTCATGTCAACCATAACAAAGCTAACTGCGCGAGCGGAGACATCTCGCCGACATCGGAAAAACTGATCTGTGCCAAACTTTCCGCTCTGTTTCGAGACATGTCCGCTCCGTCCAAAAATTCATCCATCAGCCAAGAACTGTGGCGCCCATACTGCAGAGGCTGAGATGCAACTACTTATCTCTGGGTTCTTATCCATAATTCTAAGTGTCCAAACGAAAAACAATTGAAATGATATAATTGCTGCAGGCTCTGCTTCAAGATGAACGTATGTAACACGCGAAAAACGAATATTAAGCGACATTTCAGAGCATTCCATGCC
>JADWZK010019614.1_pt1 | contig 10029 bp, 10 predicted proteins | sample 8957641 | NCBI WGS metagenome assembly JADWZK01 (sample SAMN16576796, study PRJNA672827) | algae metagenome | host: rhodolith | place: South Korea: Udo, Jeju | collected 2014-09-18 | reverse complement strand
TTCGGGGGCGGACATCGGATGAGTTGTGCCGGACAAGACCAGCAGAGAAGACATCTTGATCAACATCGTATTCGATCGGGTTTAGGGAAGATCACGGTCAGGGGATCGAACGTGTTACACGTGTATGTTTCCCATTCTTCTACTTCCTCTTCAGCGAAACGAGATTGTATCTACAGAACATTGGTGCGCCGAAGACAGGCTTAGCAATCTCCCCAATGCCGACCTCGGCACCCCGCGCCCCTCTGCCACCAGTGCTTGTGTCGACGGAAGAGGGCACATGGGCTCACGATACAATGTCGCGTCGAGTGCGACATGAGATATTGGCTCGAGTTTTTCGTGAAAACTCGTTTCCAGCAGGCTCTCTGCGTCGCTTACGTGCGCTTGATGAGGAGCTGGCCGCTGCAGCCTCGACAAAACTCACCCCGGTACCGGAAGATGGAGGGCCGGATGTAGAGACCTGGAATAAAGTAATCCTGTCTGACGTGCTTCGCAATGGCGCTACTTGGCTGTCTGCCCCTTGGGCGATAGCTGAGTTCTACCTGTGAGTAGCTTCGCGTTAGATATATGGATTTCAGCTTATCGCGAAATCGCGATTACATCCATACTGACAAGATGGGAAATCTTTGTGGATTTTTTGCCCCGGAGAGGTGCAGTTATCGCCGCTTGATGTCTGCCATCGACTACTTCTCCGAGCCGATGGATCCATTCGAGATGCAGAAAGAACTCGGATTGAAAAGCTCAATATCGTCCATCGCAACACTCGCTGCACGTGTAAATGAGGCGATTCTCATTTCTTCGCGCGGAAAATTGCCTACGGACCTCAAGGATACTCTAGTAGCCTTCAAAGGATTTGTGCTGACTTCTTTGGTTGGCAATAAGATGGACCTTTCGTTGTTTCCTGTAGGAGGGAAAGGAGCACCAGGGGAAAGGCGGAGCGCGGACGCCTTCGCAGGCTTGATCGACTTCGGACAGCGTATGATTCTCGCGAATGATATGGACGCATTGGCTTCGCATGTTGCAGACCTGGCTGTGCCATTTGCGCCGCGTATGGACATTATCGTAGACAATGCGGGTTTCGAACTCTTTAGTGACCTCTGCCTCGCCGATTTTCTCGTAAGTACCGGGCTAGCGTCTGTGGTCCATATACAACTGAAAGCGCATCCCACGTTTGTCAGCGATGCAATGGCGAAAGACGTATTCTTTACTATCAACTTTCTACGTCGCGGCGAGGGGGCTGGTCGAGGTCCTAAGGATTCTCCGTCCGAGTTTGCACTTGCCGCTCTTGGCAACCGTTGGGCCTCCCACGTGGAGAGCGGTCGCTGGAATGTTGTTGAGAACTTCTTTTGGGTGCAGCCCACAGCGATGTGGGAGATGCCAGAAAAGACGGCCCAAGATTTGGCAAATTCTGGCCTTGTTTTTGTCAAAGGAGACGCTAACTATCGGAGACTCCTCGGGGACCGTAACTGGCAGCTTGACACCCCTTTCAAAGACATTTTGTGTTACTTTCCGGCCCCAGTATGTGCGCTTCGTACCCTCAAGGCTGAAATTGGTTGCGGCATGAGTACAGAGAGCATGCGTCGCGCGGCGGAAGAGGATGAAAGATGGCTTGTCGCTGGAAAATATGGAGTTGTGCAGTTTTTAGATACACGGAATCTTTAAGATATTGTTCTCGTACAGAAATTTTGGAATAAGGTATTTCGCAATGAACCAGAGATGTCAGGGTGATTAACGTGCTTAGAAAGTTACATGTCCTCCTCCGAACTTCGGCTTATAACACTTATTGGGGGTAAGTCGATACGAATACCGCTGACAACGTAACCACCTGTAGCACTATCGCTCATCATGGGATGCGATCGACCAGGCAACATCTGATGATGAATCAAATTTCCTTCAGTCAGTTCTACACGAATTACCATCTTTGACAATTGAAGTGCGCGCTGCAGCTCCGCAGCTTCCTGATAATAAGCACAATACACTGCAAAAGTACCCGAAGGTGCTAGATAATCCACAAGTTTGTCGAACAGCTCCACAGTATCATGCCGAACAGCAACAATAAGGCAATCGAAGCCGTCCTTAAACCATTGTTTCACAAGTCCCCGTTTTGGTCGCCTGCTGATAGCCTCAGCTCTTTTGGTACTTGTTGGGTGAACAACCGTGTCCATCTCACACTCTTCGCGGATAGAGTATCGAATGTGCTCATCATCTTCTTTTTCAACTATGTCCAGTTCGTCTAAGATTCCTATTGGAGCGTGTACAATAGCATCAGTGGATGCTTCACTGAGATTGAGCATGCGAATGAGCTCTATTCCTGGCGGCGTGCTTCCCCCAAACAAGTTCACAACCCTTCCACGTCCTCGCAAACGCTCTGCAACTGTACCAGTGACGAGACCAATACAGTTTTCAGCAACAAGAACATGCCGATTGGGCACCACCCCTCCATATGCGATCAAATACGCCAGCGAATCCCAACGCATGTGCAAGGTCTTCTCTGGGGACCGCTGAAAATATGTTTCGCATAGTGTGAACGCTGTGGGGCGTTCAACTCTCACACGGATATCAAACTTTTGCCTTTTCCGCTTAAGGTACTTCTCCTGCGAGAACTGCGTCTTCCCAGAGAATGTTGAAGAATTAGCCACCACCTTGTCAATGAGCGCGGCACCAGAAACCCCAGCTTTCTTCATGCGTGCAATCTCGCGCTCTGATAATCGCTGATTCTCCCCGCAATCTATCAACTCGCGGTTGTCCACACCTGCCTCCGCCCCTGTCTCTGCGAGTACCGGAGAGTCCAAAGCCAATTCCGGGCATGGGCGCAGTTTGCTGCGCTCACAGGAGAACAGCGTGCCCCACGTTGCGCCTTGCAATACGGAGATGTCCCGCTTTGCGCGCCCAATCCGTGCGGTACCACCATCCGTCACACGCCCTAGCACTCGTTTTCCATCCGACGACACAAGTACCACCCAGTCTCCCTTCTGCACTTTGGTGCGGTGTGGATCCACTTCTCGCACGTTATTTATGTCTGTTTCACTCCCCACCTCATTTCTTCCATTAGAGTTCTCAGCAGACAACGTCCTTGCTCCTTGCGGGGGCCCTTTTTCTCGCTCAGTTAATTGTTCCGGAGCTGTGACGGTCCTTGGTCTGACCAAGGCCCAAAGAAAACGCCAGATTTCAACCGCTCTCCCGAAATATGGGACAGGTTCAGTTCTAACAATTGAAGCTGTATGTGGCGCCGCGGCATCCAACGAAGCTTCTATCGCCTCCGGCGCTAGGTAGGACGGATCCGAAGGTCCTGGACAAGGCACATTAATCTTTGTCATCTTCGCGAGTTCCGGTGTGTCACACATTACAGGGTCACGAGATGGCAATGTAGTAGTCTCTATCGGTGGGTTTCAAGTGTAGCCGACACAGCTGCTTCCTTGCCCTTGGGAAGAGACGATGTCCCCTTTGGCGGCGATGGCTTTGTGACCGTATATAACTCCTGCTGCTCAACAGGGGCATTAATCGTAGATGGTAGCGCGGTCGATGGTTGCATGGAAGCAGTCGTCGCTAGAGGTAAAGCTGCGCTCGTCGCACGTCCCCCAACGCTTTTTGTCGTTGCAGGCCGTGAACCAGCTGCCTCAGGTGATGACGATGTAGTTTTCCTAGGAACTTGTGCGACAAAAGGATTGGGATTGAACGATGCAGGTACAATCGGCCGTGGTAAGATTTTTCCAGCGGATTTTTCCGGCTTTTGAGCAGCAGGGACCACGGGTCTACTTGCTGGTCGAAAAGGGTTCAACGAAGAGCCCGCGCCATTTTCTGGATCTGCGTTAGACTTCGCCCTCGTTTCTTGGGACGGCAAGTTTGTTCTGTTTAATGGCTTTGCGCCGGAGGAAGGCGCGATTGCACGTTTCACTGTTGATATGCGCCGCGAGGTTCCTATTGTTTTCCCTGGTACATACGGGGTCAATCTTTCCGATGGTGAACTCTGTACTCTTCTTGCCAGAGGTCCTTCTGCGATTTCGGGACATGACAAGGTTCTTGGCTGCAATGCTTGCGTGCGGACAGGCATCGCTGATGACATGGGTAGCACATTTTGGGACGGAATAGGGGTCTGTTCTTGTGATACGACAGCCGTTTGAGCTGGTGGCGGGGATGCAACTGAAAGTTTCCCCCCTGCGTCTTGGGATCGTGTCGGCTTTGGGCAGGGACACATTGCCAGGGAGGTGGATGTCACAGTCAAATTTGCTCAGGTTACGGCCCACTCTCTGCTTGTGAATTCTCCTTACCCAAAAGTTCTTTCCCTTTTCTCGCTGAAGCTCGTGGACGTCCCACCCACAATTTTTTGTGAACCCACGACGTCCCCTTGCTCAGAGAGAACAAGAAATCTTCGAATCTGAACGGCCCGATTGGTGCCACGGGCGAGACCTTGATTGGAGCTCGTACTACAGTACTGTACATCTACAGTAAATCCGAGATCATACTCAGTACGAGCATCCCTGCAGCTGCTTACAGAAGAATATGGAACGACGTCGGGGATTAAACTTCGCCGTAAATCCTGTCCCACAGCTGTTTTGTCCTCGACTGAGCGCGACTAAGCGCGCGCAGCATGTCGAGACTAATTATCAAGGGGTTGCCAAAGCGCCTCGAAGAAAAAGAACTGCGGGAGCTGTTTTCGTTTGCCGGAGAAGTGACAGATGCGAAAGTGATTCGCACGCGGAACGGCGTTTCGCGCCTGTTTGGTTTTGTAGGGTTCCGCCGTGAGGCCGATGCCGCTCGTGCACGAAAGCAGCTTAATGGCACATATGTGCAGTCTTCTCGTGTGCTTGTGGAGGTAGCGCGCGCTGCCGGGGACCCAAATATTCCGCGGCCATGGTCAAAGCATTCGAAAGGGAGCAGTGCGTACGAGAAGCGAGTTGAGCGCCAGGAAAAAGAGGAGGTTGAAAAACGCCGTGCAGAGGCAAGGAAGCTGGCAAAGGACGTCAGAGAGCGAAAGGAGCGCGAGAAAAGGGAAGCGGAAAAAGTCGGTGATATTGAAGAGAAAGATCAAGAGGCTTTTGGTGCGTTTAAGGAGGCGGTTAGCAAAAGAAGCAGAAATCCTATCTGGGCTGATGGAAATGTTGGGAAAAGGGGAACAGCAGTCGCACCGGAGGGAAGTATGCTCGGCGAAAGTGCACCAGCTAGAAAAGGCGATTTAGTATTTTCGAGCGATGATAACGATGATGACGATGAGGAATATCAGGAGCTTCCAGTTACCACGGAGCCAGAAAAACCGGAGAATGCTCCAGTGCGAAAGTTGAAGGCTAATCCCATAGCTCTAGACGATGCCGTCAGTGATGCTGACTATTTCAAGTCGAAGGTCTCATCTGCAGTCCATGTCGGCAGTGACGACTCGGACGACTCGGACGACTCGAACAGTTCAGACGGCTCTGACGACAGCGAAAGTGGCGGCGACGAAGAGGAAGAAAATGAGGAAAGGAACGAAACCGATAAAAAGGTTGAAAATAACGGTGCGACTACCAAAAATGGGACAAAGCCTGATTCCGATATTCCTGCAAGTACTGCTGCTGAAGAATCACCTACCCCATCTGCCTCCATCGCGGAGGGTGCGGCGCCAATCAACTCACAGAAGGATAAGTCGGCCACAGAAGCCGATGCAGCCGAAACTGGTCGCCTCTTTGTTCGCAATCTCTCGTATAATGTGAATGAGGAGGATCTTGAAAAACTCTTTGAAAAGTATGGGACTCTGGCCAGTGTGCATCTCATTACTGATCCAGGAACGAAGCGTTCCCGTGGCGTTGCGTTCGTATTGTATGTGGTTCCTGAAAATGCGGCGAAGGCGATGGCGGCGCTAGACGGGACAATATTCTGCGGTCGTCTGCTGCATGTTCTACCAGGCGACCTCCACCGAGGAGTGCACGCTCGATGCGTCCGGTGCCGGGCGCCGATGTCGCTGGTATGAATACGTTCAAGCGCGGGCGTGAAGAAGCACGGGCGGAGGCTGCGCGAGCTGGCGCGGATGCACACGCACAGAACGCTATGCACCTCGGCGCGGATGCTGTTGCCGACACCGTCGCGCACCGATTAGGCGTGTCCAAGGCTGAGCTGTATGGCACAGACCGTGGTGAGTCAGGTGGGGCTGCGGTGCGTCTCGCTGTCGCGGAGGCTACGGTACAGGCAGAGACGCGTCAATTCTTGCTTCAGAACGGCATAGACCTGTCGAAAGCGGCCAGCGGAACAGTGGAAATGAACGCAAATACGAAATCGGCGAAAAGGAAGCGTTTATCACGAACTGCATTTTTGGTGAAGAATTTGCCTGCGCGAACGAAGGAAACGGATTTGCAAGGTATGTTTGCCAACTTCGGAACTCTTAATAGGCTTGCTTTAGCTCCTTCGGGGTTACTTGCGATCATTGAGTATTCGACTCCCGGAGAGGCGAAGCGTGCGTATGCGGGCCTTGCATATAAGCGGTTCCGTGACGTACCGTTGTATTTGGAATGGCTTCCTGCAGATGCTATTTCCGGATCTCCAGCGTCTGCAAGTGGGGAAGCTGCGGGGACGAAATCTCCCACTGAGACAGCCGATAGTGTTGTCACAGCACGGGATGGACCGGACAGGCAAAGCGGGGTTTTGGTAAACTCGAGCAGCGTGTATGTGAAAAACCTGAACTTTGATACTCGCGAAGACGCTCTAAAAGAACATTTCAAACGAGTGCTGAAGCGGCGACCAGAATTAGTGAAAGGCATGCGGGCAGTTACAATTGCCACGAAGAAAAATCCGAAAGATCCGAGCGGTACCCGTCTGTCGATGGGTTTCGGATTTGCGGAGTTTGCGTCCAACGAGCTTGCAGGCGAGGCGGTTAAACTTGCGCAGGGCAGTGTGTTGGAGGGTCACACACTTGAATTGCGGCTTTCGAACCGAGTCGTGGATCCTGGGAACGCGCAAGACAAGAAGCGTGGACGGAGCAAGAGTGGTGGGAAGCGAAAGCCGTCGCCGAAACTTATCGTACGAAATATTGCTTTTGAAGCGACTTCGCGGGATATTCGTGAGCTTTTTGCAACGTTCGGTCAAATTAAGAGTGTAAGGTTGCCACGAAAGATGGACGGAAGTCATCGCGGGTTTGGGTTCTTGGAGTTTGTGAGCAAGAATGAAGCAAAGGCCGCGATGGCGGCACTCGGGGATGCACATTTGTACGGACGGCATCTTGTGATAGAGTATGCAGATGAGGATTTGGATGGATTTGCATCTCTGGAAAAGTTACAGGAAAATGCAGCGAAGCAGATGCCAAAGAGCAAGCGAAGAAGAGTTGAGGGTGGTGGAGATGGTGGAGATGATGCAGCGGATGAGGAGGAGAGAATGAGGGAATGAATTGTATCAGTAGGTAATTTTAGAGATCTCCTTTATTAGTAGTGACCGGGACTAACAATTATGCAATTTTTGAACGTCATCGCTGTGGACTCGCAGTGCCCTTGATGATCTTTGCGTCAAGATTTATCTGTAAACTAAACTGAGGCACTTGCGCCTGGCATCTTGTTCAGAATTTGTTTACCGGTAGTCAAATACGGGGTCTTAGCGTCTTCTGTAGAACATATTTTCAGGCAGTCTATTGTTCTTCAATATATTCCTGTTACTATTCTGCCGAAGTGTCCTCAAAAAGTCCAAGTCACACAGCAAAGCGGGGGGGTCCCGTTGAATATCAACCCGCCCTTTACTCATTCTACTTACATCTACGCCAACATAACGTCGCACCATGAGCGTAATATCCGCGATGACCGACAGGATGCATTGTTAAATATGAACCAAGTCTCCTGCACAGTACTGCTGGTTTCTTCAGAGTGCCAAGGCTAGCACTTTTTTCCTGAAAAAAGTAAAAGTGCAAATCATTGTCTTCAGGCAACGGCAGGAGTCCACAAAGTTCTGAAGTGATAAGAACACGCCTGATCCCCACCTTTCAAATTGCTGAGCTCTTCCATCTGGAAATATGTTACGGAAGAAAAAAACCAAGCGCTGTATTCAAAAAGCTGATTTTCGCGCAGCCGGCATTCCGTATCTTGCCATGAAGATATAATAGCGAAACCGCTAGACTGGTACCTCATTGGGCGCGGCTGGAAAGACAGCAAACAAGTTTCATGATACCAATACCCTATTCGGATCGCATTTTCCATGCGCACAGCAAGACCTATCAATGGCCCAAGTCATCCGCATACGTAAAGCGGACGGGTGTACAACCTCTTTCAAGGGTCTTATGCGCCCAACCTGAGCTTCGTGAATCGAAATCAGCCCCCTCTTGCACCACTCCATTCTTGTGCTCGCGAGGCAACTACACTGTTGATGTATCCGCATCAGGACATTACTGAAATGAAGTTGCATCACGTGTTTAGTACAAGAGATGGTAAAACCGCACGCCAGATTGGGAAAGGCTGCTGTCTTCATCACCGACTCGCAAGTTGTTTTCTCATAAAGAGATGTCCATATTTTCCGTAAGTTTACGAGACACTACAGTAGCGAGAAGCGTAAGGCACTCAGCTCGTTCAACAAAGAAACTGAACCGCAAATCACAGAATCGATATCGATCGGAATCATTGGTATTCTCTCAATTCAGAGCCCACGGTATCCCAAAGAAAAGACACTGGAGACGAAAAAAGCGATCATAGGAAACACGGAGCAGACTTGGCAAAGGAGATTTTAAGGTTATCCACACCTCAAGCCGCTCGCCACACTTCTATTCCCATTCCTACCCGCAGCGCCTTCCTGACCTAAAACAATGCCATAACGGTCGGCCTTAGAAAGGGCATTTAGAGAAATATCATCCGGCAGCGCCTTACAAAATCATGACCGGTCTCGCTTCCACATATTGTCTCGCCGTCCGTCCCTCCAATTACTCTGCCGCGGTTGTTGTGGATGGTGCAGCAACGGAATCCTGCGTGAGATCCATGACGTCAGCGTCAGTTCCAGCAACCTTCATCGGTACTTGAACCTTCCTCGGTGACGACTGCTTCTCATCATGACTATCAAGCGACATGGCGCTTTCGGAGCGCTTCACTCCCATTGCGGGAAGGACGTTCTTCACGACGGAACCGAGATTGCCATCAAGCGGCTTTCGAGTCGTATCCTTGATGCTATTCGCTGGCACCTCGGCGTCATCATCTTCTTCACTTGAGCTATCTCCGTCGGAGCTGCCATCACTAGACGACGAATCATCATCGGCACCTTTCGGCTTCGACCGTTTTTTCGGTGGCGAAGCCTTATTACGGACTGCAATGCTGTCCTGCGATTTTTCTACAGGCACTTCCACCACTTCATCACTGTCGCTCGGTTCCTTTCCAACCAATTGGCGAGAAGAATTATCCCGAGCGTTCGTTTCAACTTCCTTCTTACTATTCATCTCCTCGTTTTTCGGACCCTCGTCCTTCTCAGGAATGACCGTAGCGTCCTTTTGTGCATTCGGCTCAACGGGGCTTACATTACTCTTAATCTCAGCTTCTGTAACTGCCTGTTTTTCACCAACCTCCTCGTCACTCTTCTGTTTATCTCCTTCAGGATTCACGGGCGCATCATTATCACCAGCCTCCAACTGCTTCTCAGGCTCGCCATCTTTCTCCACGTCCTTTTCAACAACGTTCTCAACACCACCTTCTTTAGAAGCAGCGTCCGCCTCTGCTACTTTAGATGCCTTTTCTTCAATTCCTGAATGTTTCGGGTCACCTGGGACATTTTCCTTCGGAGAATTTCAGGCTCCTTTTCTGTTTGTCCAGGGTCCGCATCCGGCTGCCCAGGTACCGCCGCCGAGGGAGCGGTGGCTAGAGCAACTCCTCGGTTGACCCTTTCTGCTAAAGTTGCAACTGTGGACTGCAGAGTTTCCACATTTTTGGTTAGCACAGCCACACTGGCTGTCATAGAGGCCTGGACGTCATGCACTGCCAAGAGCACGCGATGGAGAGCATCCGAACGTGAAGCGCGGTCTCCACCCTCATGAAGCGGTCATTGATTCCTCCAAGCACTTGGGCCTTTGTGCCGTCCAAGGCGCTGAGAACCTCATCACGAACGGCATGC
>JADWZK010200476.1_pt1 | contig 10048 bp, 7 predicted proteins | sample 8957641 | NCBI WGS metagenome assembly JADWZK01 (sample SAMN16576796, study PRJNA672827) | algae metagenome | host: rhodolith | place: South Korea: Udo, Jeju | collected 2014-09-18 | reverse complement strand
TGTGTAGTGTTGTCGATGTGTGTGTGTGTTGTGTGTGTCTGTGTCTGTGTGTGTGTGTGTGTGTGTGTATTGCGACTCTCTTGCAAGGTATTGGGGATCGACGCGTATGAACTACTCTTCTTAGTTGCTCATACTCACTTTGATCAATTTCAGCCACCAACGCAAAAACCACATGTGTAGCGGGCGTTCCTTTCCACTTTCTACGTTAACAAGCTCAATACGTCTTTCCACGTGTTCTCGACGATGCAGTTCAGCTCATTCAACTGTAGGCAAGCCGTCAAAATGCATCAGTGGACGCCTCTGATTCTTGTTCATTAGTTGGAATCACAGCAAGACTTCTGCCGATCTTATTCTCGCTTCATTGCCTATACACTTCTCTTATCTCGAAAAGCAACTCGCCGTGAACATATTAGCAGTAAGAATTTCTTTAGAAACTTTACTCGTGGTAAAAATTGACACCGGTACATGAGATTGGCGCACGCCCCGCAGCAAAATGAATTCTTATGCTCTCTTATATCCTTGGTATATTGCAGCTCTTTTCGACAGTTCTTCACTTGTTCTGATGGCTAACTCTTTGAGATAAAACTAATTCCACTGATTATTTCTCTGGTAAGCACACAACTCTAGAAACAATGAAGCTATCTAGGCGGTGTATCGGCTGGATTATTCAGTATACCCGCAGCGAAAAGAGCGAAGTCTATTTTAATGCTGAGGTGCAAGGAGTAGTAGCATCCACTCAGGAAGCTCTCAAGCCTAATATCAGAATTTGTTCTAAATAACAAGGGCAGCAATATAGAACGGCTGTTGCCATGAGATCCGAAATCGCAGGATCTTTTTTTTAAATTATTTATATAGCAGCCTTCAGCATGACATCTAGAACTGCAAGGGAATTGCTTTTCTAGGGCAGGACCCTTGTTTTAACAACTACGGCAAATCATGAAAGTATGTGCTAGTCACAGAGAGTACTGTAGTTGATCCAACGACGCTTACTTACTTTCTTTATTGCAACTCCCTCTGATAGAGGTTGGCAACGCAATGAGGGCCTATTGCTACTCCATAGCTTCCTATCCTTAGACATTTTTGTAGCGTTCTCGATACTTAGGTTTGGTACGTCTGCGAAAAGCGTCTTGTGAGTTGGCGCACCAGGAGGTGCTCTGGCATGCGTAGGACGTGTCCCAGCCAGCTCCATCTTCTGTCCCGCGCCTTTATCACTACGTTTATAGTAGGATTTCGGGCTTCTTCCTGAGATGTGTAGCAAACGGCGCCACGTGCGTCTTCTCTGCCTCCTGGGCACCTCTTGCGAGGTGTCTCCCTCCGCAGCAACCGGGGGGGACCTCAGAGTGCGCGGGCGCATTCTGGGGCAGGAAAAACTACGACGCTTCTGCCGCTGTCCTCTCTTCTTCGCTTAGGCAGTATCTTGAAAGAATAGTTTTTTATGGTGCTGATGAGTACTGGACTTATCGTAAGCAACCAGCAAAGGTAAAGCTCTCCAACCGACTCGTAAAATTTTTTCACTATTCGCATCACAAATATAGCAGAGCAGTACGCCGCGATAGCAATCTTAGGTTTAACTGGTGCAGCCGACGGGGCTGTCACGCTCTATTGTCGCTGTGCAGCGGTAGTGTAGCTCTTTTCGGGGAAGAATATTCTGACTATTAATATTATAGAGCAATTTCTGGATGCAAATGGAATATTATTATTTTCTGTACTTTTCGGCTATCCCAATACAAGGAGGGCGTGACATACACTGCTAGAAAGCTAAATCATTGCGGAATTGTAGTGTCATGCGAACAATACCTACCGGAGTCAAGTGGACCCTAAGTGCGCAGAAGACGTGGATCAGGTAAATAAAAAACCTCTACTTTTCTAGGGGTGCCCAGATGTCGAACGTGTGATGACAAAATTTGTCGATTCTAGATACTGAGATATTTGCAGTCGCAGATCTCTTCCAAATAGCCCATGACAATCCCTGATTACAGTGCTGACTGCGAAGGGCAAATTCGTGCGGGACAGCCTCTCAACATACGTGGCAGGAATCCGGTGGCAGATGCTCACCATCGCCATCTGGCAGTGGCATCATATATTCCCTACTTTTTCACAATTGGAACAAAACTTGAAGTATAAGGAGCGATCACATTCCAAGCTCCTTCTTGATAGATGCGGAGGCCTCCAGTTATACAGGTGACGGCTGCGCATTGATTGTCGCGTCTTCGCAAATCAACGGCCAATTACAATTTATTGATCAACGTTTCTCAATTAACTGCAGGCCACAAAACCCCGCAGTGCTATATCCCGGAGTGTTTTATCCCGGAGTGTTATATCCCGGAGTGTTTTATCTCCGAGTGTTTTATCCCCGGGTGTTATGTCCACTCTCTCGATGTTTGAGATGTCCATCAAAATGAGCATCGCAAGAAAATGTGGAACGTGACGGCAGTACCGTAATCTCACCGTCCTCTTTCCCAGTATGGAATGAACGAACAAGGGTTCTGAGAATCGGCAATGGTTAGTGCCCCATGGCTTCTGCAGAACATATTCTCGCTGCAGTTCGCACAATAATTCAAAGTCAAGTGACCAATGACGCAGAGTTTCATGTTTGAGGCACTTATTAGAGTTGCTGTTCTTTAATAAAAACTCGGCCGAGTCCGAAACAATGAGTACAAGCAAAACGCATGCGAACTTTGAGGTCGACTGCAAAGTGACTACCATAATTGGGGTTGTGCAAGATGTCAATTAACATTCAAATTTCCAACCAATTAGAGCAGTTTTGATGCTATTCTTCTTAATGAAGATACATTCATCTTTCAACATTTCGGGTTGATTGGCCGTTGAAAGCCTCAAGGCCCTGCGCATCCTCCTTTACACTTGTGTGCACTTTCAATATCTTCAGATCGAAAACAGGATACGGAGACAGCGAAATCTGGATTGACTGCGGACACACGCTCGGGCCAAAATATTGACCATAATTTCAAAACATTGAAGGTTTTCTGCCACACTTATTCTCTCACATGTATGCGTGGAAATAATCAAAACTGACGCTTTTTCCTGGTGGAAGGTAGTTCTTTGACTTGATCTTTTCAAAGGCTTCACGGCAGAAGAGTGGCAATGCTTATTTCTTGGTATCCTTTTATGGCTTTTAGCTCCCTCTCCATTGCGATGAATTTTGAGCCAAAAAAGTGTCCTCTAGCCAAAGTTCAGAATCAAGCCGTGGTCGTATTTTGCATGCCCTGAGACCAGCACCTATATCAAGACAAATTTGAAAATGGACGAAGAACGTCTTCAGTAAAGACGCGATTAGCTTTTCCAAATGTGGATGGGGAAAAATGTTGGTGCGGCCGTCCGGTCATGATACGGGAGGATTGAGAAGGTACATTAGCCCTCATGGTACCTTCGAAATATCATAATCAAACTTATCATCATGTCGCGCCTCGTCCAAGGGTGGAAAGGACTTGTAGAGTGGAATTTAGGCTTGATTGATTGAATGCAATAAATGCTAAACAATTTGCTGGGCATATGAATCGTCCATTACACTCGCTGTACGTTGCCAGGTAATCTAATCCAGTACGTCCTAATTCAGGATTTGAGTAATCAAGTTACACAAGGTGAACGTGAAACAATGCGCATATGGTGCAACAGGATGTGTCCTCAGAGCGGTGCAAGTATTGTACTTCGTACTGCAATTGCCACCACAAACATATCTCCGTCGATTACATAAGTTGATCGTGCATTCCAACCTTCCATCACCATCTGTCGCCTGCACAAGTGTATAAGTAGGGCCAACCAAACCCGTCCTCTCTTCTCCAACAATCCATCCCCATCCCCAAACAATCGATGCATCATTCCTGAGCTTCTCCGCTAAACCAATGTCTTCGCAGCAGCGCCACTCCCGCCACCTACCCTCTGACCGAAGCCGGAAGCATGAACTGTCGTACCTGTTGAACGACCAACCGTCCCAGAGTGAGTCGGGCTCCCGTACGCAGCACAGCAGTCATTCCCGCAACCGCTATCACCAGTCCGCGGCACAAAAGGAAGCTGCGTTTGAGGCTCGAGTGGCCCGCAACACCTGCCAACAGTGCGGCCACTGCTTCGCACAGGCTGCTGATCTGCGCAAGCATGTGCGTACCGTGCATGAGGGACTGCGTCCTTTCCGCTGCGATCTGTGCAACAAGAGTTTTGGCGAGAAGGGCAATTTGCGCAAGCACCGGCGCTCTGTCCATCTTAACGAGCGTCCGTTCCAATGCCACTTCTGCCCCTCATCATTCGCATTCAAAGATGGTCTTGCACGTCATGTTAAGGTAAGAAACCTCGAGAATTACAGGATATTCACCCTTCATGTATATATTCTTCTAACCGTCTTGGTTGATTCTTTTTTAATTTTCTGTTTTCATAGCTTGTGCACTACAATGCGAGACCATTCGTGTGCCGTTCGTGCGGATCGAGCTACAAGCAGGTTTCTCAATTGCGGCGGCACGCGGAGAACTGCAACGCAGTCTCTCTTCCGTCAATCTAATTGTAATGTTTTTCTTTGGTTCGGCCTGAAGGTGCAAGGTAGAGTGATGGGCTTTTTCCTGCATCTGTTTCGGCCTGTGTATGCTCCAGGTAACACTGGCCTTGGTGCAAAACATCGTTATCTGTACACATTCCCGTCTCATGCAACGCAGCCTGGAAGAGGAGTCTTTTTGCATTGTTTTATTATTAAATAAAGGCGGCATGCCAAAGACAGCAATGTCGCAGTTGAGGATCGCTCTATACCTGTATTACTTAATATGTTATCTATAGAAACGAACACTCTTGAATTGGTATGCAGTTCGAATATCATCATGTTTCTACAAAATATTGTGCTTGGTTATGTAAGGGAGACGAGGTCATCAAAACATGACCAAGAGCTGTTGTTTTCGTGTCAGGCAAGTGTAGCAGAGCAAGCGGTCGCCACTCCTCGAGCGTACATCCGGTGCTGAGATGGAAGCCCTATGCGCTGAGTCTCGGAAGGCTTTCGACTGAGAAGAAGGGGCCTTTAAGAGAAATCGAAACGCACTGTAGCGTTGAGAGAATTGTCATGTCGAGCGAATAGGAGAAGCTGAGGACTACAGCAGGATACAGCCCAGGTGGAAAACCATCAGAGTACGTCGCAGTCGCAAAAAAGATATCGCATTTTCTCGGATGATGAACTGGCGTTGTGGTTGGAGGGAGGCTTCGTGTACACTTCTATTTTGGGATTGGACCTCCAATGAGGATGAAAACGCACCACTTACCTCCTCGGCAGTTTGGACAATTGAGTGTTGAAAATGAAGCCTGGAATGCAGCGCAAGCTAAATAGCGTTGACTCTTCCGTGTACGCATGACACAGTAATATTGAGACCAATGGATGTGACTTGTACACAATTTTAGTGGCCGATATTGACTCTTTTCAAGAAAAAATGAATCCCTTTAGCAGTCATTGTATGAAGTATTCGGGGGACTATGTGCATGAGGGGACGCGGAGGCGTGAAGTGTACCCGGAGTCTGATGGAATAAACGACAAAGAGGTGCTGGCGAGAAAAGCGGAGAAAGGAAGCATGTTACAGCTGTGCACGGCGACTGAATCCAATCTAAAGGACCGAGCCTGTTCCTGACAGCTGAAATCTACGGAGAAATAAATAATTGAAATGCAGATTCTGGTTGAAAATCCTTGTAGAAGGAAGAGAAAATATATTTGTAGTTGTTCGTCGGTGAACTTGTTGTCTTCAATGACGCCAAATGCAGTATCTCATTGAAATACTGTTCAACAATGCTGGAGAGACACATTCCTTCATCTCTAGCGGATGTCATGCAAGGCACGAAATGGCTGCCGATGTTTTTCTTGGGATTTACTTGTACTGTAGTACTCTGTTGATAATGCAATATGATTAAGACGGCTATTCCAGGAGGCCTCAGAAAGATGACTATTTTCAGCATTTTGGAACTGTTGTAACGGATCGGAAAACACGAAGCGGGGCTGTGTTCTAAAGCTGAACTCGCCGCACTGGAATATGCGTGCGTTTTCTCAGTCGCCTTCTTGGTGCCTTTCGATTTCGACTCTCAGAATATTTGTTTTCACTCTGACAGTGCCGCTAGTTCACTATCTTACTTTTGCGACCTTCGGAACCGATTCCTCTGACAAGCGCTAGGCTCCTAATTTAGTTGTGATTGCGACTGCGAGGTTCACACTAAATCTTCAAGCTACTGCATAGAGGAACGAGAGAGATATTTGCTCTTCGAGAAAATAGAGAAAATGTGGAACCATACACAATATTGATAGTGCCACTCAGCCGTTGAGGCCTTGCTGACTATAGTCTCAAAAGCTCTCAGTACATCGTCAGTCCAAAGTAATTTTTTGCATTCTGCTAGATATCATTCTGCCGATTTTGCTACACAGATGCCTCGGAGCATATTCGAAACCGCCAATCGCATTCTCAACGCTTCGCTTATTCCAAGATGGGTGGCTTTTTTCTGATCGCTTAATACTCATTTCTTTATACTTGATTTCACTCCGCGAAACAACTAAAGGAAGTTATGAGATGAACATGGCGAACAATCCAAATATTTTTAGGCATGCCCTGGATATGAAGTATTTTTCATCGCAATAATTGCTTTTAAAGGAACGGAGGCCCGTTCTCACCGCTGTCTTTCGTCTCAAATGCAATTTTGGTTCGTCAATGCCGGTCTAACACGTGCTTATTTTAGTGCCTGTATTCGACACCCTGGTGTCTAGAAGAGCCCGATTGAAGCATGAGGAAGGGATATCCAGCTATCATCTCTATGTATTTGCACTTGCAGATTTTAACGCAGACCGCATTATTGGCTTTCATGAAGGCAGGTTCTCTACGCCCTAGTGCGCCGAGAAAGTGTCTTTGAATTAGCGCTGTAGTGCATTGCAAATGCCAGTATGTCTTCTTAATTGGGAGACCTGCTTATAGCTGGATCCGCATTTCTTACACACAAACGGTCTAGCGTTATCATGTACAAGCTAAATGCAAGAAGAACAATCAATCCCGCAAAAGCATTGTACACGTTAGCATTAGCTGGCGAAGCGCCCTCACGTGTGAAAGTATTACTAAAAAAGAGGGGACGTACCTGCACGTGCCTGGCGAGTCCATCTTTGAACGCAAACGCCGATCCACAGACATGGCGCTGAAACGGCCGCTCATTAAAATGAACTGATTTGCGGTGCTTGCTAAGATTTCCCTTCTCGCCGAAACTCTTGTGACAAAGGTCACACTGGAATGGTCGCAACCCCTCATGCACAGTGCGCTGGTGCTTGCGGAGGTCGGCGATCTGGGCGAAACTGTGGCCGCACAGATTGCATTTGTTTGTTTTCGGGCGACTGCTCCCGCTGGGCTGTCTAGACCCAGACGACGGCGATGTTGGGTGCCCGCGCCCGTGCGCAGCAGACGCACTCCCCGAGTTTTGTGCGGGGGGGTCGTTCAATAAGTACGACACATCGAGCTTTCGGCTTCGGTCAGAGCCGCCTCGCCTGCTACTGCCCGATGGCCGATTAGACGACATTGATGTGCTCTGTGGCTTTTTCGCAGTGGAAATAAGCAGATCGGTGTGGTTTTCTTTCGGTACTGGGCGATCTTCTGAGCTGTATGCGAGCGTGATGTGCGTTGCCCCAACGGTGCCAGGGCTTGGACATGTGTATTTATAGGGGGACTTGACGCCAACTGAGCAGCGTTGGAGATTGAAGTTTTGTGGGGTCATTTGCAACAATCTGCACATGCGCGATAACGTCAGGTACAGCGATCTGGACGAATGGGCCATACGATTTCTGTGATATGTGCGTTTCCCATAGTACGCGTCATGTGCCGTAAGCAAGGGTTCGTACCGTCGAGCTCCTCTGGAACGCCCCCACGATAGTGTGGCTATGAGTAATGTGCCATAAAATCCTGAGCAACTCTCTAGTAATGCACATGCGATTTATCCAATACCTGGTCGCACTCTCCGCGCCACCAGATGTATATTCCGTGCTCTGAACTATCACATTAACTCGGAAATGGTGCACCCGATTGCTCTTTGAGCAACAGTGGATATGATATCGCTAAACTTCACTTCCGTGGAACGAGTTCTCTTGCGGACAGGGTTTCATAAAGTATGACTTTTTGAAGCGAAGGTAATTGCATATCATACATTTCCAGTGCGTCCCATGCCTACGGCACGAACACTTCCTCAATCCTGTACAGCAATGTATTCTCACCTTTTGTTCTTTTGCACGCTAGGAGAAGGATGCCCTTCGGCCGTGATCTCATGAAATGAAGTCTCATTTAGCTCTTTCGAACTTCATCTCCAAATTGTGGGGGCTGAATGGCCCCGAGAAACCGTTCGCGAGCTTTTCACATACGACCGCCATTAGCGAGAAGGGGGATTCGTAGTCACGCCGTGTCACTCAGTCGCGAAGGTGCATGTACCATGAGCTGTATAGCATCGTGTCTCCAATGTAATCGAAATCGACACGTTGCGTTCAATCTTCTCTATAAGAATGTAAGTAAGGACCTGTCCTTTATTGCACACTGTCCACTTATCGTTCATATTGTCGCCATTTGCAATACAGTACATGACCTACGGGCTGAAAATGCTTTGAATAATATGATTTTTTTTCAATCGATCTGTTCAATTACTCTTTGATTTTGCTGCGAGAGGTATTGTGATAATGCGTCATATAGGCAATAAAAGCCCACGGCGCTTCTTCTTCCTGCTATTCCCGTGGGGTTTGAAGAGTACAGTACTCGCTCACTTCAAAACCCCACGGTAATAGCACAAACCAGCGCGAAAATGATTTACTCTTCGTCACATATACAGAGGATATGAATGGGCTCAGTAGCAGGGAAGGATCGTAGTAGTTGGCCACTGAATCCCTCAGTATACTCTACTATATGAATCATAATTTATCGCCCATCAAAAATTGATATTAGAATGGCATGGAATTGTGTATGGAAGACAGCGTTTAGGTGAATGAATGAATGAATTCTGCTTTATTCCCCTATAGAGGCTCGCAAGCGGACTGTTTTTTCGAACTCTTTTTTAGAATTCGAAATCTAAATCTTCTGCGCCTGTTGCTCTCCTGTTTGCACGCGCGACTGGACTGATGACAGTTCTTAGTTTCGTCTTATCAGAACTCACTTGATGCCTCCAGATGCACTTTCGTTGACGGTTCGGAGTGATTTCCTTCTTGCTCATGCCCTGAGGAATCCTGAATCCCACATTGACACAGTTTTTGTCATAATGTCCTTCAGTTGACGGCACTTGTCACGGTATTCTGACCAATGGACCCAGAGCACAGGGATTATGTAGTGATCTGCATCTGCAGCAGCTAAATATGAAAGTTATTCATTCTGGAGCATTTGCTTCAAAATTGCCGTAGACTTCGTGCATCTTTCGGTTGGTATGTGTTTTAGTTCCGAAAATCTATGTCGTTATCCGTCTTTGCGCGCGCTATGTAAAATAATTCTCAGTGCATTCTATCGTCGTTGCAGAACTCCATTCACACGAATCCTGGTTTAAAAAAGACGCTTCGTGTGTAAATGGAACCCTTACATTTACCCATACGAAATTCTAAACAAAACTTTGCAATAGTTCTGGTTTTTGTTAACAAACATCAAATTGTACAACTCTTAGAAAGGAGTAAGCTTTTTTACCTTTCTTTTGAAAAGCTTGTTTTAAAGAAGAAGTTGTTTTTCTGTTAAAGTAGCTTCTGACATTGCTTTTCCACAAAAATTATTAACGTTTTTACAATTGTCCTGTATGCGATAATGTTTCTAAATGCTTTTTATGGCATATATTTATCATAACAAAAATTATGAAGATTTAAGTTTGTAAAAAAGTCAAATTGGTAAACAGCATGAACCAAATTTTCTGTAAAGAGTATTATTAGTATACTCCATATATTTATTTAATTTCGTTAGAGGCAAAAAATTAAAATTAAAACTGTATTGTTCGTGACATTTGACTTCGTGACATTTCAAAACGACGCGAGAACGATTAACCTATAACCTTAAAGTACCACCTAATTTTAAAATCGAATACGTTGTAGATTAAC
>JADWZK010032010.1_pt1 | contig 10049 bp, 4 predicted proteins | sample 8957641 | NCBI WGS metagenome assembly JADWZK01 (sample SAMN16576796, study PRJNA672827) | algae metagenome | host: rhodolith | place: South Korea: Udo, Jeju | collected 2014-09-18 | reverse complement strand
CACCGGGGGGAAAAAATATTTTCGGAGACAATCAATTTTCTTTGAAACCATGACCTGAAATTATGATAAAACTATTGTCGCAGGACAAGGCGAAAAAGTTAACGCACCATATTTTTAGGACCGATGGGCAACAGAGTTGAGTGTTTATGACTACGGCACATACGTTCCGTCGTAATCTGCAATGACTACAAAACTATTGCCCCGGGACTATGCGAAAAAGTTAACGCACCATACTTTCAGGATCTGAGGACGGCGATGTATTGTCTGCTTCACAGAACCGAGTTCCTCACTTCATAGTGCTCGCCGGACTACAACGCAAAGGTCAAGGTACTCGGGACGTAGCGCTATCAGTTTACGAATGTCGTAGTCGGCAATGGAAGAGTTGCGCACACTGACGACGAGGATGTCCAAACCCGGAGCACTCTGTTGAAAGAGTATTGTGCACCTTCCTGAACATGGTGCCCATGTTTATCTAGTAGTGTCTAGAAGACGCAGGGGATGTTGCCCCGCGAAGTTTATCAGTGGCGAATGCGGAAGGAGCAAGAGGTTTATTTTTGCTCGGGGATCACTCTAAGCCTAAAACAGAGATCAACTAACAGAATAATGAACTTATTTGAACCGAAATCGTCGTATATCGGCGAAGTATTTTTCTTTCTGAAAGTTTCGATGATTAGGGCGGTCTGAAAACTCAGCGGCAGGTTGAGAGCATCGGCCTCTCCACTCGACTTCGCATTGCGACATGGAATTGGGCTGGCCTCTCCAACCCGGACTCGCTCTTCGGCAACGCCCCAGATCCATATAGTAGAAAGGCAGCTGAAATAGCCAAGGACAGAGAAAGGCGGAAAAGCCCAGGCCTTCGAAGCGTTGGTAACATCTTCATGGGGAAATGCAGCAAAAAAGCGGCACATTGAAGAGAAAAGGATGATAGTTAGGCATTTCATCTTTCAGACTACGAAGCGTAAAAAACGGTAGAAGCACATACCTGTCCAGGAGCAATCGTGAACCCGTCAAACAGAACTGGGCTGGCGCATATGAAGGACCCACTGCAAGAGAAAACCGAATGTTGAAACAGGACCAAAATCTTAGTCGACGAGGTTTTAGAATTGGTAGGAAAAAGCGGAAAGAAACGTAATACGTACACGTACGAAGCGCATCGCGATGAAGCGCGTAAGTCGCAAAAGAAAAGCAGTACGGATTTCGGCCGACGCGAACAGACTGTACAGACAGAGAATGTAGATCTATAGACAATAAGGTGCGCAGCGCTACTTACTGAATAGATGGTTTGTTAGCATCGCTTGTACATCATCGACGTAAGGCGCTACAATATTCGCGAAAGCGCGAGGGAAACGCATTGTCAGTGACCAGACGCGTGGAATTTGAAAACGTAGATGACCGTCTGTCAGTCACGAAGGGCGTGGAATATTTGCAGCGAAGGTTGCAACATACAGTGACGGAGGCGTGGGATGGGGATTTCGGGTGCCTCGCCTCGAGGCAAAGGCCAGATAGCAGCAGACATTCTTTTCATGTCTACAAATATTCCATAACCAGCGGGCGAACGAAACTGTAATGCAGTGTAGCGCCGGTGGTTTAGGGCAATGGAATTCCAAACGTGTGCACGTGTGCGCATGCTCTGACGGTGCATGCGAGAACACATGGACCAGCTGTCAATGTCCCATACATGCACATATGTGCGGCCCGTAGTATTTGTAAAGTTTTTCAGGTGCGCCCAGAATTTGCAGGAGCTCTCCCTCAGTCCAGCCGTAAAGAAGCACTTTTTCAACGTGGGCAGCACCTTAAGCGCGACAAGCTGCACAGACCAAGCGAGCACAATGGAAGCGTCGGAGCGCGAGAGAGATGAGACCGTCAATCCCGGTGGCGGGGCTGGAAGCGCGCGACAAACCGTCACGACGGAGAGTAATAACAATGTTCTGTTTGCGCTGCGCAAGGTTCGAGAAGAGTTCAATCGCCGGTGCGATGTCATGGAGGCAATGCAAAAGGAACAGATGCAGACGATGAAAGACGTCGTGCAGATGGTGGGCGATGTATCGACAAAGATCGAAAGGCACGGGTCTATGGTGACCGACACTGTTGTAGGCGAAGTGCGGTCAGCTTTGGGGACCGTATTGGATTCACCGAGGCAAGCTTTGGGCAGGTCAGATAGCAGCGCGAGAAAGAAGTCCTACACGCGCACGCATCCGCATCTAGGACTTATTGTCGAGAAGGAGAGAGGGACCGTTCCGTTTCTCCAATGGCTTTCTCTCGTCTCTGTCGTGAGCTTTGTGCGACAGCAGCCGAACGCGCGTGCATGGATCTCGGAAGCGACATTTGCGAAGCTCGGAGACGGCCTTGCTGCTCTGTCGCGTGCGTCGGGTTTGTCAGTAGTGCTTTTTTCCGTCGCGGCGAGCGATAAGAACGACAGGTACCACACAGATACTGGACGGGCTTGGAGTTTCCTCATAAGGAATGTCATTATAAGTATTCTATGGTATGCGAAACAGAAGCTATTTACAAAACAAGCCCCTCAGGTAGAAGTGACCCCAGACGCCGAAATTTCTCGCCATCTGACAGGACAGCAGGATACTTGTGTTTTGCGTATTGCCATGCCGGCCTGGCTGCAGGCGATGGGACGAAAGAAGAAGATAGTGCGAATTGTTTATGACGTCGAGAATTTGATCGAAGCTGTCAGGGCTGACGCATCAAGTACTACTGCAGCCGGAGAGGAGACTGCTGCTCCAGTTAGAAAAAAGCGCAAGAAAGTCCAGGAGGACATTGACGAAGAGGCTGAGAACTGTTCCAGCGTTGTGCGCCAGTTGCGATCTAAGCTTACCCGTACGATGTCAAACGGGCGAACGGAGGCGCGAGTGCAATTGTACAAGAATGCATTATTCATCATGGAGAAGATCAGGCAGTATCCCTCTGTGGAGGAAGCGAAGGCATCGGGGTATGAAGTTGTCTTCCATCCTGCGGCGGACCCTGTGGAAGAGTTCATTCCGAGTCCTGAGAATCTGCGTAATTCAATATGGGATATACCAAATACGCGAACTGTGGATATTCAAGAGCGAGGGCGTGAACTATCGACGGCGGAGAAGACTACTATCCACGAATGGAACGCCTCCCTCTTGTCGGCGCTTCAGGCCAAGTTCCCCAGTCTGACAGTAACATTTAAGTACAAGAAGAACGTGATTCGCAACGCCGGCGATGCAGCGGACGGCCATCCCGAGTTCGTCCAGCCGAATCTCATGTGGCCGGTGGAGGAGACTGTCAGCCTTCATTCGGCAGCACTAAGCGTTCTTATGGATGCTGTGCGGGTTGACGCAATGGAATTTCTGAGAGCGTCACCTGTGGCTTTGAAGACAGTTCATATCGTGGCCATCGGTTTGAGGGGACTGCTGCGCAAGAGTCTCAATCAGGTTTTGTCTGAAGTGGAGGATGCCGCTCTTGGCAATGTGACAATCGACGAATTGAGTAAGGGAGAAAGCGCTGTGACTGCGATGTTGGGCAAGGTACCCGGAAGCAAGCCAGGACCAGGTCGTCTGGAAGAAGAGCGCAATTTAAAATTCGATATGACCTGGGAAAAGTTCAAAGAGGAGAAGGAGAAACGCCGGGCGCAGGAGAGGTCCACAGAGTTGGGTCATCTACGCAGCGAACTTGACGGCGACCAGGATTTGGACGACGACGAAGATGAAGATGAAGACCTTGACTGGATTTCTAAGGTTGGTGGCGAACATGCGAGCGGAGCATATTGACTCGTTATTTACTTTTCGAGAAATTTTCTTCTGTCTGTATTGCGAGTGTCCATTTGTGGATAAGTAGTGGCGAGCAGGCGCGCGAAATGCCGAATTATGTTTAAGATCTTTCTTATTGCGTTTGTATTCGCGTATTCTATCAATCGGCTGTATTTCATTGCGCTGAACTATTTTTATGTTCGAGGATCTTGCGGCGACACAACGATTTGTTTCAAGTATCGGCCGTTCACTCTAGTAGAAAATATTGTCTGAACAGTTTGCGTGAGCTTAGAACTGCGTAATATCACAGCTGGAATAAAGCAGCGCAATCGCCCTAAAACACGCTCTGATTCCGCTCCCATTTCATGTGCACCTTGGTTCATACGTTCCCATATTAGAGAAAATTTCCTGACTTTGGTGTCCGGCATGTTCACATCAGACATTCTTGACGGGATGTGTCTGCGGTCCTCCGAATTTAGTGAAGCATTCGTCACAAAAGAATCTAAGGATTCCTGCCGGAAAACGAAGCCATCCTCAGGAAGTCCTTCGGACCACGCCGTTGTTCCTTGGAAGAGAAGGGGCACGAGATTGCTGCTGGACCCCGCTCGCGAGGTTGGCATGCTTCTGCCGATCAGAATTCTGCGCTCTTTACGCTGCCTACTCGTTTCCGTAACGAAGTCAACGCCGAGTATTTGAATGGCACGGACTTGTCGCTGCCTATTGCATCCTTCCCTATACAATCCAGACTCACGGGCAACCACATCGACTTTTAATGCTTCACAGAGGTCGAAAAAGGTTTCGAATGCAATTTCAAAATGCGACGCATGTTCAGAATTCATAAAAAGAGCATAGTAAGTAGAAGGGAATACATCGCACTTAACATTATCTCGCTTCAAAAACTCTGTTACCATCAAATTAAACTCTAGCAACGTGCAATCTGTCGGAGAAGATTTCAACAGTACTTGCTTAACAGAGTTCGCAGCGCACAGCGAGGGGTAAGAACGGTTCATGTCTGCGTTTCCACCAAGGATAACCCTCAGGAAAGCGGCTCTCGCAAACGATAGCGCTCTTTCCAGAACCCTCGCTTCAAACGACGCTTTTTCGCGGAAAAACGAGATTCTTTCAAAAGAGAAAGATGTTCGAGCGGCTTGCATCTGATCGGAAAGCCGCGCAACCCGGCAAGCTAACGCTGCGTGGGAACGTCGGAGCTCTTCCAATTCTTCTTGCACATTTTCGGACCGCCGTCGATTTCCTGCTTGATTTTGGGCCATTGCAGTAAAACCTGTGGTTCCATTTGCCATTGGAAGCGGCTCCCAGTTCATCTTCCGCCACAGTGACTAATATTCCCACTGGAAAATCACTAAAATGCATTTTGGAAAAGGGAAAATATTCATTAAAAATGAAAAAGTGCAAAAATTCACTAAGCGGTTGAAAAATATTCAACATTTAACAGAATGGTCGGAGAAGATTCCAAAATTCACTAAATTGTGAAGCAATATTTTCGGTTTATTGCGCCTTCTCATCGAATTTGCAATGGAAATGATGGCCAATGAGACATTAAATCCTGTGTCTCTTACGAGACCACGCTTTTAATGTGCATAACACCTAACTTCTCTCGTCTGCAGACTTGACCGTGATCGTCCATCGAGGTATTAACATTCAAAACAGAAGTATTTCAGTTTTAATATCTGTAAGGTATTCTTTTAGCGCACATAGAGTGCATGTTATATGGTTTTAAATGCATTCCCGTTCCATCATCATCCACAGCAAGGTTATATGTGGGAATGTTATGCATTTGAAGCTTGGAGGTCATGCATTCTTTTGCATGCATGCATGCATGAAGAAAGGATGAATGTCATGCCACCTGCCCTCCTGTTTCGAGGTCCCTCACTCTGCAGTAACTGGAGGATCGGAATAGTGCATCAGCGAGTGCGCGATATTCGATGGAAGACCCTTCGACTCCAAAGAAAAGGAGGAGGCGGAGCAGGCACCGTTTCTCCCAGATTCCCAGCAGTTTTTCGCATCATGCAAGAATCTTGCCGAGGAGGGAATCCGAAGCTCGAAACGCGTTGGGAAACACTCTGCACGATCCGGTGGCGCATATTCCTTCCGAGGCTCTGAATGGTTTATCGGGGCAAGATGATCAACGCGAAAACGGTGAAGAGGTAATGCACGCGCGGCAAAGCAGAGAAGAATCGCCTGTGGACGTTTTTAGCGAGAATGACGGTGCCCAATCCAACCCGAGTCCTTCCGTCCTTCCTTTGGCTATGAATGAAGAATCCACGGCAGGGCAATGCATCGTTAGGCCACTGTCGGCACTGTTAGAAGAGTCATCCGTAAAGATCGATAACTGGCGAGTTTTGTGGGCATTAATCGCAACGAATGGGAGTCGAAAGATTTCTAAGGATCAATACCAATCAGTGAGAACAATAGCCTCCACATTTTCCCGCTTGGGAGCTTCTTTCTGGAAACTGGATTTCAATGAACCCGAACTCGAATTTATGCCGCAACGAAGGCTGTCTTGTCTTCCGCATTACAAGACACTGCATAGTCGCTACAAACCGATCGTGCTGCACCGTTTAGCAGTACGAGGAGCTGACTTTCAAGAAACTGTGGATACCAGCAGGGCTGGGGCGAGATCTGCGTCGTACTCGAGTTTGGGGCAACCGCAGTGCCCCTTGCGCATAATACTTCCCAGCGAATATGCACGCATGGATATTGCGACTGGTCCTGTGTTCGACGCAATGTGCTCCACGACCTTTGATGCATTGGAGCGCAAAGGTGTCCACGAATGCCATACACCATGCGTTTCTGCCTCAGACTGTGTGGATGTCTGGCCGATAGTTGCTGCGCGGAATTGGTTCTACGGTGCGCCCCGGAGCATTAACGTTGACAAGTGTTCTATTGTATCTGCCAACACGTCGTTCGCTGAACGCGGTGACGTCGTCAGAGTGTCTCTATTGGGCTTTGCCCCTGTGCGCGACTCGATTGCAGTGTCGTTCAACAACACAGATTCAAATGTCGAACACACTGAGCTCCAAGGAACAATTCAGCATATTTGGACAGTGCACCATCGGAAAAGAGCAAGCACGGATGGCTACATAATTCTTGAAGAGCAAGAGCTGTCAGAACGAGACCAAACAATTATTCAGATGTTTAACTTTGTGGAATACACCTCTCCGTCGGATAGTGTAAATATTGAAGTTCCTGAACTTCCTGTGGAAGAGTACATCGACCCCAATGAGGGCATTGATGACGAAAGAGTGCAGCGCAAAGCAAGTATGACCTTTGAAATGACTGAAGCGATAAAAAAACGGCGAGAAGCACTAAAAGAGAGAAGGCGGCAAATGAAATCTGCTTGGGATGGATGGGAGAAGCCGATTTTGAAGCCCGGGGACATTTTGGCAATGCTTCGACCCTCCTGCCCCGAAGATTTCAGCCATGTATCTGAGCAAACATTTTCGTGTGCGATTCCAATGTTGACACAGTTTTCGACTGATCGAATTCTTCTCATCCACCGATTTTGGACGGAAAGCGACGAAAGAAGTCGGCACATCCTTTACATACCGGGTGAAAACATTTTGAACAATCAAGGATCATCTCTCCGTCTGTGCTGCTCACCACCGCTATCTCAAAGTCTACAGCTTTACGCGAACGTCCGGGCCGTCTCGCTTTGTGCCATGCACCCTGGGAAACGCGGGCCCGAGCGGCATTCGCCCGTTAGCAGTATCGGAACACTTGACAACGGTGAGAAGTACTTTATTTACAGATTTCTCCTGTACTGGGATGGTTTTGAAGTCAGCAGAGGGAAATCCGCTTCCGCTGAAGGGGTTTACTTGACCTGTTTAAATTTACCAGCCCAGGCCAGGGCGTCATCAAGCGCAGTCCGAATTGTAAGCGTCACCCCTCCAGGGGTTAAGAGTGACGTTGTGTTGGAGCGACTGAAAGACGACATCATTCGGGGCATGACCGACGGGTTTGTAGATATTGACGCTAATGGAGAAAAGAGGAGAATCTTCCTCGACCTCGTCGGTTTCATTGGAGACACGCCAGCGTTGAACGCTGCCCTAGACGTTCTGGGGCACAATTCCACCTCCTGTTGCCACCTATGCCGATATTCCAGGCGTTCGTCTACTCTTGTTGGAAGCCGTTACACAGCATGTACGAGTCATGGAAATGTATCTGGCCTTGCCCGGGGATACCACCAACATAGGGCTGTGCGTGACTGCTCTCCTGGCCCTGAGCCCTGTAGACTCCTCGGCATGAAGCACGAGGAGACATATTCCAACTCAGTCATTCATAACTTACGGCAAGAAATGATGGTGGAGAAGAAAAGCGTCCCAACAAGCGGTTCCATTCCTGTTGTACCGGGAGATTTGGACCCATACCGAGCTAGTCTCATTGCGCCTGACCATCTACTTACTGGCCACTTGCGTGACTGCATAAACCTTGCGTTTAGGCTGCTACCGTCCAAGAAACATAGAGCGTCTTGCGAGTGTTTTATGGCTGGTTACTTGTCGAGTTGCGGCTTGCCAACTCAGAACAGACTGTACGATCACGAAAAGAAGTATTTGTTCTCAATGTCTATGTCTGAGATTTACGCATTGGGCTTAGTAGCAGAGTTCGGATTCGTCGCAGGCTGTGCAGAACTTCAACGCTTACACCCATCGCTACCATCTATATCGGAAAAGTGTAAGTCTGCAATTGCCTTAGTAGGCTCCTGCTCTGCTCTCATATCCTCCCTGTGGTATCTCCCAGACCTAAAACGAGACGGTGAAGCCTCTGTTAAGAAATTTGACGAGCTGCAAGGTCAGGCTTCAATTTTTCGCATACAACGTGAAGCATTTAATCACATAGAAAAAGTCAGACTTTTATGCACTATGGATGATGACGATGTCATTTTGTTGGACGAGACACGGCTAGAGAAAAGTTTGAAGGCGAAGCTTTCAAAGACGCTCTCCGAATGCCTTACAGCAATCAAAATCGTCGACAAACCTAATTTACACCGACTTCTGGAGCTTGTAACAACGACGCTACCAATGGTTGGGCATGTCGCACGGATTGGAGAGCTCTCTTTGGAAAAGGCGCATCAATCTCTAAAGCGTGGTATCATTCTTTCAAATAACAGGGAAATTCAGCTTTTATCCATGAATTCCATTGTATTTAATGACTGGATTGCTCGCCTTACGCTGCTAGCTCCATTGGCTATAATGCGGGACTCACGTGCAGTAAGAGGCTTCTATAGATTACTAGCAGGACGCGAGGCAGTTGCCGTAATACAAGGGAAACTTACCGCTGATCATGAAGCACAAGTTTATCGTGCTTTAGGACCCCGTGATTGCGTCCCTGAGGAACTCAGGCTTCAAGAAAAAACAGTAATATCTCCGAGGTATTCCTCTTTCAGAAATATATCCTGGAAATTGGAAAAAGCTCTGGAAATTGCCAGTTGTGTGACCTCAATATCGACAGAGGCACGACGCTGTGCATTTCGCATTGTACGCAACGAGTTCCCATTCTACAACGAAATCCGTTGTATTCAGTTCGGAGACAGCATTTCATCTACAATCCAAATTGGAATTCCATGGCAGTCTTTTGCCCAAGGAGACGTTCTGGAGACACTTTGCTGGAACCCCTCTGTTCTTCGCATTCATTTTCCTTTCGTAATGCAGACTTGTTTCATTGACGACTTGGTTCATTCCCCTTTACAAAGCGGCTCCTCCCTCTGGTGTGTTTCCACTTTTTTGGCCGTATTTCGCCCAAGCGGGGACATAGAGCATTACGCATGCGTTGCCCCATGTCATGAAATATTGTACGAGGGCTCAGAAACCCGGCGAAGCAAGACATACCAAGTGCCTCCTGGAATACTGCCTTCATTTCTCAGAATGCATGAAAATGTTCGGAAAGTGGGGGTCGTACACGCCTGTGCGACGTCCAACTGTAAATCTGAGTTTAAGAGGCGTTCTATTTCACACGGTGACAATACTTCACCACTCGAAGGCGGCACTTTTTACGCTTTGGGAAAAAAGATGGTTATCCTCCACGTAAGGGTTAGTTTCGCTTTGAGGGGGAGGCATCTCGAAAGAGAGCGGCCTAGGAGGCAGGGAAGCCAAAAACACAACTATTAAATGTTGTGTTCAAGGCACGAGACAGACGATAAAGCTGACTGGAACATGTCCTACGCATGCCCAAGCACCGCCTGGTGCGCAGATTCTTGCTAAATTGGGTCAAACCTAACAATAAGGCGCTCTTCGCAGACGTCCCAAAACTAGAATGTCGATTACGCTATCCGAATGTCAGAGGATAAGAAGCAATGGAAAAGTAGCA
>JADWZK010289076.1_pt1 | contig 10063 bp, 13 predicted proteins | sample 8957641 | NCBI WGS metagenome assembly JADWZK01 (sample SAMN16576796, study PRJNA672827) | algae metagenome | host: rhodolith | place: South Korea: Udo, Jeju | collected 2014-09-18 | reverse complement strand
CAAAGACGTAAACACAGCAATTAGCTTGGCGAGGGACAGGATAGAGTGGAAAAAGTTAGGCCCTCGAATCGCTGCTAGCCCCACTTGGGGAATAAACGCAGAACACATTACATTACATTACAAGAGTGGACTCAAGCTCCTCCTATAGTTGTTGCACAGCCTCGTGTACTGATGTCATTTTTCAATCGATCCGCAATCTTGTGATAGAGAAAGAGCTCTTCTAGAAACAATTGAAATTCTACAAATTTGTAAGAGCAGCGCTTTTTCGCCTCAGAACAGGAATACTGTAGATCGAATCGAAAATACGTGACAGCGAAACGAAAAGAAAATCAGGTATACAGAGCATGCAAAGTCCATCATTCCCAACTTCAAACCATGCAGCGATGGATGGGCGGGAAAAGGTAAGTGTCTTCTAGCAATCATCGTCGGCATTGGAAACTTTTGGCTAACTGCTCCACTCTGGGATTTGTCGCTTCATGTCGCAGGCGAAAGGCAGTGGTTCAACGGCGGGATCCACTTGCGCAACAGAGACAGTTCTTCGCACGAAATCGGGAGAATGCGATACATGCATCTGATCCCAATAATCTCCAAAACGGGTTTTCCAAACCTCGCCGATCCCATCCCAAAGAAGAAGCCCGCCATTCTAGAGTGCAACCATCTCCAAGGCTGGACAGTTTGCATTCAAACGCTCAAAAAGGACGGAAAAGAAATAGGAACACTCCCAAAATAAGCACTGATTTGCTTGCTTTGGCTCACCATGAGTCTAATGAAATCTTTAAGGAAGCACTGCAACGACCGGGAAAGAAACGACGCAAGAGTCTCAACCGTCCACCGCTACCTCCAATCAACGGAAAAGTCAACCGCACGCTTGCCGTGAACGCGGAGAGCAATTCAGTCCGAGTTTTCGAGGGTGATGTGGAGAAATCAATGATTCATCGTCCTCCTAGCGATCAAACTATCGTGAACAGCTGGCAAGTGGACACATTTACCCCCTCGAGGAATCCCGAAAAAGGGACTCATCTAAGCGCGCATCAGGCATATGGCATTCAGTACAGACGACGCCCCGACCCGCGCATATCCCAAAAGAATGCAGAGGACTTTTCGTGTTTTTCAAAGGCAAATGCATTAGACGATGAAAAAGCAATGCAAAGGTTATATTCTCAAGGCAGAGAGCGAAGGAATTCGCACAAGGCCTATCGAATCTCTTCACCAGACATCCGAAAAGGAGAGAATGGACTTGGTAGTATGAGCTATGCTGTTTCACCTAGGTGCCAAACCGGAAGGTTGCCGTCCACTCAGAGCCCTTTCTGGAATGCAGCAGTTGAACTCGAGGACGAAGAACAATCAAGACAACAAATTCCAAAACATCATTCCCCGTCGGAAGATACCCCTGACCCATTCTGGGACACACAGATTGAGATCGAACGCGAACAGGATTCGAGAATGCCAATTCCAGTACATCCATCTCGCTCTAATGTAGCCCCTAGCCCTTGCTGGGACGGCAAAGATGAGAATGGAGACGAATTGTATTCAACGACGCCAAGCCCAGAGCGTACAAAAACGCGGTTCCATTCGACTTGGAAGAAACAAGAGCCTATGAATCTTGATGACTTTAATGCAGAAATCATAGCCATTGAAGAAAAACTTCTCTTCTCTGTCGACAGTAGCGCGGGGAAGTTCAAGACAATTCATCCCAGAAACTCGGGAGTTGGTCGAAACGGGGGAACACGCAAGCGTTAAATGGAAGGATGCGAGTTGAAGTGGTGACGAGACAAGAGACGAAGAAAAAGGACAGGGAGCAGAACCCGGCTAATCCAGGAGCTAATGTTAACATACTTCCCCGTCAAACGTTTTGTGAAGGGGTGAAAGCAGAGCGCAGTAACAACGAAATGAAAGAAGATTCTGTGGTGGTTGCGACGTTCAGCAGTACTAGCCCTATTGCTGCTGCTTCCCAACGTGAAAACAAATTATCGCTGCTCACCGTTCGCCCGTCCAGCGCAGGCCCCCAAACGGTGAAGACTATCCCCGCAATTGACGCAGATCGATGAGACAAAAACAGTTAAACATCTTCGCTTCTTTACCACAAGCGCTATCGCATTCGAAAACAAAAAGGTACCAGGGGGACGTGACTGGGTTGCTTGCTCTTGGGACTGCAATTGCTGTCTTGGATGAATAAGTTGATAAATATGTTTGTACAACAATGAATCCAATGTATTCAAAACTTTGCACTGGAACATCCACCGTCGTCATTCCCGATGCTCCATGTAGTAATCAATTGCAGTGCTGAACGCCGCCATTCCTGCACATGCGACAGCCATTTGCGTTGCTCTCGCACGCGCGCCAATTGTTTGTCTCGGTTGCGAAGCCAGAATAGCACCGGTGGCGCACCCGGCAATCACCGAATTGTAGAGGTCGTGCCTTGCACGTATTTTCTCAACGGTACATTCGGAGGCCGAGAAAACGATACCGAACATTGCGAAGCTCTTCGCGTACGACATCATGGCTCTGCCGGCCTCGCGGAACCCAACACGAAGTTTTACAGAGGCTGGACCATCCATCTCCACTGCTTTGTCGACAGCAGTGGAGTATCCGCCGAATAAAAGCCCGCAAAATAAGCCAAGTCCTCCGCCCACTGTTCCAGACAAGGCCGCTTTAAATAGACAAGATTCCGTTCCCCGGTTTACCATCTTCACCCATGGGGCCGGTTGCTCCACCGGGAAGGGCGTCCATACAAACTTCGATCGTTCATTTTCCTCTTCTGAGCCTGAATGCTCCGGCTTTTCTTCAGGTCGTATTTCCATTCTTGATCAGGACTCCGGAGTTGTTGTTCAAGGCGAAGAAGGTATAAGCCATTGAAGAAAGACATTTTACCATCAGTCGCCGTAGATGTTCACATCTGAGGCGGATCTGAGCCGTTGAAAGACTTGCTTGTCAGACACGTTGCAAACTGTGAGGATGATATCAAACTAATTCTTATTGGTCTTTGAGTATGACAAGATACGGCACTGTAATGGGATTACCCCAAAGTTTGGGGAGTCAGTTTGAAAGTGCTTTGCGCGCAAAGTTTGGAGAGGCGTTGCGAGGAAGTTTGATCTCACTCCTCAGTCAGTGAAGGAGCACAACAGCGCTGCCAATAAACATGCAGGCTTGGCTGATTGCTTTGGCTCAAACTGCATATTGATCCTCACTATATGCACGGAAGCCGTGGAGCCACGGCCCATATTTCTCCAAAATGAATGGCATTATGTGGTCGAGATGGCCGAAAACCATTGGAGCAGCGCTGCTTCAGCCTCGTTGGTAACGGGTACCCCTCCCTCTTCATCTGGTGGAGAAGCGCGCAAACTGTACAGTATGATAGATAGAGGTGAGGGAGTTGCTCAATGCACCGTCTTCGTAATGCGCATTGTTTTATTTTGAAAAGAACGGAACTATCTGACATCAGTTGAGCCACAAACCTTATTGGACAGGGGAGATAGCGAGTGTTTTTTCCGTGGCTGTCCACTGAATTCTCAAAAACAATGTGAAAAACACGGGTCAGTTGATGTCCTCTTACAGGCCTGACGTCAATTCCCTCCCAATTGTGAAATTCAGCTGGGATTAGTGCAGGTGAATTTACTGCATCAGGGCACTCGAATAGGAGAGTGTCTAAAAATACAACGCTAAACGACACCAGTATTACGTTTTTTAAACGGATTTGGTCTTTACCGCCCATTTTGCAATACTCCCAAGCCGGCTTTGGTTGGTTGGAACTCACATGACAATGACCTTGTGTTTCAAAAACATGCGTAGTCCATCAGGGAGGAGAATCCGGAAGAAGCTCCAAATCAAGTCGAAATTTGAAAGCTCCTCAATCGAAAAGACGGCACAAATAAGGGCATTTTATGGCCCTTTTTTGAATCTTTTCGGCGAAGTACGTCACGATTGCTTCCAGTGAAAAGCATGCAGAATTGTCACGTTACAGATACATTTTTGCGGCAGGGAAGGTCCGTTCCTTCACCGTGGCCTCGCGCCGACTGCTTCTACTCGAGCGTTTCTGCCACTTGGCCATCATTGAAGAGAGGGAGTTGACTCGGCATCCTTCTTTGCGCTAAACACCCTTCAAGGTGGGCCTTCTCTTATATACGAAGCTAACCCTGTCGATTGAATTCCCGATCGCGTCAGTTTGTGCTCGCTACGAAAATCCCGAAAAATATATTTTTCCCTACAGATTTCCTCCCCATATTCCTCTTGCTTTCTCAGCTACAGTAAAGCGCACACCTCCCACGGGAGAGTCGACTTTCTCTCCCCTTGTGAGTGATTTAGCAGTTTTCTGACCGACGAAACGCACGAGGATTCTTACGTTTGGTTTTATTTTTTTCTAGCTTGTCAGAAGAAAGCGTCTCGACTAAAGCCGTAGATTGCGGAAATGGATTACGATCCGAAAAGAATAAGAAAGTAATTAGTTGTGGAGGAATTTCCCAATCGTCAATTACCTGTGCACAGTCAGGTATCGAAGATTTTCTAGTTTCGGCTCGTGACGTCGGACACGCCAGAATTCGATGCTAACGTGATTCGATTTGCGTCCCGAAACGAAAAAAAAATTTTTTTTTTCGATCTCTTTCATGTCGAAAAGTTGTGATTCGATCAGTCGCGAATCGAACGGGATATATTTCGATTAATTCTTGCGCCCCAAGATGTCTGCAGAAGCATTGATTGAATGATTTCTAAAGATTTCTCAAGATAAGAGCCACCGAGAAGTTAAAAGTGCGTAGATGGGTTGTTGTTAAAGTTAACGGCTTGATCCTTCATCTCTTGTTTGCCTTTCTGGAAAAGCCAAGGTAATGGAGTAAACAAAGTTTTGTTCAAAAGGGGTGGGACAGAGAACGAAGATAGGCAAAGCTTCTACAGCCGAAAATCTCCCTCAAGTTGTATGCTCGGTACACAACTGTCCCGATATAGAGCTCTCCTTGCGCCAACACCTTGCGTGGGTCTGACGATGCATCGGCACGCCGAGAATGCACATTCCGAAAGAGCACCTCCCGCGGCCGATAATTCGAAGAACCTGGTGCAAAACGTAAGGAGACTGCAAAGAGCACGTGCAGCACCACATTACTCATCGACGATCTGGTTCGACAGCCCAAGCAGCTGGTTCGACACATGCAGCGGGTCGTGAACAGTGATCATATCGTTTCCATTCGCGGCAACATCGTCCGTAGCGTTTGTTTGCGGATGACCGTTCGAGTGGTGCGCCTGATTATGGTGCGTTGTCGCGCTCTGCAAGTCATAGATCCTGGATGGGGGGAGTGGATGTGTCGGGAGCGGCGGTGGCTGCGCCGTTCCTGGCTGTGTGAGCGTGAAATGGCTTGAGTGCGAGCTATATCCTCCGTGCGAGTACGACGAGGAGGCCTGCGGGCGCCTCTGAATCGTATTATTCAACTGCTGCGGGTTGCCAGCGGCGCGCTCCTTCTGCTCCTTGGTGACTGGGTTCCTGCGGCGCGGAATGGCGCCATCGATGTACTTTGTCGGCTCAAAATTGTTAATGTCATACGCAGGGTCGCCTGGGTGGAACAGCGCTGCGTAACGGGCCATGTTGAGTTCCATGTCGGCCTTCTTCTTGCGCTTGATGCCGTACACGAAGCAGTAGGCGCGCAACTGGTTGCGGTTGTACGCCTTGATGTCGTCGAAGTGAGCAATTCAATTGGCTTGATCTTCTCATCACGCAGGCGTCTGATTTTCGCATCCGATAACTGCTCCATCAACTTGAATTGCACACCTCAGCTTCCGGTGACTGGCTGTGCCCTGGGCCCGACGTGTGCAGCAGTACCGCGGGGTCATACTTCGGCGACGGCATACCCATCATGATTGCATGGTGGTCCTCTCCCCTCAGCCCGGTAACGGCTGACAACTCAGACCGCCTGCGCACACGGTGGCGCCGTTTGTCCACGGCACCGTTGAGCAATCCGGCGTGAGGAAAGCCGCCTGTCGACCCCAGCGATGCACCCAGCGACGGCCCGAGATTCTGCGAGGACGGAAGGGTGGACGACGTGTGGTGACTGCCATGCGGCTGCGACAGTGCATCAACCCTGGAGTGATGCACCAGCGACTGCATGCCCGGCATGGCACTCGGCATCGGAGGATACCCTTCAATGCCAGATATGCCGTGGAAGGGAAACGGATGCATTCCATGTAAATTTTGGAGTACATGACCTTGTGGCGCACCAGTGGCAAGTCCGGTCATGGAGCCCGGTGGGAGCAAACCGGAGATGGCGTTGATACTGGGGTAGTTGTGGGGCTGAGCCTGTGAATGCGCCGGCGGCTGCGAAACATGTCCATTCTGCTCCTGACTATTTGGCTGCTGCCCGACATGATGTGTACTGCCTCCTTGATGAGAAACGTGGTGCGTCGGCGGCTGCAACTGACGCGGCGGAGCATGGGTCTGAGGAGAAAGGTGACCAGTGGCCTGCAAATGAATGCTGGACTGCCCGTGCTGCTGACCCTGCTGCCGATGAGGTTGCGTCGGCAGAGGAGGAGGCTGAGAGGAAGCTTCAACATGCAGGGGCATGCCCATATTCATGGACGGCACAGCGGTCGGCAGTTGCGATGGATAAGGCGCAGAGATGGGAGCCTGTTGAGACTGGGATCCGAAAGAGGACCGATTGTATTGCGTGGAACCTTGGCCAGACGCCATGGCGCATCAACCAAACGCGGGGCACTTCTGCTGCGACAGGTTTGATTTCGGGCAAACAATTTTTCGAACACTGGCGCTTCACGCACTACACTTGGGCGAGGCCAAGAGCAAGAGGTTAACGGAGAGGGAGGAAAGAAACAGTCGGGGCGCTGACTATTCGCAAAGATACGAAGTATACGGTAACTCGAGGCCTTCTGCACCACGGGGACAGCGTCGGGGATTGGGAACGTCTGACGCCAGATTCCAACGGTCGATACAGACAAGCGAGGGCGGCTGGTGAGAAGGTGCCTCGGCAGTAATGGGAGCTGTGTCCGGAGAGAGGTCGGGTAAAGGTCGATCCCGCTCCAAAAGCCGGGGCTTGGGGACGGGCAAGGGCGTTGCGGCCAATGCTGAAAAGGTGAGATACAAAGGTCTCGATGCGACCACCCAGAAAAGGCGCTGTCAGAAAGGGGCACAAAAAGAACCAGACAGGACAGGATGTTGGCCGGTACTGTCCAAGGCGTTCGCCCGGAAGGACCGAAATTGAGCGGCAGTCCGCTGCGTTGGGGAGAGCACTGAGCGGCGGATGCGCAGGAGAGCTCGAGGCGCACAGATAAACAACAGGCTTGCTAACCAGGTTAGCAAGAGGTTGTAAGGCGGGCTCTGGGCGGAGAATAGGATGTCAAAAGAGGGAGCAATCGGCACAGCCTACGTGGACCGGTGACGAAAGGGACGCAGCAGGCGCGGCAGCGGGGCCGGACTTGACGATAACTGATCGGGGCGGGATGCAGGGAAGAGGGGAAAGACGAGGTGGAAGGGGGGAAGGGGTCAAGACCGGGGCGCGGCGCGGACGACCGCGGGACGAAGTTGGCTCGGGGACGCGTCTGTTGGGGGTGCGGTGTGGGACCACGGCTTGTGTGGTCCTTCAAGGGCATGGGAATTTTGGGGGTCGGCGGGACACGAGATATGTAGCAGTGCCGACGGGCCGTGCGATGGGCAGTGTTGGCTTACAAACGGAGCGAATGCGGCAATGGCGAGGCGACGCATTTTTCGATCGCCGCAGCGCACCACCCCCACGACGACGGCACACACGTGGCCACACCGGCGTGAGTCACACCCCCTGCACCGCATCCCCAACCGCTTCTCCCTGACGCAATTTCCGTGACGAGGGCAATGCGGCGATCCTGCCCTTCTCGTCCCAGTTTTCGCAAACCGCCAAGATCCGGCGGCGGCGGACAACGTCCAAAATTTAATTTGAAAATTGTACCCACGCCGTGCAGGTCACGCAATGCAAAGAATATGTCACGTCAGAGCAGATATGACACTTACAACTTACTTACAGTGCCATGCTTCGTAGAGGATTGTGCACAATCAATTTTGAGCATTTTCGGAACAACAAACATGCTAGCTTTACAGAAAGTGCACCCGAATCGCAATGTTAGCGCTCATTCCGCGATATTTCCCACGGCGGTGAAAATTCCGAAATTTTTTCGGAATATGAAAGTTTTGTCATAGCGTCGATTTGGACCGTTTAAGTATTACTTTTCGAAATTTTCTGGGAACTTCGGGGCGTTTCTACGCTATCATTGGCTGCGACTAACCGCCTTCGACAGAACTATGATACGCTCAGGAGCTCCAGTCGCTCAACACATTGAAATACAGGAAATGTGGAAGAGAAACAACTTTACAGAAGGACGAGACACGCAATGCGATTATCGTATACTCGAATCCTGTTTCAATACTGCGCTATTCCCCCATGCAGGCTTCATTACTGCTGTTGTTGTACTCGTGCCGTCGTTCCCAATCTCGGCTGGACTGTATGATACAGTACTCGAACGGTGCGCATTCGCGCCAATTTTGGTCTATTTCACTTGAAAATTCCTCATTCTCCCACTCCCACAAAAGAGTGACAGAACAGTTGCGAAGTTATCCCTGGCGCCATATGTCGCTGTGTGTTTGATACAGCACCCTCGAAAAGCACATTGCATCGATTTGTATGTAGCATTCTCGATGCATCCGCCAACCGATCGCCAATCCGTATGACAACTCCCGCCTCCCTCGTTGGTGCCGATTCGGTCACGCAAGTTGCCACGCATCGTTGTCAGCCGCGCCGTAAACCGGTCAGACTCTGCTGCCTGGCCCTGTTTCCGGATGTCAAAAATAGGCTGCGCGCGGAACGTCGCTACGAACCAGGCGGCACCAAGTGCCAACTGCACGCGTCGCATTGTTCACGACGGGTGCCTAATCTTCAACGCACTATTACACCAACTACGCAGACCGCAATCTGCCGCTTTACAGACGTCCATGTGGCCACATCGGCAGAGATCGCGACGGTCAAGTTGCAGTGCACAGTGTAGCTCGCTTCAGCGTGCTAAACCGATCTTGCGAAAAATAACGAGCGCACAAGCACTACTTCCTTCGGGCAGTGTTTGTCAGAGACTTTGTGGGCTGACAAACCCGAATCGAAAACATGCAACTCGCAACTATGCTGCGCGGTCGCAACTGTAACAGATGACCTCGAATGTTCGTTTTTCCGCATTCAATGAGACGAATTCGGTAAAAAATACGAAAATAGAGCGTCTATGGCGTCGTAGCAGGGCGATAGCCTTTTTGCTAACCCTTACACTTACAAACACGTATCATGAAAACTTCGTCACGCAACTTCCAAGTTTGAATCTCGTCATCCTCCAATACTACCAACAGAGCCTGGTCCACTGCCGCTCTTCCACAACTCCGTTCCTTGCAGGCTTCCGGCACCACCTTGGGGTCCAAACAGCGACGGGCGGGCCCCGCTCAGCACGTACGGCACTGCGCAAGACACGATTTATCTGCAACCTTATACCAAGCACAATGATCTACTCTACTACTGTATTTGGAATGGAAAACAATTCTGCACAGAAGCAGGAAAGGAAAAAGAAACCTCGTAATCCCCGGTTCCATAACCTGGAATTGACACTATTCCACTCAAGCGCTGACTGAGCTCGTCCCTCGTACGTCTACAAGCGCAATCTTACTAAGGTTGTATCTTCCCGCCTTCTATTCAGATGTCCCATGACTCCAGCAAAGAGAACTCTTCTTGGAACGTCTTTCGTGCCATTCGGCAAAAACACCTACTGTCCCTCGAATGCAGTTGGCGAGTCTCACGGTATTGCGATCCTGTAGGCGGTGTTCGATCGTATTTTTCGCGTTCATATTATCCCTTCGAGAACAAACTGCTGTTATCCATGGGCGATATGTAACTTTTTTCCGGGGCGCGAGAATCATCCTGAGTTTCAACAAGTATTTACGACGGCAGTATAGATAGGTACCCAAGATGCTGCTTTATGCCGTACACACGCGAGCGAACGAAGCTGAAGTAAATCTGCCTTTGAAAAATCCCAGTCACAGCAACGGTTTGAAAAACCGACTGTGAACAGC
>JADWZK010168426.1_pt1 | contig 10066 bp, 8 predicted proteins | sample 8957641 | NCBI WGS metagenome assembly JADWZK01 (sample SAMN16576796, study PRJNA672827) | algae metagenome | host: rhodolith | place: South Korea: Udo, Jeju | collected 2014-09-18 | reverse complement strand
CACGATATGAATTACGAAGCGCAGTACTGCGAAAAAACCAATTTACCGACATTCCCAGAGGAGAAAATAGCAAGAGGGCATCCTTTCAAGAACATTCGTCCATTCGCGTTGTATTTCCGGCTCGCCACGACTGCTCTGTTCGGCACGTCGCTCATCGTGGGAGACTGAAAGACGTGAATATGTAAACTTGTTCAAAGAATTCACAGCAGCTGACGTACTGAGACTACTGAAGGCAATATGGCGAAGAGTTACGAATCTTTGAGCTTCGACGAAAACATTGGAACTTCAGATGGATATTAGGAACAGAAGTTGGGGCTTTGCCAATTGTTGAATAGGAGGGAGTTTGGAAACGGCAAATTCGCGTGTTCTTTTTCTCATGAAATCACTTCAAAGAGATCTCAAACAGCCTCACGATATTCACCAGTTTGAAATGTTCAAGAACGAGAACAACCTTCGCATGTCAACCACTTTGATTTCTTGGGAGTGCACATTTCTCGATCGCCGAGAGCACCAACGGCCTGGATTCGCGTTCAAAATGACTTTGCCAAAGCTCATAAGAAGCAGACTTGTATTTTATTTGCACTAAGTGGGAGGATACTTACTCGGAAGCTCGGTTGCCTCGGCTGGACAGCCACATCACAGAGTAATTCGACTATTGACTATGCCATGCTTCATTCGCTATCCGGATATCTCTGAAGACTCGTAATATGATACGATTAAATTTTCGTCTTCAGAAAAAATTGGATGTGTTTCATAATTTTTACATTTCAGTATGATACACTGTCCGAACAGCTCTCCACACCACCGCGCGTCTCCCATTGCCTCCATCAACCTTCGTGGCATTGCCTGGTCCGATCAAGGTGCTGCACACGGAGCCACCTGCTCAACCTCCGAACTCATCAATGGCGGAGGAATACGATCCGGAAGACTTTTCTGTTCGGGTATGTGCCCTTGTCTATGCACTCTAGCAATTCTTCAACGCTTTGCAATTGAGCACTTTTCGACTGATATTTTGCTATGTTTTGTATCATCTTTTCTGTCGATTCCATATCCGTAGGTGTCTCCAAGTCTTTTCCAAGTGCTGGCCGGGCGAGCAGCGGAACCTGTTGGAGTGGAACCTCGTACGGCGAGGGAATCTGCCCTGGTCGATGCAGTACGTTTTTCTTCTCTCTCGTGATTACCAAATGCTTCCAAGTTTCGAAAAGAAGAGTGCTGATTCCAATCGACTGCCTTCAACCATGTTCCTTGCAGGTGCGCAAAGATGAGCAAAGAAAGCATACTCTCGTACTGCGTGCAGTGAAGGAGCAGCGTGCGAAAGATGCCCAGGCACAGACTGAAGCAGCTCAAGAAGCACTCATATCCGCTGCGGAGCAACTGAATAAAAAGTTTGACGGGGTGTCCATGCGTCTACCAGAGTCTGCGGAGGACCTTCCTTGCGCTCAGTTTAGAAAGGAGACATTGCAATGCTATCAAAAAGCAGGTGCCGAAAACCCCGCGGATTGCATTCCTCAAGTGGAAGCCTTTACTGCTTGCGCGCGTAACGTAAGTAAATTAAATAGCTAATGTGTTGTGCTCGGATTTCGTGCAAGTTTCCATGTATGCTACTACCTTGATGAGCCGGAGTTACTTGTTCTATAAATTTACATAAATTGGAGACGGTGGCACGATAATAATACAGGACAAGCATTGGGAGAACCCACGCAGATCATCCTCTTGAATTATTGCTCACTTCGTCTGTCTGGTGACGGTGATTCCGGTTGCTCGATGTCAGGCTCGGCATCGGGATCTGGTGCTCCGTCCATATGCCTGGGTGAACTGGGGTTGGAATTGAAGAACCTCCCACTCTTCCGGCTCGATTGGATGTGTACAAGGTATTTGTCCTCGACTTGAATAGCACAATCGGTAAACGCCTCCGCCACACTCTTGGTGACATGTAGCTTCGCTTGCTCACGACCATCCATGGAATTTCTGTCAATGCTTGACGCCATACGATGGAACGTCGCCTGCCTCGTCAACGCATTGCCAACATCTCCGAAAGCACGGATGAGCTTGGGAGCACCGAAAAGTTGCAGCATTTCGTAACCAGTCGCAAATTCAGAAGGCGGCTGTCCCAGACTAAAGATGAAGACGAGAACACCAAAAAGCATGCTCAGACCGGCTGATGCTAGCCACATAAGAGCCATGGCGGAGACGGCAGAAGCGTTGTGATCACCACACATGTGATACGCAAGATTACCGCCAAATTCTGTTTGGTCGACACAGCTTCCAAATGCGGAGAACCTCTTTTCTGCCCATATCATTGCCTCAGTCCACGTTTCATGAGTATGGTTTTTGTTCGGATCAAATTGGACCATTCCAAACGCAAAAGTAGGTTTGGCGGCTGCATTGTCGAAAAAGAAGTTCACTTGCTTAAACTCTTTCTGGAACGATGTATGCGTTGGGCATTGCAAATCAAAAAACAGGAACATGTTGTATGGGGGAAGCGGTGGGGTAGATCCGGTACCCAGATTGGTCTTCTGACCTGCAACGATTTCGTGAAACTCTCTCAGGGAGTAGCAAAAATCTCCTCCAGCGACGCCAACCACGGTTGAGAAGGCTAAAAGACCCCATGCTGCCCCGAGTGGCAAGGCAAACAAAATGATCATGGCCATTCGTGTCTTATGAGCTCTTGGAGGTGCAACATCCCCGAAATACATGAAGAAACTGCCGATAATGAAAAGGATTAAGATTGTAGTGATTCCATAAAACATCTGCTTCGATATGGAGCTCATGTAGTTGTTCAGGGCGTCAAGACTTTGCACAATTTTGTCAGATGCCTTCTTGGTGCTGTGGAATGCTCCGCCATGAATACTAAGCAAATCAAAGGCAAGCCGATTTTCTCCACGGCGACTTTGTGAGGGAGTCTTTCGGACATTTTCCGCCCACTGGGCGAGAAAGGTAGCCGGGACGAGAAGCTCGATTTTAACTTTGTCTCGCAACGTATCAATGGCATCATGAGAACTTTCCACTGCTTCTCGTACAGTGACATTTGCTCCAAATGCCATACCAATTAGAAGAAGAATACAAACATGCAAGAATGCGCTGAAGAGTAAATAGGCCTTGGCGGTACCATCGCGTTGGCCGGGATCGGAGTCCTTAGTATCATCAGCACCTGGAGAGATACCTTTTCGAAAGTAGCGATACAAGTTGAACATGATGGCGCCTAAAACGAGGATAACACCGACGAGGAGATAGGGGAGCGCGAGAAATGTGACGGCGCGCTTGTACTCCGAATTGAGAGAGAAGACATTGCTTTTGCGGTCCAGATAGGACCGGATGATTCGAGGATAGAAGTAAAAGAAATCCGCGGCGCGGGCTAGTTGTCTCACTTCATTGAAATCGAGTTGGATCGCGAACTGGGCTTGCTTGGAAACGCCGGTCCCCATGCCGAGAGCGCGAGATGGGTGCACCGGACAAGCCTCGGCAGCGGATTTGGCAGGGTGACGGGGGGGAGACGTGGCCTGAAATTGGGGCGAAGCGAATGGACGGGGGTGGCTAGAGTCGGGCAATGCAGGCGGCTATACCTTGACTCGTGGCCTTTTGCAGGTGCCAGTGCGTTCACCGCCGCGGGACGATGCTGGGCACGAATTTATTTTTTCGTACACCCATGCACACGCAGGGTAGCGGCATTGCGTACGACTGGTCAACGCGTGTCGGAAAATGCAAGCCCGCGGGATCCTCCCCGTGGCACTTTGTCCACGATCATAACAGAATTAAGGCCAAAAATAAACTGAGCATGTTACGTGTAATCCGGCGGCGGCATTAAACGCCGCGCTCAACTGTGGGATCCCTTTGGAATTTTTTGAATTCAGAGTCCGACGGACCCAATCATATTCTCCAAATCATACTGTATCGACATCAAGATCAGACGCTCCTACACAAATGACTGTAAGTACTGCTGTACGCGTCTTTGTCTCGACGAGCAGAGCCTCCTGACCATCGTCCTCGTGACTCGTCATCCTAGGAATTTCGTCCTTTATCCTCACCTCGTCACTGAAAAGGAGGGTCGAGGCTGAGTATTGCGACGTGAGCATCTGCGCCAATGTCTGGGGCGACGCTGACTTCTGCGAGCAAGCCTTGGGGGCGCTTGCCTCCTGAGGTGAATCGGGTTCTCTTCGTGAAGTAAGCTTGATCTTCTTAGTAAAAGTTTAGCCGCTACTTTCGTTGAACGAAACGGATTCTGATGGTATTTTTCCTAACACGGTTAATTTCAGTAGGAGTTTACCTTTCAAGGTATCCGCTGAGGATATGTACGACATATTTGGCAAGTACGGAGCAATTAGGCAAATTCGCCTGGGAAATACGAACGCCACGCGTGGTACCGCGTATGTCGTGTATGAGGATATTTTCCAAGCAAAGAATGCTTGCGAAAACTTGAATGGGTTCCAGGTTGCTGGGCGCTACCTTGTAGTACGTATTAAATGTCCGACGTTTTCACGCCTTGTCGCGCTTGTGTTTCTAACAAAAATCTGTTAAACTCTTTTCTCATCCTTTCCAAGGTCCTATATCATCAGCAGAGCAGAGTATCCAGAAAAGGAGAGGCTTCCGCTTGAAATCCTCCAGAGAGAACGAATTGAAGCGCAGCGCCGCGGACGAAACGCAATGAGAATACACGCTTTTACGTGACGCTCTTGAATTTGGTATTATTTTTTTTCTTGTCGTGCTGATGGTGATCGGTTCGGGAAGCGCTTTATTGGGGCGTAGTCTCTCGACGCTTTTCCAGTACTGAATAAGCCGATTTTTTGTAAATTTAATTCCCTCTCCCCTACTCCACTAGTACCAACCGCCTTCACGTGAAATCGTACGATGAACCAACGCAGATTGTGGGACTTACCTTTGGATGCCTTTGGCATGCACATTCTCCCGCATCTTACCTTGTTCGATTTGGAATCCCTCGCTCAATCCTCCCCGCGAATTATGCGCTATACCTCCGTATGTCTTCAACGCGCTGAGAGGAGCGCACTGAAACCTTCACCGACGTTAATTGCTGTGGGTGCCATGATTCTCTGGAACTCACATGAGCAAATTGGAATGTTCCAAGGACGTTATTTTCAGGCCATTCTTGGTCCGCTTATTGCAAAGTTTAGTAGACTCGCTGCACGTCGTATCTGCATATCTGATCTGTTACTGCATATTGCGGCATCGGTGAGTTCAGTTTTTACTTCTGTCAGACTAGCAGTGTACCGTGCCGTGGTTCAAAGTACAAAACATTTATTTTCTCACCTTCTTTCTTGCAATTCTGAATACAGGTGTGCTGGACATTTCTCAATCCTGAAAAATCGCGAAAGCCCTCCATACCAGCGTGGTTTGATACTCTGTGGCCAGTTGCAAAAGGCATTCCTATCAGATGTGCAGCCATTCTTTTATTTTCTATTCTGGATACCGCCCAGCAACAGCATATCGTTGTCACTTCGACGGACGTTGTCGCTATGATTCGTCTGTATTCGAATAGCATGGACGCGTGTTTGCACGCAACTATGGAGCTGGTATCTGCATTTCTCATCTGCGGAATGCAACCAAGGAACGAACGACCCTCAATTGTCACGAAACGGCGGCGAACGGTCTCACTCCTCGATATCGATGTTTTAAACCCTGCCCAGCTTCTCAGCTCTTTATCAGCGTTATGGGGGCCTTCTACAACAGCAGTTCTTTTACGAAAAATGTCATCCACGGAGGGAAGCACGGTGGTACACGGTTTAACTGCTAGCGTGCATCAGTTTGCTGGATTTGAGCTTGTTGCAAGTATTCTCCATTCGTTCGAAGTTGCCGATGCTACTCACATCATTCATCTGATAAGAGCGATGAACCAACTGGGCCCTGGTGCTGTTGCTGCGTACGTTCATACGGTAGGTGACCTTTGGACGTCAGATAAGAAGAGACAGCTTGTTGACCTTGTAGGCAGACAATATCATTCTGCGACTCGTGAAAGCTTCAATCGAGTCATCTGTCGCCTGGAGCAGAAAGGACGCAATTGCCATGCAAGGTATTGAACCCCTGAACCACCTGTACGAATGAATCCTTCGATAACCGCAATGTCGCGTACATTAATTGAATCTCCAAAGCTATGTTTATTTGGATGTTAAACTTTAGCTCTCCAATGAACTATGAAGTCTATGCTGCAGTCTCAACAGTAGTCCTCACCGATTCCCGCACTTTCACTATTCTCCCCTCAACATAAAGGCGGGAGTCAGCGAATAATTGGATTGCCTCGGGCAATGCTTCCTTTTCAGCCTCAAATACTCGGGCTGCCAGCTCATCAACTGTATCAGAGTCAAGCACATCAACGGCTTTTTGAAGAATAATCGGTCCGTGATCGTATTCATTATCCGCTAAATGAACAGTACATCCCGTGATCTTCGCTCCAAACTCAAGCTTCATCAAGAACGAGCGGACGAAAGACGACATAGCAACAGAGCAAAGACATTAGTTGAAAAAAATCTTTCAGGTGGGTGAGTGACCAATTCCGAGAAGCGGAGACTGGTTTTCAACTTACAACAGCTGCATGTACCCGATTTCCATAATAACCTTTTCCACAGAATGCAGGGATGAGACTAGGGTGGATATTGATGACTTTTCCCAAATAACGCACAGGGATTCTATAGAAGTGCATCCATCCTGCGAGGACGACAATATGTATGGAATAGCGGTCCAAAATTTCTGTGATAGCATCACTGAACAGAGCTTTGTCTTTCGTAAAGTCTTTTTCACGAACAACGTGAACAGGCAATCCGAAGCCTTCCGCTAAAGCGATAGCCCCGGCAGTTTTCTTGCTCGCGATGACAACGCAGATGCTCACATTAGTTAGTTCTCTACTGCTAATACGCTCACACAGATTCGCAAGAGATCGACCGCCACCAGACACAAGTACCGCTGCGCGGACAGGATTACTGGCGGAAAACAGCTGCTCCTGCTGCTGCACATGACTTTCATTCATGTTAGACATCGAAACGGTTCGAAAGCCTTTCCCGAACCTAAAACTGCCATTCTTCTGCAATGCGACGTGTGCCGCTGTTCGCAGTGTGGGGCGTGGCGAAGACAGAAAGGACGAGGCATGAGAATCCCCCTTATAGCGAGATATACAGATGTTCGCGGAAGGGAGGAACGCATACTTTCTGATCGCCATCGTGTCGATAACCGACAGTTATTCGCACATTAGGAGAGAAGAGTGGGAGCACAGGATGATCCCCGGCCATGACAGGGTGTGATACGGTCTGAATCTGAAAAGTGGAATTCCATGCTTGTTTGCAGTGAAATGAGGGCCACCCATAAAAGGGGTATCATAGACGCGTAAACTGGATACCGCAATTACCAATCTGCAGTAACTTAAAAAAACCTTCAAACTCCGTTCGGGTTTTTTGGAGGCCAGATAAAGCACACTGACCCCACATGGTTTGGTATTCACTTTGTTCTTCGCTCTAGGTGTTCTGAAGTCCAGCAGTGGCGTCGTGGATCTTTGGCGAACAGGATGCATCGCGCTTCATCTCAACAATCTTGATTGAATCATAACGAGTATGATTGTGTTGCTGGACAGCAATCGGAAAAATTATGAAAGCGCAAAGAGGTATCGCAAACTCTAAGTCAGTGCGTAGAGCCTGAGTTCAACCTGCGTTTCCCATGGCGACCTGGAAGCTTGGTGGCCTTCTGGGCAAAAGCGAACTGCAGGCTGCGTCATGTCCATCGAATGATCTGGCTCGTACAAACAAGGTCTTTGTACATCCTTCGGACTTTTCATCCGTCACCAAATTGGCGTTGATATCTTCAAATGTTGCGAAATATGTCTACCAAGTGGAACCAAATGACGCAGTGCGTATCGGGAGTATTGGTTTCAATGCCGTACAGCGCTCAGAGCTCCGTGTCGCTCTCAGTGATATGGTCGCATATTCCGCCTTCTCAACTGGTCGTAGGGCACCACCAGCTGCCGCGGCCACTTTTGAAGTCAATCTTGTAAAGAAGCGTGGCTCGCCAGTTGAGGTTGAGGCTGACGATCTTGTGGAGCAGTGTCGGCGCAGGCTGACTGGTCATGTACCGAGCGCTGGACAGTCGTTTATCATTGACTATTTCGGGGCCGCATTGCTTCTCAAGGCGTCTTCTCTGGTCAGCGATGGTGCCGGTGTCGTTGAATGTGCGGAAATTGCTGAACTCACTGATTTTTACTTTGCAAAAAGCCCAGGATCTGTTGTCAAGATAAAGGGAGGGGCGGCAGCTCGGAAGGAAGTGTTCCGTCCGGACTTCAATTTCGAGAAAATGGGAATTGGTGGTTTGGACCAAGAGTTCGCCGATATTTTCAGAAGGGCGTTTGCATCCCGCGTGTTCCCAATATCAACAATTGCTAAATTGGGCATTCAGCATGTCAAAGGTATGCTTCTGTACGGCCCGCCAGGTACCGGAAAGACTCTGATTGCGCGCCAGATTGGCAAGATGCTAAATGGCAAAGAGCCTAAGGTCGTTAACGGCCCAGAGATTTTGAATAAGTTTGTAGGGCAGAGCGAAGAAAATATTCGTAACTTATTCGTCGACGCGGAGACAGACTTTGCCGAAAATGGTGATAACTCTGAACTGCATATTATCATTTTTGATGAGATTGATGCGATTTGCAAGCAGCGTGGGTCCACCGGAAACTCAACAGGAGTGCATGATACCGTCGTTAACCAGCTGCTATCGAAAATTGATGGCGTCAATGCGCTTAATAATATTCTCGTCATAGGCATGACCAATCGAAAAGACATGATAGACGAGGCACTGTTGCGACCCGGCCGTCTGGAAGTGCACATGGAAATCTCATTGCCTGACGAGCTTGGTCGGCAGCAAATTCTTCGTATTCATACGGCGAAAATGACTGAGAGCAAAATGTTGGCCGCGGATGTGGACATCAAATCTCTCGCTGCATCAACGAAGAATTATTCTGGTGCTGAAATTGAAGGACTGTGCAAATCAGCTGCCGCATTTGCGCTGAACCGGCATGTGGACTACAAAGACTTGCAGAAAAAGGTCGATACTACTGGATTGTTGGTTACCATGAACGATTTTCAGAAAGCATTGGTGGAGGTGCAACCTGCGTTTGGAATGGGACGTGACAGCTTTGCCCGTTGTCTTCTTGGTGGTTTCCTTGTTCATGGGGAAAGGACAAGGCAGCTCTTGCGCGCAGGTCAGTTGTTCCGAGATGAGGTTGCAAGGTCTACTCGTTCTCCTCTGGTCTCTGTTCTCATTGAAGGTAGGCCTGGCTCTGGTAAGACCGCACTGGCGTCTCTGCTGGCCGTGGAGTCTGGGTTCCCATTTGTGAGGCTTATTTCCCCTGAAGCATATGTGGGTTATTCTGAACCTGCCAAGTGTATGGCACTCGCCAAGGCGTTTGATGATGCGCACAAGTCCCCTCTTTCAGTGATTGTTCTTGATGACATAGAACGCATGATTGAGTACACACCTATTGGGCCCCGATTTTCGAATATTGTATTGCAAACTCTAATGATTCTCTGCAAGAAGGCACCCCCAAAGGGCCGTCGGCTGCTAATCCTTGCAACTACTAGTTGCCGCAAGGTGCTTGAACAGCTTGACTTCAGGCGTTCTTTTTCGGCATTTTTGGAGACAGAGCCTCTCAACGAAGAGGAGATTGCTGCTGTTCTTAACGGTACTGCAACGTCGCTAGATGTTTCCAAGGCATTAGGGGACGTTATTGGTGTCGCTCCTGTGAATGAGACCTTGGAAGTCCGATTTAGAAATAGAATTGAGAAAGAGACTGCGGTTGCCTTGCTGTCTGCGGAGGATCTTGGCATCAAGAAACTTTTGATGGTGCTTCACATGTCAAGAGAGGAGATGGATGACGGCTCTCACTACCTCGATGTCGGGCGTCTCACACAAATATTACGGGATGTTGTATAAACTTTACCCTGTAATGTAATGTAATGTGTTCTGCGTTTATTCCCCAAGTGGGGCTAGCAGCGATTCGAGGGCCTTAACTTTTTCCACTCTATCCTGTCCCTCGCCAAGCTAATTGCTGTGTTTACGTCTTTGCCATTTAGGTCACCGAGGA
>JADWZK010020910.1_pt1 | contig 10072 bp, 10 predicted proteins | sample 8957641 | NCBI WGS metagenome assembly JADWZK01 (sample SAMN16576796, study PRJNA672827) | algae metagenome | host: rhodolith | place: South Korea: Udo, Jeju | collected 2014-09-18 | reverse complement strand
CGCGCCTTCACCGGCCGCGAGCGCGTCGTCAAGTTCTCCGGCTGCTACCACGGCCACGCAGATATGTACCTCGTCCAGGCAGGCAGCGGCGTCCTCACCCTCGGCCTCCCCGACTCGCCCGGCGTTCCGAAGGCGTCCACGGAGACCACTCTTAATGCACAGTACAATAATTTGGATAGCGTGCGCGCCATTTTCGAGAAGTACCCTGACAGCATCGCGGGGCTCATTCTTGAGCCCGTGGTTGGCAACTCCGGGTTCATTGCGCCGACGAAGGAGTTTCTTGTCGGGCTGCGGGAGCTCACGAAGGAGTATGGCGCTCTGCTGTGCTTTGACGAGGTCATGACCGGGTTCCGCGTGTCCTACAGCGGCGCGCAGGGGTACTTTGGGATTTCCCCGGATTTGTCGACGTTTGGGAAGGTAATTGGCGGCGGGTTGCCGGTTGGGGCATACGGCGGGCGGAAGGACATTATGAGTATGGTTGCCCCGGCAGGACCGATGTATCAGGCGGGCACGCTGAGCGGTAACCCGCTGGCGATGACGGCCGGAATTAAAACGCTCGAGATTCTGCAGCGGCCAGGGTCTTATGAGTATTTGGGAGAACTTTCGAGCAGGCTGGTCAAGGGGCTGTTGGAGATTGCGGAGGAGACGGGGCACAAAGCGTGTGGAGGGTCGATTGGCGGTATGTGGGGCTTCTTCTTTGGTGAAGGACCGATTACTTGCTTTGAAGACGTCAAGGACAAGTGCGACTTTGACAAGTTCTCGAGGTACCATCGTGGAATGCTGGAGCGCGGTATTTACCTCGCGCCCTCGCAGTACGAGGCTGGGTTCACTGGTCTCCAGCACACCGCGGAGGACATTGACCGCACTCTCGCTGCAGCTCGTGAAACTATGCGAAACCTTTAATATTTTTTTACTGATAATTTAGTCGTAGGAGGCAAGAAGTGACAAGACAACCTTGTATCCGCAGGAACGTTTCTTGGGAAACGTGTGTGCCAGCAATTACAATAAACATGCCCTTTCTTGAGAGAATGAAATACCCGTGCTATGCACAAGAGAAGGGGAGCGAATGCTATGTTCTACATACGACGGATACCTCTATATATATATATATACCCCCTGCGACAGCAGCAAGGAACTCGGACTAAACAAAGTACAGGCTTTAAATGTTAGCAGGAAAGAACGTTAAAAAAACCAATGAGAAGAACAGGAGGAAGTGTTTTGGGAACCTAACTCTTAGCTCTTCAGCACAAAAATAGGACGCATGCTTTGAAAATTCAAAAATTTTACACAAGCAGTCACAAGCTTGGACTTGTTTCTAATATACTGATAGTTATTAAATGTTAGCAGAAGGAAGTTACCACAAGAAAAAAGGGCTATTACCTTGCTTAGAAAAGGAGAGAGGATTATAACGGAAAAGTCCCAGTAAGCTGCAATCAATGTTAATTCTGAGCAGTAACATTCGGATAGCGGGGCGTGAGAGTCGCTTCATTCAAGTCAAGAACTCTCTCACGAATATAGTCCCTTTCATAGCGTTTATCCACAGCATCCTTCGCTTTCCGCCATACCGCCTCGCGCATCCTGATTTTCTTCTTCGACGAGGCTGATCCATGGCCACCAACCCCCCCGCTGAAACTCTGCATTGAACACACCAACGCGCCAACCCGCGGTCCACGCGGCATAACTGAGCACACAATCCTGCCAAACACCAGGTTCGCCCTTTTTGAATAGACCAACGTCCAGGCCACCGACTCGACGCAGCGCTCGTGCACGGATAAATAACGGGGCGATCCACCCACACTCCACGTACATGAATGGCTTGTATGTGCGCTTGCTCAAGAAAGGAATCCGACGAGTAGGGCCTTTTCGAGTGCCACCATGTGAGCTCGTCTGTTCCCCAAACTCATAACCAACCCCACCACCCCACAACTGCCCAATGAATCCCGACAGAACGCCTAATTTCGGGTCAGCATCGAAAAGCTCCACGCCTCGGTGACCCAATTGGGGCCTGGGGAATCCGCGGTTTCAGGTGCTTGCGGCAGCTCTGGCGGGAGATCGTCGTCTTGCATGAGCACGAAATACTCAGCCGAGCTCATGCGCATTGCGCGGTTGTAGCAGCGGGTTTCGTGCAGGTTGTTCGAGCGGACCACAAAGTGCTTCGTTTCATTGAGTGCAAGGGCCCATGCTCCTAGAGACCCGTCGGTGGACCCATCCTCGCACACAATTACCTCCTGAATGGCCGGATTTGCTTTGAGCGCGGTGGCGATGCGCGGGATGTTCGCAGCATGGTTGTATGACTGAAGCACGGCGCAAACAGACGGAGTTTCGTGTGGTTCGTATACGTCAGGCAAACGACAACCGCAGTCGAATTCCGCGGTCAGGCGTCTTATTACCGCGTTCGACTCATCTCCTTCCAATAGACCCTTTGACAAGCAGCGACCTACTGCGAGACTAGACGGAGCACTTGCACCAAGAGATGCTGCGCTGTTGCTGACAACGCCCGGCGAGTTACGAGAAGCGAATGACGGGAACAAGAGGTTGATAAGCGCAGCAACGAGAAGCAGCAGAGTGTAGGTCACAAAAGAGGCATGCGCGATCGGCTCAAAGACTCCAAAACGAGAGATTGCGCGGCGATAAACGCGCGCGCTGCGAGATATGAACGCAGACATTTTGCCTGCTTGCTGCGCTCTCTCTGCGCCGAGATCCTTTCGGAGATCTTGACGACAGCGGTGAACGTGATAAGACTACGCCACCGGTTTTCAGAGCTTCGTAAATCGGTCTAAGCATTGCGTACAGAATGAAGTCCAAAAATATTAAAACATCATACACGGTTGAGCTATCCAATCAGGGATCCGAATTTGATTACCTCTAGTTCTGCTATGACACCTTGTCTCCAAGTGCTTACATTAGACAGCTGTAATGCATGACGTGGAGGAGAACTATTTTTTGGCGCGAAAATCGAAATTCAACGCGTGAGTATGAGCCCCACATGAAGGGGTGGCGGGATCCGCCGGTATAGGCTCGTAGTGCAATTTGAACAAGTGCGTATGACACATTGGACCCCCGTCTCCGTTGAAAGACCCACCCACCAGTTGACGTATCTTTGCTCAGAGCCTACACAGAGCTCGACGAACCGAATACTGAAACTGAGGTTCTTCGTCGACGATGGTAGGCGGTGGTACGCGAAGCGCCGGGGCGGCGTCGTCCGCGCTTGTAAAGTCCAACCTGGCTGTTGCCGATGCATCTCGGCGTGCTCGGGCGGATCGTCTCCGCTATCTCCTGGCTTTAGCACCCATGTTCCGCCACTTTATTCATGCGGATGCTTTGCAAGATGCAGGTATTTCGCTGGAAAGCGAAACTGAGAAAAGGACTAAGGGAAGGGGCTCTGGGAAGTCGGGTCGCACTCGTATGACTGAATCTGAAGAGGACCGGCTCATGTTGGAGTCATCCACCGCGGGTATCTCTCTTGCTGATGCACAAACCACGCGCCTGTCTGAGCAGCCTTCATGCATCACGGGAAAAATGCGTCCTTACCAGGTGGAGGGACTCAACTTTCTCATTGGGTTGTTTGAGCGCGGATTGAATGGAATTCTTGCAGACGAAATGGGTCTTGGAAAAACATTGCAGACAATTTCATTGCTTGGTTTTTCTGAGGCAGTTCAAAAAGGTCACTGGGCCTCATTTAATTATCGTTCCGAAGAGTACCCTCGGTAACTGGATGAATGAGATTAACCGATGGTGCCCGGAAATACGCGCTGTCAGATTCCATGGGACGGCTGAACAAAGGAAGGATATTTTGTCCGACAAGATTAGGGTTGGTGAATTTGATGTTGTTGTTACTACCTATGAGGTAGTGCTGAAGGAAAAGGGTGGCCTCATGAAGATTTCTTGGAGGTACTTCATCATTGATGAGGCCCACAGGATCAAGAACGAGAATTCGTTACTCTCGCAAGCTGTGCGCTGTTTCACTTCACAGTCGAGATTGCTTATTACCGGCACGCCGCTGCAGAATAATTTGCATGAGCTCTGGGCGCTTCTTAACTTTTTACTACCGGATGTCTTTTCCCGCTCCGAGGATTTTGATGAATGGTTTAAGTCTGTCGAGATTATCGATGAGGATGCCGATGAGGCGAAACGAAAAAACGAGATTGTGAAGCAGCTTCATGCTGTTCTTCGACCTTTCTTGATTCGAAGATTGAAGAGCGAGGTGGAACATTCACTTCCACCGAAGAAGGAGACTGTCTTATTCACAAAACTCTCCGAAATGCAGCTTGAGCTTTATAGAAATCTTCTCAAGAAGGACATCGACGCCATTAACGGAAAGGGTGGAGACAGGGTTCGTTTGCTAAACATTCTCATGCAGCTTCGAAAATGTGTAAACCATCCGTATCTCTTCGATGGTGTGGAGGACCGTTCGCTTGATCCTTTTGGTGATCATGTTATCAAAAACTGCGGCAAGTTTACTCTTTTGGATCGTCTATTGCCTCGTCTTCAACAAAATGGCCATCGCGTCCTCATTTTTTCGCAGATGACTCGTGTCTTGGACATTCTGGAGGATTACTGCACGATGCGTCAGTACAAGTTCTGTCGAATTGATGGAAGCACTGATGGCGAGTGGCGCGACGAGCAGATTGCAGATTATAATTCTGAGGGTTCTGACAAGTTCATTTTCTTGCTCTCAACACGCGCCGGAGGCCTCGGTATCAATTTGGCTTCTGCGGATACTGTGATTTTGTACGATAGCGATTGGAACGCCCAGTGCGATCTCCAAGCAATGGACCGCGCTCATCGCATCGGCCAGCGGAAACCTGTTAATGTGTACCGACTTATTACCGAGAATTCTGTGGAGGAGCGCATCCTGCGTACGGCAATGGCAAAGCTTCGGCTAGATACCTTGGTTATTCAGCAGGGTCGATTGTCCGAACAGAAGAAGAATCTAGAGAAGAACGAATTGCTGGACATGATCCGCTTTGGAGCGGACAAGTTTTTCAAGTCGAATGCTGAATCTTTTGCGGATGAAGATCTTGACGTAATTCTTGAACGCGGTGCCTCAAAAACCAAGGAAATGAACGATGAGATCGAAGAGAAGGTAAAAGCTTCTGGCGGTACTCTCGACTCTCTTGACTTCAAAATCACCCATGAGACCCAGGACCAAGGGCAGTCAATCTTTCATTTTGAAGGTGTCAACTACAAAGACAAGGAGCATGCAGATGCTGCAAACAAACCGTTTTTCCTCGATGTTGGCAAGCGGGTGCGGGTGAAAAACTACGACGAGGCTGCCTACTACCGCGATGCACTTCGTACCGGCCCTGCGCAGCCAGCGCCGGAAAGGAAGAAGCAGCGGTTGCGATATCGCAAAGAGCCAGCCATCGGTGAGTACATGTTGTGCGATGTCGCCCGCCTGAAGGAGATCTTCGCCATGGAACGTGCTGCTGTGGACAAATACAATGATGAAGCTGAACAAGCTGCTAAAGACGGCAAGGACGTACCTGAGGTTCCGGACATCGAAACAATTTTGGATGAAAACGTGCGTGCTGAACGTGACAAGCTATTTGATGCGGCCTATCGCACGTGGACGCGCCGCGATTACCATGCGTTCGTGCGTGGCATGGAGCGGCATGGGCGCACTAGCTACGAGAAAATTGCAAGAGATATTGGCGAGTCGAAAACGAAAGAAGATGTAATGGCATACGCGAAGGCGTTCTGGGAGCGAGGACCGAAGTATATTGAGTCGTGGGAAAAGGTGAAGAAGTCTATTGAAGATGGAGAGCAGCGCATTGCGAAACGAAAGAACATGGAACTTGCGCTTCAACTGAAGGTTGCACGCTATCCCGATCCTTGGAAGGAGTTGGATGTCGTATATGGCGGTAGCGATCCAAAACGTTCATTGACGAGGAGGATCGGTGGCTTGTGTGCATGACAGAGCGCTTGGGATACGGGCGATGGGAGGACATTAAGTTGGAAGTTCGTCGAGCTTGGCAATTTAGGTTCAATTGGTGGCTCAAGAGTCGCACTCCAAATGAACTGAAGCGCCGCGTGGATGCCCTGATTCGACTAATCGAGAAGGAAAATGAGGAAATCGCAGCATTGGAGAAACAAGCGGAACGGAGGCGCAAGGCGGCGCAAAAGCGCAGAGAGCAGGCGGGACAGTCGCGTCCAACTGCCCCGAAACCACCGCAGAAGAAACGGAAGACTGAGCAGACTCAGCTAAACGCCTATTTTCCCACTAAGCCCAGCGGTTCTCGCCCGTAACTGTCTTCCTACTTTTATCAGATGTCTTGGTTTTCTTGGCTGTAGCCGATGATTGTTTACTACTCGACTCCATTACGACGCTGCACATACCATTACAATAAAGATGAGCCGTGAGAAGATCTTTTCATTCAGCCCCGTCCTATTTATATACAAGAAAAAAAAACTTTTATAATCAAATTGCAGCTCTACGGCTACGAAGTGTCGAGGTCCGCAATTGAGTCGTGTATGGCGGGCTTGTATCCGGGCAGTGCCTTCAGCACTACGCGGAGATCCTCAGGAACAGCAGCTTCTATAGTAACTCGCTTTTCTGCAAATGGGTCACTGAATGCAAGTCTTCGTGAGTGCAGGCAGCAGCGCGTTACTCCGTACTTTTCTCGAACGAGCCTGTTGAGCTTACCGCGCGCATAATTAGTATCACCCAGAATTGGAAATCGACTGTTGCTAAGATGTCGACGTATTTGGTGACGACGACCGCTACGGAGTAGGGCGCGTTACTACGGATATTTCCGCATCCGGGAGCCAAAGCAGCTGTTCGAACTCCGTGCGTGCTGAGCGCTGGATGCGAGTACTGCCAGAAAGGTCCTTGAGTGGGTGTTCGTTCGTCCATCTTGGCTCCATGCCCGCCCCCGCGGCCAAGGCCCAATAATACTTTTCAGTATCAGGACGTTGCAGTGCGGCCTGCAGTCTTGCCGCATTCTCAGACGTATGCAGCGCAAACAGCATCACGCCGCTAGTGCACCTATCCAGTCGGTGTACAGGGAACACCTCGACTGGAGCGCCATTCGGCCCAGCCAGTACCGCACGCAATTCATTCACTAGGTATCTCGATTCGCGAGCAGTTCTATCTAGCTTCGTGCGGTGCACTAGAATTCCCGCAGGCTTGTTCACTGCGACATAATGCTCGGTTTCGAACAGAATTGAGCTCCCGACACCGAGCCGTCGTACCGGAGAGCGCAGACGAGGCCGCACGGGAGGGGATACGGGGTCAGTTGCTGACGCTGCGCAAACGAATGGCCGATTGCTTTGTCGAATACTTCTGCTATTTCTTCTCCGCTGCAGTGGCACAAACTGAGCAAAGCAAGTCTGCATGGCCGTCATGGTCTGCATGACCGTCGTCTATCACGAGGGTGCGTCGCTGGATGGCGGAGATTGAGCTGAACATTCCCGAGAAGTTCAGATTTGATGCTCACTCTTATTGGCTAAATTTTAATTAGCCAATAAAACTGCGCTGACAATCTGAATTTGACCTTATCTGATATCAGTCCAATCATCTTCTTAACGACGAACCTCATCCCGCTCGAAGTTGACGACTTCAGAGTTGTTTGCCATTAGGAACCATATTCGGTCCTTTTTTTACAGTCAAACCAGAGCAAAGCTGAGGCATGAAGCCTACGAAAGAAAAGTTCTTCAAAAAAAAATTCTTTAGTAAAATCATGTGACTAGAGGCTGATCTCTGCTAAAATGATGATTCTTTGCAGGCAAAAACCTTGAAGCATTCATGCGAAAGAGGACATTAATGCCGAATCAGGTACAAACCAAGCGTCTCCGTTTTGCGCGTCTGGAATTTCCCTGTTGCGGATGCCATCTTGTTCGTGCCCGTCACTGACCGCAGCATCTGTACCCGTGGTAGGGAGAACTCGCGTCTCATCAAGTATTGCCTCCTGTTCTTCTATAGCTCTGCTACCCGCGTTGGGTTGCCGCGCATCATCCTCCATAACGAATTTGATTGCATTTTCAGCAGCAATTTGACCAGGCGCAGGATGTGGTGGCATATGATGCGCCACAGATACGTCATGTTTGAACGTGGGGTCTCTTTGCATTTTTGTCGCGAGTACATAACGTGGTCGGTGTGAAGCACTAGAGCGGCGCGCACGCAGACAGTACACCCGTGTGGCATAAATGGCCCAACATATGAACAGCAGTAGTAATATTTTTCGGGAAGAATACACGAGAAGACGCCGACGGACCAGAGCGACAGCACCGAACGTCGATGCTGTCAGGGCCAGAACCGCGAGTACGCGCCCCATTTTCCCCAAAGGATCCACCATGTTCGCGGCTAGCAGCAGCAGTACAGCCCATGATATTGCTGAATCGATGTAGAACCGAGACGGGCTCTTGAGCGGCGGTATGACTGCACCGTCACCGCGTTCAAGGTCGATTTCGTACAGCTCTTGTTGGAAACCCATAGCAGCAGTCGGGCGACTACGAATCGCTACAACGTGCTTGTCTTGAGTAGGTGGCGATATTCCCACAGGTCCACCTCCGTCTCGTTCTGTGTTTTTTGTCGCCAGAGGACTGCTATGTGTGCCGGTGATAAGCCTTGCACGCAAAATTTATCCAGTGTTCGTGACATCGACTGCAAGAAAACACAGTCACGTGAAGACAGTGTTTTTTCCACTGCAGCTGCTCTACCGCGAGCATTGAATATAGAGCTGGAGGATGAGTTGCCTCGGGGCGCCTAATTTAGTGAAATGCGAAATAAATTCGAGCCGCCTTTCTGCGGCCTTCCAACTTTTGCTCCCTGAATTTGAAAATGGCGCGCTTGTCTTCTTGGAATCGCGGTAGATAAGCCCACCACCTAAACTAAAATGCTTCCATACAGTTGCAAATCGAGAAAGCTTTAACAGAGTCGCTGGCCATCATCCTTTGACTTTTTTGACTCTATATCGATTCATTAATAACATCACGAATTTCTCGTATTCTTGCGAAATCAGTGCCAGTACAGTACTATAGTTGCCCGTAGAAACAGGGAATGCGGCGACCGAAGCGTGGAAGGTAATTGGAAGTAGGGAATTTGGTAAAGATCCGGATGTACTGTAAGAATCGACAGAATAACTTGAGATGTGTGGTGCTTGCGAAGTGGCAGTATGCGCCGCTGAGAATGACAATGGATGCGTTTAATGATTCACTTTGGATTTTCGGATACAGCTCTCTAATATGGAAGTACGACGAAGTGGAGCATGTGGAGACGGACACGGGCTTTATCGAAGGATACCAGAGGCGTTTCTGGCAAGGGAGCACTGACCACCGTGGAACCCCTGAGCGACCCGGATTAGTTGCAAGCCTGTACTCGAGACAGGATTTTCAACGCCTGCAGCTCACTGAGGAGGATGACTCTGCACTGCTTCTTGACACCTGGCGTGTACATGGGAGGGCATTCAGGATATCAGGAAATGAGCGTGAACGGGTGAGTTTCAAAAATGCGCAGCAGTGCTGGCGATTCTAATATGACTGTAGTCTCAGCTCATCGTTTGGAACTGACTATTGGCGCGATGTGGTAGGTCATCTCTTCACTGAATAACCGAGAGGTCGACGGGTATGGGCATCATTGGCTGACTGTTTACAAGGTAAACAACTATGGAGAGAAGATTGTTCTCGCTCCAAAAGCGCTCACTTACATCGCCCAGCTCAATAACCCGCAATTCTCGGGCTACATGCCACACAAAGAAATCGTGTCGCGCATTTTGGTCTGCTCTGGCAACTCTGGTTCCAATCGAGAGTACCTCGAGAATCTCGCACGTATGTCACAGAAAATGGGCGTCGCGGATTCACATTTGGAGGGCCTCATCAGTTTACTGCCGTCGAAATAGGTTCTCATCGTCGATTACTTCTGAACTATGAAATCCTGTGACGTCCGCGATTTACGCGCATGACGCTAATTACTTCTTTTCCTGAGCACTTTCTCAGAGAGGACTGCAACTACTAGTGCACAGTATCTCTCCGCAAACACAATGAACTGGGTCAGCTGGATCAGCCTTTTTTTATTTAATGATGCATCAGCAGAGAACTGGCGATGTAGCTTTCCTAAATTTGGATTGATGGG
>JADWZK010314431.1_pt1 | contig 10076 bp, 6 predicted proteins | sample 8957641 | NCBI WGS metagenome assembly JADWZK01 (sample SAMN16576796, study PRJNA672827) | algae metagenome | host: rhodolith | place: South Korea: Udo, Jeju | collected 2014-09-18 | reverse complement strand
CATTCATTGCGCCCAACAGTCTCCTCCTTGGCGTGGATTCCGCCTTCGCCCCGCTATTCGCTCCTGAGGTACTTGCGCAATTCACCCCGCTCACAACTATATCCATCTGCGACCTCCCCACGGCTATTGAATTTTGTGATTCTTTCGCAAACACGCAATCCCAAGGGCTTCGTCCCTGTCAAGGTATGGATCGATCGTTTCCTCCCGCGAACCCCGCTCCGCCTCCAACCCCTGCACTGCCCGAATCGACCCCAAATTTAATCTCGTCTCAATCGATTACTCACGCAAACTCGCCGACTTCTCTTGCTCTCCGTATCCTCTTCGTCTTTGCCTGTGAACATGAAATCCAGTTCTTCGCCGCCACCATTCACGGATCCACAACAGCGTCAATCGATCCTAGGTCTTGTGCCCCACCGCAGCAATTCGAGAAAACTCCGCAGCATCAGCAACCCCCTACGCACCAAGTCATCCGGAATACCAATCGCAAAGATTTGCGGAGCGCGAGACAAATCTCGCAGACTTTGTCACCCCAAGGAATCTCTGCTCCTATTCCAGCTCACGCTCTGCACCAAAATACTCTCGATCGCTCATCTGCGCCGCAGCGTCTATCTTCGCAAGACGGCGAGATACGGTCAAGGTTTGTCAGTGTACAACCAAAAACCTGTAGCTCGACCAAGCCATCCGATGCAACTTAGTGCTCTCAACCTTCTGCACGGGAACACCAGCTCAGGACCTCCAGTGAATTCGACTGCTTCCTCCGTCCCCATGGTGACGTCGAACGTTCAAGGGGGTGGATATGCTCAGTCGGGCCACTACCAATTCCCCCAGCAGCAGAATGGCCTCCCCAACGGAAACTCCAATGTATCTGTGTCTGGGGCTTTCCCCTCAAATCAGCTGCCGTCGGGTATTCATCAGCAAGGCCTTCCCGGAGCCCACACTCACATGCAGAACTACACTAATACTGGCGCTATCAGTAATGACAATATTTTGCCCGCTTCGGTTGTCAACGACCCGTCGAGCGCTGGATCAAATCAGTTTTCCGGACAGGGAGATGCTCTACAGACCAGTAACCCCTGGTCTGAAGCTCACGGAGGGCTGCCTCAGGGGACCCGATACCGCGTTCCGCAGTCGTACGGTCAACAACATGCCATATCACATCGGCAGCAGAACGGAATGCTTCCTCCCTTTGGCAACGCCAGGAACGGAGCACCTGGTGGGTCCTCAATGGCGATGCAGAACACGGGACTGCACTCGAACATGAACGGACATGGTGTGCTTGGCCAAATGGGGGCCCCGCTGACCAATATGAATGGCCTCCAGCAAGGAACCGCCCTGGGCGCAAGCCAATCCCTAGTCCCGCTTCCGATGGGTCAACAATACGCGGAGCCCGACGGTGCAGCCGGTGGGCGGTCCTACGCACATGGCCAAATTGATGTCATGGGCAATTCGATGCGTGGCGGCAAAATCGCACGTCCATATGAGCACCACAACGCAGGCTTCTCACACCCAATCGGCAACATTACCGCAGTCCATGGGCTCCCAGATCTCCCCGGACAGAACATTGATCCCACGTCAATGCCGGGGTGAAAACAGAGGACTCGAGCGCAGTCGGTCCGCGGCGACCGAGATCGCGAAAAAGGGGTAACAAGCCCCCGGGGGCGCCGTCAATTCCGGTCCATCTGCGTAACCCGAAGAAGGGACGTGCGCGCGTGTTCCGAAAGTGCCTCTACTGCAACCACGACAACCACATCCGACGCAGCTCCTGCGATAACTGCAAACAGGCATTGCCGGCAGGGAAGCGGCGCCGCGACGGAAATCTCAGCTTCCAGCGCGAAAACGCCGCGAAGCAACGCGCCCTTGCGACGGCGCAGGCGGCGGCGGCACCTACTCCGCCGTTCACGTCTGGCACGGCGCAAACACCGCAACCGCCCCGGAACGGACCGGCAATGCCCATGCCGCTGCAAAGGCCCACTGACGTGAATGGTCCCAATTAACTAGGCTTTTTTTCGATTTACTTTTGCCTCGTGCCGCGTTCGGGGTCTCCAGGACACGGCCTTTAACCCCTCGTTTTCAGTAAAACAGAGAAACTTTCTTTGTTTTTCGTAACTGTTTCTTTTTGATTTCTGTCCGTATGCGTACCTCGATGCTTGTCGAGCGATTGATGTGCATCGTGTGCGGACATCTCGTAAGGACATCATTGGGCTTGGAAGCTTCTGTGTGTTATCTTGCGGTTGCATGCGCATATGGTTCTCAGTTGTCGAGGACTTCCGTAAGTCGTCATGGAAGCGGCAAGGCGGCATGGACTCTAAGGGCTTCGTGCAAATTGGACGGATTGCTCCTCTACTGGGAAGCGTGGTATTCGGAATGGATCACATACCTACATCCCCGCAGCGATGGGCATATCCTGTCGAAATTGACCATTCACCTGACTGTCAGCCGAGCAAATATTGGTCATCTCGGGACAGGACGATGGTGCTGCAATCGAGTTCGCTCGGCGGGCTACGTGAACAGCGTGTCGTCTGGCAGAAAAATCGCTTTTCTTGCTGTATGTGCCATCGGAGTCCAAGATTTATTCACATCAGCAATGAGCGCCCTTCCTATACAAGTAACTTGGTCTAAATGTTTTTGTGTCTGTGTTTGCACCCAATGCGGATACCGTCAGCTTAATTTGCGCCTCAGTGCGCTCCCACTGGGAGTCGCGCATGTTGGTATCGACGGAGGAGGTCCTCAGGGATGCGCATCGCCTGGCTCTAGACAGAACTGGGGAAAGAACTTCGCCTGGTATGAAGAGCAACTATTGAGACACTACAGTGTGTGGTTGAAGATGTATAACTTATCCCTTGACTGAAAGTCTTTGAATGAGAGCGAAGCGATACACAATGAATTCCCGTGAATGGTTTCATCATTCTTGCAGAGCGAAGAGAAGAAAACATTCGTGACAGTGTTGTCGAAAGGCCATGCTGTGAGTTATACTTTATGGACATGAGATGGCAAAGGTACTATTTATTGGAAACAAATTCCTAGTTCGAAACGATTCATTGCACAACTGATAGAAAGGGAGCCATGACTCTAAAAATCAGAAGGCGGAGCTACAGTACTCCAAAATGGTTTCCGATATAAACTATGGAGGGGTAGAGTACAGGATTTGTTTACCTATATTGTCAATGCTAAATGCAATCAGAGCAACTGGACCGTGGACAACAACGGACAACAGGAGATGTGATCCTCACAAACAGCACAGAACATCAAAATTTTAGAAACAAGTTTTTTGATATTTTCTTGCAGTGAATCATAACACACCACGGAGTCAGATGTGCTCCACGCAGGCACTCTCCCCGTACGCGCTCTGCTTTCCTTCGACGATCCTCACGAACAATGACCTCCATATCGTCCAAAGGTTCTGGCGAAGAACTGAAGCGTCTTCTGCAGGACCGAATAGCTCAATTGGAAAGCGGTGAAGCGGAGCCGCCGAAATCTGCTGATGAAAAAGCCGCAGATGAGAGTCTGGAAGGCGCGTCGGCCGCCTTGCGCGCGGTTGCGTCTGACACCACGCTTTCTATGGAAGAGAAGCTTCGTCTTCTCCAGTCCATGTACACCGACTGTATTGCGGACGTGCGGGCTCTCGAGTACGAACTCGGGACTGAGGAGAAGAAGCTTAGTATTACAGAGCTCGACTATGGCGAGCTCGAGGAAGACTTTCGAAAAATCGATCTTCTCACGGAAAAACTCAAAACACTGTCTCGCGAATTATCGAAACAGAACAAAGTCATCATGGAGGAATCCGAGCGGCGTACGAAGGAAGAGCAGGGAAAGCGAGAGGAGATTGTCTCAAAATTTGACGAGGCCATGCACGACATTCATTCGAAGCTGAACTCGCAGCAGAACTGGGTTGACGAGGGTGACGACGAAGTGGAAACGTTGGAAAAAAAGCTGGAGGAGCTCCAAGTGCAGTACGAGGACAGGGAGAAAATTTTTGAGGACAAATTGAAGGAAGATGAGAGTCAGGATGCGGAAAGTAGCGAGGCGTTGAAGAAAATTGAGGAAATGTGCGCGGCTGACGAGGAATCTGTGCAAGCGGAAAAGAAAAGTTTGCGCGAACTAGAACAGAGCAGTGAGCGTTTGCGAAAGCGTGCGGCGGAAAACGAGGAGAAGCTCGAGGAGTTTGAGACTCAGGTGAAAGCGCATCAAGAGGTACTTCGAAAGCATACGACCGCACTGGAGAAGCTAAACAATAATATTGCGGAATTAGAGCGAACAAAGGCTTCTTTGCTGGAAGAAGAGGAGAAACTCAAGGGTAAAACTGCGGAAGCTGCGGAAAATGCTCGCGTCCTAGATGCAGAACTCGAGTTTTGGAAAGGAAAATCAAAAAGCGAGCACGAAAAGCGCGAGACGTTAGAACGGCTCTGTCGAACACTAACAGAGGAACGTACAGTAATGCGGAAGGAAGTTGAAGCCATGCAGGCTGCGTGGGTGTTGCTCGAAACAGAAATCGAAAATCTCAGAGCCGAAATCTCGGCGGACCAGGGTTCGTCTCCTGGCTAAGGACGCGTTGATGGCTTCCCTCTCACAGCCGCTGTCTCTCTGCTTCTTTTGTATTTATACGTGGACAGTTATCTGCGTTATTCTTAATATGTTTATTTTTTTGGTCTTTGCTCAAGCATTGCTCCATTTTCCAGTTACAGAGATTATGAAGAGAACTTACAGAGTTTAATTAAGCTTGGAGTCCTACCACCAATCTACTTCTAAACGGATGGCATCTTGCGATGTAAGAATGAGCGATTTTCTGCAAAAGATGAGACGGCAGGCTTCTCTTCTGGAAGTCAGGTAGGATTATATGAATATTCACGAAACCTGATCTTTCAAATATGCTGTACAAAATCGAGAACTCATGCCCGACGATGAGTAGCTCTGTTCTTGACACTAGATTAGCGAGTGAAAATAATGTGAGAAGAAAAGACATCACTCGACATGACCATTCATCTTCGGCTTCTTGCAAGGGGCTAATCCTCGAGGCTGCATCGCACGATGTTCTAAGCGCATATCATCCTCAGGAGGAAGCCCGATGCAGGCCCGCAGAATGTTTTCAATACAGGCCCTCTGCTTGAAAAGGGAATTGACCACAGGAGTTCCCTTCGGAACAAGAGGGGCCTTGAGCATGTACGAGAGATGTGAGAGCACTGGGTGAAAACTGACGAAACCCGGAGTGGTGGAAGTGCGATACTTGATGCGGGTTGCAAGTTCGCACAGCACCACAAGATCAATGATTAATGGACAAGCCAAAAGAGAATCTTCGCAGGTGTTGTGGGTAATTATCGTGCTCTTGCCGCCCATGAAAATGTCCGAAGTGTACTCATCCATCGCTCGCTTGCAGTCGCCGACATTCGGGACATATTTTATAACCACGACGTGATCAGGGGCCTTGCTATCTTTCGGGTACAGAATCGGGTTAGACTTGACCATATCGTCCACAACGTTGGCTTTCGACTTCTCCTTGGATTTGAATTGCGGTGGGGCGGACAAATTCTTGCCGTCATTATTACCGAGATGATTGTACGATACGATCGAAGTGGGCCTGATTCCAGCGTTGACTAAGAAATCAACAAGTGCGGATTTGAACTTGGTCTGTCCAGATTTGAAGTCATCACCACCGATAAACACCCCTCCGCGTTCCGCGAGTTGTACACAACCAGGCACGAATGTGTTTTGCGGAGAACCATTGATGTATGGCGATCCTTCCAGAATAGCAGCGACTGCATATAATGTGGATGGGGAAACCTCTGGATGTGATAATTCTATGGAAGCCAAGAGATTGTCCGCAGTATCATTGACCCCGGGAATTTCTTCCACAAAGCGTTCTGTATTCGCTGTCCAAACAACAACAACTTTGTCCAGGTTGTTAGCTGTCTTAAAATTCCGAATATCCTGTCTTAATTGGGCCAAGTGCTGCCCCTTATCGTCCCCTGGAATGACGTTATCTGCGCGAGTATCTTGATTTTCAGCAACGAAGCCTTTGTAGAACACTGCGGGGAGGGGGTGGAGATCTTTCAAATACGGCTCGACGCGGTGTTGCAGGTCGTAGTCAAGAACCCTTGCACGCTTCATTGCGAGGGCGAGGTTATGTTTGCTGATGTCCCAGCCCCCAATCACCAGATTGTTTGGATGCACCATGGGTAGCATGGAAGACAACGGGGTATACACGTTCTCGCCAGTCTCATCAGCACCGATTCGGACTGTAGACGCCATGACTATAGAGCCTCGGTAGTTGGGGCACTGGAGACCGTCCTTCGTATGCCATTGGATGTCTTCGCGGTTGGCGATGATACCAGCAGTAACCGTGGATCCGTTGTTGCCTCCCCATCCAACGAGCATCACACCGACAGGACCGACATGTTTTTCTGTTTGGAAGACGTAGGTCTCTTTAAACGGCTTAACTTCTGCACTCCCGTCAGGTCCGATAACGACGATGGGCTTCGTGTACTCAAAGTCAGCTTCGATATAGGCGTCAGAATGTCGCACGTCGGGGGAGCAGACTTTGAACCTCTTGACGAAGACCATGACGAAGGAGGTGAGGTCAAGAATGGTGCGGGTTCTGCAGGAGGCAGCGGGGAGATAATATGGGAGGCTTGTGCAGCGCCGGCGGCGGCAAGTGGAATACTGTACGGGGTGCCATGCATCGGAGCCCTGGTTTCCGACGATATGAAGAGATCATATCACGATTCAGAAGCGGATTTTCGCTGCGGCAGCCAATAAATGAACTCCCGTTGTTTACGACTCCCGAACTCTTCAGATCGGGAACTGAGCATCGATATTTCGATATTGGCTGAATATCATTTCATTAACCCGATTTTTGTGATGTCAAAAAATAGCAAAATTTTTGCTCTGGTATCAGTTGCTGTAAGTTTATCTTCTCACACGCGTGCATGATATCTGATGTCATGCAATAACTGTTGTTTTTCTCAAAAAAAATTTTTCCTTTTTTGGCTTCGCTGGACACATATGACATTATGCAATATGGACTTGGGCGTCGCTGATCATGAGACAAAATATCAAAAATGGTATCAAGTTCCCGATTTAGATTGATGCTCATTCCTATTCAGATCTGAGTTAATTCCATTTAGATCCGAATTGGATTTCTGCCACTACTCTTGTTCTAATTGGGCCAAGATGACAACAAAGGCGTACGTACGCGAAATTTGACGATCGTCTCGAAACCTGTTTATTGATATGGTGTGCTCTTATCAGCAAACCATCGATTCACGCACTGCTCCAGAAACGAAGATAGAACCACTAAAATTCTATATTTTCGCCAATGAATCGTCCATGTGGAGGACTCTGCAAACGATATATAACGCTTGAAGCACTCCTAAGGGGTAGGCCCATACTGCTGAGCAAGAAAAAAACTTTCGTCTGCAAAGTGCTCTCGGTACAGACTGTTCAAAAGAAATAGGACCAGCAAAGCAAAGGCCCAGGTCTCTGCCCTAATCTAGATCTTTCGTACTATGTTTCGGAATTCCCTTCTGTGAGTGATTATACGTGCGATTGGGATGGTAATGAACGGCGAATGTTACTTCCTTGATCGGTACATGCAAAGGAAGCGAAATGATGACCATATATACTCCAACTTAAAAACAGTTGTGAGTTTTCTCTATTGTCGTTTATCTGAGCAGTACTCCGCCTGAGATTCACGATATAAGCGCAGAATGGGCAACCCTTTTGATAGTCAACAACAGTTCAGAAGTAGAATGTCAGGGGCGTCCACCTCAACCGAGAAGAAGCCTGCGGACCCTCTTGAATAACAGTGATGCGTTCTGCTACGCCTTGCACGACATCCATCCCTACGGAGGAAAAGTGGGTTTTCGAAGGATCAAGTCACAAGTCATTGACGAAAGTTAAGAAATTTTTGTTTTGCGATCACTATGTTCATACTGTAGTTTCTCCCTGGCTTTTACCAGGGTTTTTTCTCAGACACAGCTCAGGTCAACGATAGTGCACATACCACCAAGTTGCAAGGAAGGCCCTCGACTAATCGCAGTCGCAGTCGTGATGAACAACGGGCTCACCACTTTGTACACATGTGCGGAGTTCATTCTTGCACAGAGCAGCTCTTAAGAAGCAAAGCTAACTTCAAAAGTTCTCTGCCATGGATCTTCGCAACAGAATGCGAAATACAGTAGTATGAAAAGAATATCGTCCTTGAGGAAAGTGCACCTGTTCTACTCGTCCACTCAACCATCTAGAAGAACTGCAAATTTCAATTTCTACATGACGTTGCTGGGAAACTCTGTCGCAAGGGTAACCACATTGAAAATTTCACATGCAATATTTCTTTCTAGCCCCATTTGGAAAACTCAATGCTTCCAGCAGCTGCTTCAGCATCCAGTACTGAAAATTTAGTAACGAATGCACAATTTGAATGGCTTGCTGAGTATACTGCCAATCCCAAGTGCCGACCGATCCACTGAACGTTCCGGTCCGCCAGTGCAACTAACACATGCGGGGATGAGCACCAATACGTCAAATTGTGGATATGACCTCCCATCATCAACTAATTTATGTTTTTCAACTGACTTGACTTGCCTTTCTCACAGTACCCAGTGACTGGGTATCACGTACGCCACCGGTTATGTCGGTCCATACAGTTCTGTTTACATTCTCGAAGCGGAAATTTCGTACTGCTGATTTGCGTACAGTAGATGATCACAAAGAGTACAATTGAATCCGCTTCGAAATACTGAACTTCCTCCTGGATGGACAGGAACATAATTCATCTTTTCAGCTGAGAAACAGAATTCTTCGGTAGGAAGAGGGAAAGAAAGTTCAGCATGTACCCGTTCATGTCAGTCTGCTTTTTGAGAAGGTTTATTTATGTGTACGTTGACAAGAAGGTATTGTACACTCTCAATTCACTCAAAAACGAGAAAACGCGCAAATCTTGTCACCTTTAATGGATAGCAATCCTGTACTGACAGTTTCGGCAAGGGGTCATTATCTATGCGTGAAGTACATTTCATGGCATCTGTGAACGTGATGCTACAAGCAAAGAAAATTACGGGTGTGCCTTTACAAATGAATCATTTTCCTTCGGAACGCTACTTGCAATAATCTTGAGAGCATAGCGAAAGAACACTAACTTTTCATTTCCTATAGTTCTTAATGGTAAGAGTATTATTTCCTGTGGACACTATTATTCAGAGTCCACGGAATATGAGGTCTGATTCAAAGCACATGCACATGCCTCGGATGGCAGGGGATCGCTTACTGTATTATCCATGGCGAACAATTGGTTCGGTAAAGTCTCTGATTATGCATATGTCAGTGTCGTCCGCATATTGATTTAATTTTTTTCTTTACTTCGGTCTTATTTTTTTTTCAGAAGCCGCTATCAGCGAGTGTCTGCGTTCTTCGTTGTCTGTCACGCAAATCGGCTGTAGCACTCGCAAACGCGTAATCGTTTAGGTACCAACACCTCTGACTGAAGAACAGAAACGTTGTTGATGCTTCGGTTTTCGTCACAGATTTTTGTTTGGTGATCATCTCTTCAAAACGTGACCGTACACGTCTGGAGCCACAATTCCTACACCTGTACTTCCACAGATGCAAATGACCGTCTATTTATTGGATGGGAACAAGGCAGTTTGTGGTTGTTATCTCAGTATTTGCGCGGAGCAGGAGCATTGTGCGGGGACCCGAGACACGCGAACGCAGTTCTCCTCACGTTGGAAAAAAGTGAATCATGATTTGTATTGGTCCAGCTATGACCTTTGCTTGTGAACAGTGTTCATATGCTGGAAAACGAAGAAAAGATATGAGTGAAAACGGCAACAGTTAATCGTTAGTCGTCGTGTGCTTGTGTACGGAATGATTTTTGTCGCAGTGGATCAAAGTGAAGAACGTACCTTCTTGAGATGTGCAGACTGTTTAAAGGCGGACGCGGTACACCCTGCCACTGGGCAACGAAAATTGCGCACATTATCGTGCACTAAACGCACATGCCTTGTTAGCCCATCTCTAAATGCAAACACTGCATCACATTGATCACAGGCTGCATTCGTTACCAAACCCCCCCCCCAAAAAAA
>JADWZK010120885.1_pt1 | contig 10101 bp, 9 predicted proteins | sample 8957641 | NCBI WGS metagenome assembly JADWZK01 (sample SAMN16576796, study PRJNA672827) | algae metagenome | host: rhodolith | place: South Korea: Udo, Jeju | collected 2014-09-18 | reverse complement strand
ACTAGAAATTGGATCAGAAATAGATCTAGTGACTTGGCAATATGACTTGGCAACGGACCCTTCTCGGAGGCTTTCCCGCCGCAGGCGCCGCTTCTGAAGGTGCTTACAGTGCAAGCACTGTAATGCTGTAATGTATGTAGTGCTGCAATGCTGTAAGACTGTAAATGCTGTAAAGTTTGTAATGCATTACGTCCTGCACTTAGGGTGGCGTCTATGGCGGATCTAGGGTTCGATGTATGACAAGAAGACTATGGAGCATCTAGGGTTGATGGTATGACACGATGTAACTATGAGTTATCTAGGGTTATGGGTATGATAAGGTGGCTTACAGTAATGAACGCCACAATCATTTGTAAATCACGATAGAGGTTTTCAAGCTTTGGCGTCTTCAAATGATATGAAAGACGTGTGAATGAATGTGGGAATACGAAGGGCGAAGAAATAAACGCAAAATGCGAAGCTTGAATTAGAATTGCAAGAAAACGAAGCGCATCATGAATGTCTAATCAATGAAGAGATCATATAAAACTATGCGATTTCTGTGAGGTATCTGGTGAGGGTTAAGCAGGTTTCTTATTCGTCAGCAGTCGGATTCTCGCCCTTGTCTTCTGCGATGCGTCCGCGAGGCACATAGTCAGCTCTTGTTTTGAGGTGTTCGACAGCGATTCGTGTCTTGCAAAGCGGACATTCCTGGACTTCTCCCTGCCTGTTGTTGATCGAGGCAGTGATGCATTCCTCGTGCAAAACGTGGCCGCACGGCGGGATGGACGGAAAGGCTTCGACATCGAAAAGGAACATGACGCACTCCCGCGGAAGGGGAATGTATGACGGCGACTTGTAGGTGGAGGTTGCCGGTACATGAAGCGGCGGTAGGGGCTGTAACTCCGGAAGCTCAAGGAGGTGAGCGAGGAATGCGGATGGGAAGCGTATGGGTCCGGGAAGTTGGGGACCTGGAAATTGCTCTCGTAAGGTTCGAAATCCGCGTTGAGCGCTTTGAAGCTGTGGAAGCGGACGCACCGCCGCTGGTATCCGTTCCCTCAATCTTAGAAGTCAGGGCACAGCTGTGTGCCGTCTCCGGCGCGTGCGCGGGGAGGTAGTCGATCTCGTATGACATGTTGTCACGGGTGACAAGTTCGCCGCAAGATGGGTTGGAGCAGTACATTGAGCGGCCTTGATTGCTTTGATGGAAAAGGAGTGTAGGCAGTCGCCGCAGTACAGGTGTCTGCATGGTGCGGCAGCGACGAAATTGGGAGGGCAGGTTATTGCGAAGGGCGCAATGGCCAGGAGGGGCTGCGGGTTGGATAGAAGGGCGGCGAGGCATCTTGGAGGTGAATGTGTTGGTGATTCAGAAAAGCTTGCTAGCTCGAAGGGATACGCCTGTATAGAGATGATTTTGTGCATTGCACGCCGACATAGTATGCTTTGTATCGAATAACCGTTGTACAGTGCCAAGATCATTCTATGTATGAGAATGTGCGTTTCGTATTCATCCGGGCCATAACGCAACGGCGTCAGCTTCGGTGGCTCTTCTAAGCTTGAGCGTGGTCGGATGCGGAGCAAGGCCCGTTGAAATGATTTCTCCTTTCCCTGGGAAGAAGAAATCACTTGCACTGGCCGTGGCCACGCACGCGCGCGGTCTTCGCCCTCACACGGCTCCACCCGCGCAAGAATCAATCAATTCAGCGAGAAGTGCATCCACATCCGACCGAGTGCCAAAGATGCAGAAGCTGTTGAAAAGCCCAACGAATCCACCTTCCAACGGCTCTATAGACGAGGAGACAATTCTATTTCCAGAACAGATACTGTTCTGTTCTATTTCGCGAGCAAATGCAAAGATCTTCCATGCAACTGCTATCATGCGCGATGAAATGGAAATAAGTTATATGGGCGCCGGTCTCCGACGCATTGATGCAATTGAATCGTTGCGTAGGGTCCGTGCTATTACGGCTCGCACGCAATACTGGAAGCAGCCCAGAAATACGTTATGATGATCGAAAAGTAAATGAGTGTATGAATCATAACTCCACTGATCCAAAGATGCTTGAAAGGCCCTCTGTTCAAACGGATTTTGTGAATCAAATTGTAAAGTACCAAGACGTTTCTGCAGACCAGCTTTCGATATCCAGGTAACTCTGGCCCTGGTCACAGATTCCATAACGGCTTTTGTAATCCAGGTAACTATCAAACTTTGCTGCAGATCCACCACTGCCTTCGGAATACAAGTAACTATAGAACTCTGCCGTAGATCACAGCCGTAACGACGCTTGTATTCCAGACAGGGTCATCATATACCCGCAATCAAAAGAGCGACACGCATAGCGGACTATACCGTAAGCCCTTTTTGCTGCATACACATAGACACACGTGCACATGCACATGCACATACACATACTTCAACGTATGTTCCTCTCGAAATACACTTTTAAGCGCACTCCGCGCCTCGTCAGCACAAATGATTTCCACAGAAGCACCACCTTCCTCGATGTGAAAGAGGAAAATCGAGAACCTGCCACTTCACTTTGTCAAGGCTCTTTAGCGTGACATTGCGCCGTTGAAGCACCGCTCCTCGCAAGAAATTGGAGCAAAGATGCTAAAGAATGTAGGATTTACTCAGCCGCAGCCAAGCTAAAGCAGGAGGGTTTTACTTCGCCGCATACAAGCTCAAGACGGTGGGTTCAACTTTGTCGCAGTCAAGCCAAAGATAGTGGAGACTACTTCTCCGCACACAAGCTATAAACCGCTCGCTTTATTCGCCTAGTTCAAGGTCAGGAAGATTTGAAAACCGCAATCTGTGGCGCTCTCTTCGCCGATTTGATGAATGAGAAGGTGGAGTTTACTTCGCTGCAGTGCATTCTATGCTGAATACATAACCGAGACGCGATATTCAATTTGCAATATCCCAAAATAAGGCCCTGACTTTTAAATTACACTACTTTGGCGCAATAAATATCTAGACGGTGGGTTTGCTTCTCCGAGTCAATGCTAGAATGGTGGGCTTTAATTCCTCGCAGTGAAACTTCTCTTCGCCCTAGTCAAGATCAAGGTTGGCTGCAGACAAGTTCGCTACCATGGTATTCACAAGGTCAAGCTTCGGTTACGTCGAAATGAAGCGTATCATCAATGCTCTGCAGGACGTTAGGTAGAATATGCCGTTTTATGTACTTATTGCCACTCTTCGATGGATAGAAATACTTGGAAGACCACTCTGAGTTCCCAATTGAGCGTCGCCGTTGCTAAAAGTATCGCAGCTTCCCGAGAATCGGTCCACGTCCCCCACGAAAACTGGCCTCGTGGCCAGGCGGAATATATGCAAGATGCAAGCCATGAAGGAATTCCGGATGGAGGTTCTTCGCCGCTTCGTCCTGCACAGAGTGACTCACAACTCTCCGTGCGTACATAAGCTGTAGTTTAGTAAGTACTAGCGGTATAGCATTGACGTTCGTTACATAGACATACAGTTGCATGGAAGTTTTTCTCCTTATGGATTTCTGCGCTCATCAAAGATGGTACATAAGCATAAAAAAATTTTCATTTCGCAGGAAGTTGCTCTCGCGAAAGAACGGAATGATGCCTGATATTTACAAGGATGTCTTGGTCATGAATACCAAAATGAATTAGATGCTCGAAGTGTCTCTCTTTAGCGAGGTGCTCTAAAGAAGCATTGATAATATGATTGCAGTGAATATCCCACCCATAGCCGCAATTAAGCCATACGCAAAAAGCATGCAAGGAATTTCAGTCTTTCAACAGATACTGGTGGAGCAATGATGCTAATATATGTATATTTTCGCAGTGGTGGCGAGTTTTGTCGACAAATTTTCAGCCTGTAATGCGATGGAAGCTGTGGTAGCGCAGACCCGAGGATCGGCGCCAAGAAACAGTTCTTTAACCGTCGGGGAACGTGTCCACGTAACGCTCTAGCGAGCAGTTTCTCCACAAGGAGGGAGGTAGAGCAATCAGCGAAACCCTAAACTGAAAGCACAAACGGCTATGTGCCCAATCGCAAGAGGACACAAACGTCCGACCGCCAACATGGGGGCGTTGAGCCCAAGGGCCAAGGCGCGGTCTACAGTACAGATTCCAAGTCGTTGCACGGGACCTTCCCCAAGAGTGACTGTAATTGGCCACGATGGTTGGCCACAGATCTCGCCCAAACACGGGTTCCATCTTTTCTGGATGGCGGCCGGCGGTAAGCACTTAAATAGCCGACGACGGTGCTCTATCATACCACTGCAATGCAAACCGAAGTCCTACAATCATACATGGCCTAAGGCCAGCGTATTGCGTATGACTCATGTGTGGCCGAGTAAGCCGCGAAAAGGAAGGACAGCAGCCCATACATCAAGCGCAATTTTATACTACTACGGAAGCATTCTAAATGTACCGTTCTGTTCTGATAGTGTGCAAAAGAGAAGGAAACTATAGATTTGTATATATTTGAGGCGGTGCCGAGTTCATTAACGGAAATGACGCACGTGTTTGATGGACATGAAGATGCAGAGAGCATCCTTTCACATGACTGTGGTCGAGCTTTGATTCTGAATTGTATATAATTTTCAAGTGGTGGTGGCGAGTTCTGTGAACAAATGGAAGCCCGTGATTCGATGGGAGCATTTCATAGAGTTGGACTTGTTTTGATAGTTGGTAAATAAGAAGGAAAATATAAATTTGAATATATTTAACCGCCGTCCGATCTATGGGAAAAGTATATAAGGAGATTCATTTAGACAAAGCCTCCTGTTGCTTGACCAAACTCAACGATTGCAATTCCAGTGTAGACTCCTCATCAAGTCCGAACTATTCAGCGCAAGGAAAAAGTCACTGGGAAGTTGTGCTAAATGCACCACGCTCTACATCTACGGTTCGCAGAGAACTTTGCTTGAAGCAACCCAACACGCGACTACAGTTCGTAGTGAAGATAAACGCACCCAATGCGATATATACCGAAGAACGTTAAGGAGCAGCCCGAATTGAGTTTTCAGGAGTCCGTCGCACACGCTGACAAGAAAAAGTACCGTTGCTTTTTTCCCTATGATTTTCTCAAAGTGATTCGACTCGCATCGTCCCATATTTGCGGTATATGCAGACGAGTATACAAGTACCATTCGCTTTTTCAAAAGTAAAATGATGTAGTTCTATCTTCTATAAAGTGCATGCTCTATATCCACATGTATACCGGCATGTTCACATCCTGGAATCGTTTCTTAACTAAATTCTCCAAGTCGAAAATTTTCGCACATCCGTCGAGTATTTATACAGCGTCTGCCCATGTCTTTCGCAGATGGCTCTGGTCCTCAGCAGAGATGGCCAATCGCTGAAAAGGGCGCGGATCCCTCCGAGCTCTGAAAATCTGCTGCCGCGGCACAGAAGTTTTATTGGTGCAGCGAGTGGATCCATCAGTTAAAGAGAGCCAAAAAGCCGTTTCCACCATGCGCTTCAGAACGCAGAATATCTAACCCATTGCTCATCTTCAAGAATTCTTCTATTCTCGTACTGAAGTTTCTATACGAGTACTACAAGATTGGCAAAAAAGATGTTGAAAATGATCCCACGGGCTGTATGGTGCAAGATTTGCGGATTCTATACGAGGGTCATAGCCACATAGAGTCCTGTATAGTCAATCAAAGCTCCGTAGAAGCGCGCGCACAGAGCGATACTTGCGAAGCACGGGGACATGACTATCAGAGCTAGTCCAATAAATTGGCAATTGTGTGCAGTCACGGAGAAATATTCTGGTTTGGAGGCAGAAATCAAGCAAATTTAATTGATACTGAACTCCACTCAATACTCGTTCTTGGCATGCATCTTGGATTGCGGTTTGATGAAATAGCGAATGTGAAAGCGGACCACATTCCAGCAGGTGACCTTGATAGGAGCTTAACTACAGAAAAGACGATCAAACCTCAGCCTAGTAAAAACTTTACAATATGCAGGAGTGGTACTCCGGGCGCACCAAACCGGGAAGCGACAACGGTCCACTATTCCGCTATACAACAGAAACAATATGCGCAGAACTGCTTGACAGAGGCAGGGAGTTGAGCTCATCAAGAGTTTAAAAAATTCTGAGGAACCGCCTTGAAATGATTGGAATTGGTGAAGCGGATGCAATTATATTCTCCGCTCACTCCATGAAGAGGGTGCTGTGCAGCTTCACCGTTCACTGCACTTGCGATATGAGCACATCGTGGAGATCGTGCGAATGGGGGGCTCTCGCGCGTATGGCAATTATAGCGCTGCATGTAGTGATTGCGCGCCACCGAGCCTTCCAAGATTCTTTTCTTGGAATGACTTTGCGAAGCATGCTGAAACTGTAGGAGAGGATCAAATCTTGGTACGACGAGAAAAATACGAAAATTTCGTTTCGGAAGTGTTTCGATCGGACGCTCTGAATGAATAATTCCTGACAGCAGATAAATAAATTGATCACGATGTACATCAAAACTGGCCGTAAAAACGATTCTCGTAAGTGTTCAAAGAGTCAATTTTACTCAATTAAACATCTTTGCTTCACAATGGTCGAAAACGTACGAGGCTTACCCCCTATATCCCATTTTTCGTGGAGGTTTTGTATATCATCATTCCTCTCCGAATTTGCGCCCTCATTTCCTATATTTTTCGCACTCGACCCGAGTGCATCGAGCCTCAGAAGTGCTTGAATTCACCAAAATCTCTGCATGTTTCCTGTGCTATTTCGGTGCTTTTCGGAATATTTTCCCACGCCAATAATGGACTTCCGCTTCTCTGAAATATTAAGCTTCCCGATTTGAACTTGCGGACAAAGTGGATTTACAGTTCCCCGCAATTATATCTTTATGTTTGGCCTTTGTATTCCGGGGCCCATTTCTTTGTCGAAATTTGAAATAATTCCCTTACTGAAGCTGGAACGGATCTTTTATCTCCTGTTAGAAGGGTTTCATTTGCTTCAGGCGATATAGAGGAATGTTTCGAATTGCATTCAATTGCAAGACCGTTCGGTTCTGTCGTTATTCACTACTACATTTTAACGTATGAATCCGATAAGAAATAACATTCAGCCAAGCATCTATCTTATGATGCTTCATTTCGCCAAAGATTCCCATTACGACAATTAATTTCTTCTCTTTTTCCAACTTCTGGTGTGTCGTTACGATGGACTTTCTTTATATCTTCAAATATTGGTCCTGATCAATACTTCGCATCTGCCGCGAGACGCGAAACCCGACACCATCTCCTCCTTCTTGAATATGGTTTACACCGCCAGTACTTTCCAGCTTTTAGATTATCGGTTTGTTCGTTGTGCAGGGCAAGACTAAAGCGCGTGACGATAAACAGTGTGAAATTAGAAGAGGGTTACAATCAATGCATTGGAATCCGATTCTCAGATGAAATATACTCGTAATATTGCCCGTTTTGAGTCATTTTGTGAAGCACTACGTATACATCGAAAGTTTGTGACATATGGTCTGAACACTGCGAGCGTCGGCAGACAGGCAAATAGTGATCTGAGGCACATCCTCCTAAACAGTGTGCTTCCCGATCGAAAGTAAACTTCTGGAGGCCCTACTTCGGGAAAAGAGAACACTGTTCATTCGATTGCATCTAGAGCACCATAGTGTGATATCCGTACGCCAGCCTACTCCACTCTTGGCAATTTCAAAGCGCATGTACGCCGAAGAAGACTGTTTTCGTTTTATCTGAAATATCTGCTGCTAATTCTATATTCCTCTTCGGCAGGAAAACCGACTCATCGTAAGCAGAAATCGTTCATTCAAGAGCAGAGTGGTGCTGCATTCACTTTCTCTGACGGCAAAAGTCGACAAATTTCTCTTGTAGACACGGTAGTCCATTTCCTTCTCCGAGTGCAGATTTTAGTATAAACACATGCTGATTCGAGAAACGTTTCTCTCGACAGCGCACAAAATTTGGCAGGAAAATCATAAAAACAAGTTTTGATGCAAGCATTGTTCTACATGGCTATTCAATTCTCCACATATCACGAAGCATGTAAGTAGTGCGCATCAAAGAATAACCAATCGTGATTAAGGCTATTGTTCCAGAAATGCGCTTGATTTGAAAATAATAAAGGCATACAGATTATCCTTTTGATATGTGTGCGTACTTCATCTATATTGCGCACAATCACGACGAAAAACAAAAATAGAGTATTTGCTCCGTGTTTAAGGCAACTGCGCGCAATTCTCTTCCCTTTCTGCCGAAAAATGCTGTTCTGCTCACCAACGTCGCAACATCTTTAAATCACGACCCAGCTCCGCCACCGAGGACGTTTTCAGCGATTAAAAAGAGGTCCAGCACTGCAAATGTAATCTATTCTATTGAAGCAAACGCTACTCAAAGCGTGGTAATATGAAAAAAGGTGTGTAAAACAATTCCTAAGCTCGAAGCCAGTGTATTCTAGAGGTATCTCGCTTTTATTTACCTTCGTATCTTAGAATCTAACCGCTCATTTGAATGAATGAAGATTGTCTTTCAAATTATGCTGCCTAAAAGGTTCCTTTCCATACTCTGGTTTTCGCCATTTTTCTGGAGTGCCCACGGTATATTTTACTTTTTGGATTTTATGCATTGTTTCTGCTAATACCCAGAGAACACTTCACTTCGGGTTTGTTAGGGGACTTTAAGTCCCGGGCAACCTGCTATAAAGTATCGTTTGAGGATTATAGCAGCAACTGTCGATAGAGGTTATGTTTCATGGACCATCTGCTTTCTTTCAATCAATGAATAAATAGCAGATCGCACTCAATGTTCTCCAATAGGCCTTATTTCACGAAGTATTGCAGTGCGTAAAATAACACTAGTTCAATGCTTTCGACAAGTTGCGCCAGGAGCGCGGGAAGGAACTGTGAGATGTCGCGTTCGGAATCAAAGAATCCAAAGACTATCTATGCAAATTTAATTGGCCATCTTTCTCTGAATCCAACCTACATCGTTGCAAAGGATCGTTTTTGTAAGAATGATTTAGTGCAAAATGTATTCAGAGTAGAGCAATGGAAATCAGGATTTACTCAAGCCCATCAGCGAATGGAACAATCGTATTTGTGAATAGCCTCCTGAGCCTTTTCAATAACGTTTTTACAGGATTTGCCATCGATGCAGAGGAGCGCGAGGAGCGCAGCAACGACCTCCGGTACCGCACAGCCCGTGGACGACGAGAGGAAGGCGCGGCGTCTCAACGCGGCCGCACTGAACTCCAGACTGTGCCGCGCGCCGCTCCGAACAAGATCTAGCCAGCAGCAGCGCCGCGCCAGCTCGGCAAGCAGCGCCTCGAAATTCTCGCTCGTCCGTCCCACAGGTTACGTGGCGGCAACGTCCTCAGTCCGCCGCTCGCCCCCCGCTTTCCCGCGCACGCGAAAAAAGAGCATCTTTGAGCGCAAGCGGTGCGGAAGGTGATCTGTGGAACTCGCCCTGCCGCTGCGCCGCGCCCCCCATACAATGAGCGTCGAAAGCACTCATGACGTGGAACACGAGGCGAATGTAGGTGCGATGCTTCAGTAACGAACGAGTCGCTCGTTTACGAGCCAAACTAGGGGCACGAAGAGAGCGCGAAAGCCTGGTGCCGCACGATGGTATATGCTCGATGTCTGAGTTATAGTAAATGAAATTGAAAACTAGGACGATGGGATGCTGCGCGATGCTGTGAATTGCGCTGTATGGGGGTCCCGCATCGAATTTTCCGCACTATTGTGTCGCGTTTTCTTTCTTTCACGAAGGGCTACAACCTCGTTCTGTCCATTTGTGACTTAGGGCTTTTTAGCGGTCGGTACCAACGTTGCAGAAAGATGGAAAACGAAGGCCGAGTGGCTTCCCGCGTGCATGTCTACGCGGCATTGCGGGCCTGAGATATGAACCTGTCATCTGATTTCGTAATGTTGTATATGTTTCAATTTTCGGACTTGCCGGTGGTTCGTCAGATCATCTACATAGTGAACGTTTTCAACCGCATGAGTTACAGGAAGCCATACACGATAGGTGCTCTTCGATTTGTGCCTGAGTAGCACCTGACATTGACTCTACTTGTTCGAGTAGAAAATATGAAGCAGCTATGGTTGTGTCTTCCATTGAAACTCCAACTCGCCAGGAAGACAGCGGAAACCCGAATTGGAG
>JADWZK010049764.1_pt1 | contig 10107 bp, 13 predicted proteins | sample 8957641 | NCBI WGS metagenome assembly JADWZK01 (sample SAMN16576796, study PRJNA672827) | algae metagenome | host: rhodolith | place: South Korea: Udo, Jeju | collected 2014-09-18 | reverse complement strand
TCCGCTTTCTGTTTGGATTGACGAAGCGTTCGTTATAAACATGCTATCGTTTCTTGCACAATCTAGAAATAGTGGGCTGGCTTGGCATTGTGGTGAGCTGCAGTTCTTTAAAAGCCTATTGCGCGGGATCTTCAGAGACACATCTTCTCCTACATTCTGCCGACGTTCAAATTCCTTGACGATGGCTTGCCTTTGTAAAAGGATAGCGACAAGTAGATTGCGAATTGTCTCTCGTCATCGTTGGACTGATTTGCGTCTCCACTACAGGCTTTGATTCATCCCTCAAGAAGGATTAGTTTTGCGAATTTTTCTATTTACACGACAGTTTCGTGTCCAAGTGAGAACAGTGTGTACTGTTTACAGTAGCGGTGGGAGTCCATAGCGTTGGTCCGGAATGCATACTGTAGACTGCAGCACATCAACTGGCACTACGTGGCTGTTGATGTTACTCTACGCGAATAAGAAACCGTTCTATGAATGATTGGAAAAAAGATCCACTGATTTTGGTATTCAATAAGTCGAATTGAATACACCCTTTAAAAATGTGATTATTTTTTGGCAAGGAACCAAGTCCGTGGACGACTTCGGTATTCAATATGTGTGAATATTCAATAAGGGGGTATTCAATAAGTGGGGGAATACTGTATGTGCGCCATACTATTTTTCCGCGAAAGACAAAGGGAATACCGACAAATTCGAAATTAACTTGAGCGTCTACGAATGAAGGGGAATGAACTGTTCAGAAAAAACTTGAAGTGAAGCTGCAGACGAGATGAGAAGAGAAAGCTTGAGGTTGGGATGAAAGTCCAGTCCGGGCTCCGCGGATAGATAGAGATGCGAGAGCTCTGCAACGGTCACAGCGTCGCCGGAACTGGCAAAGAGTCGGAATGGGCGATCTGTGTTTAGCGTGATGACTGATTTGTCGGGTCAATATAGAAAGATTGATGTGAAAAGAATAGTTCCTCGGGAGAGAAAATGCGTCTTTGCAAATTGATTGCGTAGTCGGAAAAGGCCATCCGCCAGTTCCCTGCATTAGTGCATTGCCCGACGCAGGATGCTGGGGCCCGGTTGGACTTGAATTGTGGAAAATCTGACAGAAGCGAGAGTTGACTGGATGTGTCTGGACCAGGAGAGCGATTCGGTATCGTGTTGGAGACGAAAGGGTGAACGAGTGGAAGCGGGTGTATTGCTGCTGCAAATGGAGAGGGGTGTATGAGGGAAGTCATTCAGAGGTCATCTCGCGAGATCGTCCACGGTTGTAAATACAGTCCATTTCCAGTCTCCTTTCGCGCCACAGTAAGAATTTAGCTATCATACAGTATACAAATATCACGTTGATCCACGTTGTCCCAATTGTCATGACTCGCCGCCATCTCGCGGTGCGGCAGGAATTCAGAATCTGCTGGGCATTGCAGTTGAGCAGGGTCATCCTCGATCGTCATTGCTGCGACGGTGGGCACTGGGCTATCATACTCTGGCCGCGATGCCGCACCTCAGCCGCAATCTCTGGAGCGAGTGATTTGAACGAGACATTACACAAGTTGTGATTGAGCGCGGAGGCGGTGGATGCGAAGAACTAGCGTATATCATAACGCGGGGCATATTGAGCTGTGTGCCGGAGGGGGGCGAGAGATCGCGCCGGCCCACCGGTTGGTCGCGCAGGAGGACAGCATAACTTATGATGTTCGCGCTGTATGATGTTGGTCGGCGGTGCATGCGGTGCTCCGCCTTCCCCCACGTCGTCCGGCCAAAAATGAATTTCGACATCACACACGCACCCGCTTCCAGATTCCGCAATTACACGCCAATCTCGTGCTGTCCGGTCTACAGTGCCCCCATCGCTCCCACGTTGCGCACACGCTGCTGGAGGCGCGACGCTTCCCTTCCACAGCCCGCGTCGCTGTCGATCCCCGCTCTGCTCCCCCGCTGCATGGCATACTGTACATAGCACGTCGAGCAACCCTGCGTGAACGCTATAAGAACGATAATTTTGGGTCCCTGTTAAAATCCCTCCTTCCACAGCGAGCACGATCCCATACGAGCACCCACTAACCGGAGAACGAACCTTGCCGTCCCCATTCCTCCGGCGCTGTCCGCACCTCCGTCCTCATGCGCACATCGTCATCTTCCGACGCCTAGGCTCAGCTACACCCCGCACAGCATATTCCGGGACCACCGCGCCTCCGCGACCTGCGCCACGCGTCTAGTACACATCCGCAGTCCCCCGCGACCTACATTCCGAGTTATTCCCGCACACGACCTGTTTTCAATTTTTTCCCGCGCGCGCCCTGGTGCGCGCACCTACACCCCAATGCCTGCTCCGGAACTTCATCGTGTTAGGTGTTCGGTGCTATGGTTATGTCTGCTCGCCTTGCTCTTCGGGACCTGTATCAGTATCCCTGTGACCGCCCGTTTCGGCAAAGCTGAGTGCGATCCCTGCACACTGGACTCGGAGTGTTCCACCAAGAGCTGTGTGAGGGGCAAGTGCATCGAGCGCTTCGGTCGCCAATTTGCATCCCTCCAAAAGTGCTTTCCGCCCCCTCCTCGCGATGATGGCCTCTCCGTCGAGTGCGGGCCTTGCGGCCCCGGCTGCGCCCCGGGACTCAAATGCGTGCTTGAGAAATGCGTTGATCCCAGCGCAATTGAAAACTGCTTCCCGGCCCGTCGGTAATCCCCGTTACCCTCGCCCTAAATCTCCAACTTGAGCTTCTTGCGTGCCATCTCAGTCTTGTCTAGTGACCGCCGAGAAAGGAACTCGCATCCGCTGTTAGAAACCGCAGCGAGCATTCGCAACCCGCGCTTTTCACCAAGGACCTCCTCTCCGCGCACTCCCGCGCCAAGCCGCGCCGCACACATACCCGCACAGGTGAACAGGCGAAATTGTCGCTCTGTTGCTCTGCCGCCGGCGGAGGGTGCCCCGTCATTTTTTCGCGTGTTGCAGAAATATTGCCGACCCTAGCTTTGCCTGCACGTGCAGCTTGCCCCGCCTCCCGCGCCTCTCCAACACTGCTCGTGCACCGCCGCCACCGTCTCGTCAAATGGGCACATCCGTACACGATTCTGTAAACAAATCCTGGACGTACTGCAAGCGGTCGCTCCTCATTCCCGCGCCCGCTTTGACCGTCAAGCCATTCCCTCTCCGCCGCTCCCTCAATCCCGCCCCCGCCTGTAATATAAGCTATGCATGCTATACCGCTCAACCCGAGCTGCCCGTGTCCGCCGTTCCCACAAGCGCCACCATGCCGCGACCGCGGCCGCTGCGCGTCGGGCTTGCTTTGCGTGCGGCCGCGCTACTTTCAATCGCCGTCGCCGCGCCAATGCCGAAGAGGCCGGAATGCGCGGCGTGCAGCTTTAGCGCGCCGTCTGCTTGCGCGACCGAGTTCTGTTTCCGCGGCTCCTGCATCAACGGTGGGCTCGGGTTTTCAGATTCGTTTGCACGCTGCTTCAAAACCCCATCGCCTCCGCTGCTGAATGAATGCGACGCCTGCGGAGCGCGGAACGCGACAGGATGCGCCACGGACGCCTGCATCTGGGGAATATGCGTAGTTCCGGGGATTGAAATGGAAGCGAGCCGCAATCGATGCCGAAGGCGCAAGTTTCTCGACCCGGACGTGCGCACCATGTACGGCAGCAAGCTCGTGCGTCACCGCCTTCTGCCACCAGGGCAGGTGCCTCGATGGCGGGTTGGAGCTCTCGAAGTCCGTCGCGCGCTGCGAAGCGCAAATTGCGGTCGCTGAACCCACCCCGAACCCGGAGATTATGGCGAGTCCGTTCCCGGAATTCCGACGGCGACAACGAGGCCGCAGACCCCGTCGCCGCAGCCGTTGCCGGCGGTACAGGTGAAGAGGGCTGAGTGCGCGTCGTGCGAGGAGGATGGGCAGTGTATTACCGGGTTGTGTTGGAGCGGGAAATGTATCTTTTCGGGATTGCTGAGAAGGCGGTCTGTAGTAACTTGTTTTGGGCGAGCGGGGCCGCTGCTCCCTGGCAGCGTGGGGCGATGCGAAAAATGCAAGCTGAATAAGCACTGCAAGTCCGGCGTGTGCGAGACGGGACGGTGCGCAGCGCAGATCGGGGTGGAGCGACCATGTCCTATGCGAGGAAAGATAGGAAATCTAGTGTGAGGGCGAACTGGCGTTTGATGTGGAGTTGAGTGCATCTTTGCGATGGGAAGGGCCAGAGTATCGTGGTATTTTCTTTTCGAGGAGCTGGCGGTACCAATGTACATGAGATAACTGAAAAGTAAATCGAGCGAGCGTCTATTGTTCGCTCCGGCCGTCCAGAGTTTCAGATTATGGGTTTGAGGGGGTAGCGATGTCCGAACTCAACTGACATCTTTGAACTCTCGAAAGTGAGGCACATCGAGTTCTCAGTTTTCTTTTTCCGGACATGCAATAGCGTTAGCGGTTGAGGGACGTACGCACCCTATCGAAATCTGCGGGGCTTGAGCAATTCGAATTGGAGTCGACCTGCAAAGCTGCGATTGCCGCGCTCCGTGGAATCTACGCCCAGTCCTTCCCCAGCGACTTATGTCATGTTGCGCGGCCCTTGCGAACCGGCGTCTTCTGCTGTCTTCTCGATTGCTGTGATGGATGTGGATGTGTTCAGCGTTTGTTCCCCTAGCGGGCTAGCAGCGTTTCGAGGGCCAGTTCTTTTTCCACTCTATCTAATCTTTCGCAAGGTCCATTGCTGTTTGTATGTCCGAGTCTATTACGTCGCCAAAATTTGATTCTGGTGGTGGCTTGACGCATGTGAGAAACACTTTGCGAACCATTCCTCGCTCCTCAATTTTAAGAATTTGTCCAAGCCAGTTCCATCTTAGATCTCTGGCATGTAATATAACGTCGACTATGAGCATCCTTTCTTCGTCAGCGATCCCATGCTGCGACGGGGCGTCGAGTTCGCAATCGCCATTTCTGCCTCCAGGACGCTCCTTTCGGGGCGCCTTCCTCCGCAGCAAACGGGGGTAACCGCGCATCACAGGACAGAAAAATCTGGATTGCTGAAGTGGCAATCCTGCACGTTTTCACCATATCTGCGGACGTAAAGTTGTTCCGCCTCGAGAATGAATTTTGGCGTAGCACCGAAATCTGCAAGTAAAGTATGGCCATGCATCTCAGTTATTCTTCGTGTCGAGAGTAGCGGTTTTATGTGAGCGTATTCGACAAGTTTTCTTGACGTCCACGAGGACTCGCGAATTAACGTGGAACCACAGCGGTCGCTGCGGGAGGAATCGCCCAACGAGTGAGCGATAGGCAGAGAAGAAAGCGTGCCGTCAATTCGCTAGCGGAGTAGCGACTTGCTGTAATCTAAGTAGGAGGGTAATTGAATAAAGCACTGCTTTGTAAGACTCTTGGGAGTGAAATCAAGTTCACAATTCAACAAGTGCGGTTTTCAAGCACATCAGGCTCGCAGCTCACAGTCTCAAGCATTCGCTGCTTGCTCTCGAGCATCGTCGTTGGCTCAGTGCATCACCAACACTCTCAAAACAGAACGGTCGTAGCGACGCTCCAGTATCCACCGGAAGCGTTCTCTGCGGTACCGTTATGCTTTCATTAACTCAGTGTGAGACATCTCCGAAGACGAATGAGGCTGATTCTTATCATCAGGACACCGGTCGGCACTGTTCGTTTTCCAGCACACGCCTATGTTTCTCCTCCCACCCCTGCGTACTCAAGGCCGGTTGCCTCCGTGTCAGTGAAAAATAGAGTCCCCACTTCAGATTTTTCTCTTTCAACCTGAATATGGTAGCCTGTGATCATATAAGGTAATGTATTCTGCGTTTATTCTCCAAATGGGACCAGCGCCGTTTCGAGGGCCTAGTTGTTTTCCACTCTAGGCTGTCTTTCGCAAGTCTAATTGCTGCATTTATGTCTCGGTCAATTAGATCACCAAAGATTGATTCCGGCTTTGGCTTGACGAAAATTCAACCATACTCGACGCACCATTCGCCGCTCGCCCATTCTTAAAATGTGCTCGTGCCAGTTCCATCTAAGGTCTCTGGCATGCGATTGAACTTTGACAGTAACGTAGGCGTTCTTGCCTCATGAGCGATCTCTCTACGTGTTATAAGGGCTTCCATATAGCCTGCCCTGCCTCTTGGGGCGTCCCTTTCGGGGCGTCTTCGCTCGCAGCAACTGGAGGAATCCAAAGACGCACACTGGGGCGCACATTGCAGCACTGGAACATCTACTACCTGCGATCATAGCTATCAACGACGCAGGGCTTTTTTAGACAGAACTTACCCTGGGATAGCTGCTGCACATTTTATCGCTGGTAGGTAACTGGCGTGCACATGAACCGAGGAGAAAAGGAATTCCCCGCAGCATACTCAATTAGCGTAGGAATAGGCGAGTGCTGATTGCATCACGCCGTGAACCCGACCTAATCATAAAACGGCTGTGCCTCCACAAAAAATTGATATGCCGGCATTGGCAATGTCTTTCCCAAATTGCTCCTCCAAGTACGCCCGCTATGCAAGAACGTGGGCTGGATGCTCACTCCCGAACAGATGCAAAACTTCCTTTGGCACTGTCATTTTTTTTCAAAGTCGTCCCTACGAGAGCCCGTCTTCATTGCAGCGCCATATCCGTCATTAAATCTCGCAAGTGCAATAAGGACACCATTCTCCGTGGTGAGAGTGCATACGGTAGTCGAAGAATTCTCCATCTTATGCTTCTTCCGTGGCTACATAGAGCGTTCGCTGAAGAGTGGGGACATTTTCGAAAGAAGAGTTGAAGTTGCGTGCTTTTCATGCATGATTCGGAATCAGAAAATCAGCACTAACGCATGTTCTCCGATAGCCGCAATGGGCAACTTCAGCAATTTTGTCTTTTTTCTCAAGGCCCTGTCCCAGTCAGATGAAAACGTCAATCGAAAATGTCAGTTGCACTATAATGCAACGGAGTTTACATCTTACAATACAGGCATTGCGTGTGTTGGGGAAACTGGAAATGGCCGTGCGACAATCGTACTGCACTAGCTGTGTTTGCATCGACGTCTAAATAGAAAAGGTTCCCGTACAGTACAATAATTGCTGCAGTTCTTGGGTACTGAATCCAGTAGAAATGCCCGTTCTGTACAGTACTGGTACTGTACAGAACGGGCATTTGCGACTGCTGGTTCTGTGGAGTATCTATCTTGCACATGGGTGAACTATGATGCTGTACGGTACAGTATTCCAGTCCATAGCAATGGTTACAGCAAGATCCCAACATGTGGAGTAGACAGCGTGCAGCCGGATTGCCGCATTCGTGCCCAAATCTAAATCGACCCTATGGTAAGCGCTCCGTGGGTATGCTCAAAGTACTGTGAGGAACTGAAACAGTTTATAGCTGTTTCTTCACCAACTCTCAAAATTACAGTCCCAATGCTGCATTCCCAGGCCGTACCGTCGATTGCCACCGTCGCCCACGAACTTTACGTTGTCAAGTTTTCCCATGCCAGCGGACCCTGCTGCAATCCACTTGTTATCAATAAGTTTGCTCATTTGTATCATCTACAGTGGAGATTATGCCAATGCCCTCCAGGGCCAACGCCAGATTCTACTCCGTCAGAGCTCGATGGGGCATGCTGAGCACCGCTGGTCGACGTTCCAAAAAGCAAATTTTGTTGGCCGCAAAAACTACTCAGAAGCTGCGACATGGTTGCGGCTGTGACGTGGTTGCGGCACTGGTGTGACTCATGACGCGCAAAGTTCATTACGCGAATTGCAAAGTGCCCTTCGCAGTCCACTCCGGAGGAGATGGCATGCTGACGCGGCCTGCAACAATTCCTGAAGCGACTTACACACGACTGGAATCAAAGATCATGGTGAGCCATGAGAAAGCGCATTTGGCTTCCGACGCGTCTTCCATGAAATGCGTACCGTAGTACAGTAGCACTAATTTACTGCTGGTAGTGTGCAGAAGACCTCTGATGTATTTTTAGTTTCGTTCTCGTTACTGTGCTGTGATTTTCGAAGATTCGAGTTGAACGTAAACATCAGACTTTCTACAGCGCCGTGTTGGCGCTTTGGTCCAGAACGCCTGTCCGCCCCGGCCCATCGGGGACGGCATGGTTCTTACGGAAAACCCCGCAAATTGTGCCGCGAGCTGAGCGCCGTCGCCCCAAAACGCATACCGTGTGGTGAGCGCCGCAAGGGCTGATAGCGGCGCTTCCGATGGGGTGGGCGCGCAGGCCCACTGGACCTTTTCTCCAGCACGGTGCAGCAGAATGTCTTGTGTTTATGGTTGCCAGAAGATTCGGTCAAACGGAGCATAAATCTCTGTGGAACGGAACCAGTATAGATAGTGCACGTATCTGTGAGAGTATCTGCTAAGATCTGCTTGTTTATGTGTTGACGAGAGTCTCGAAACGGATCGCTCAGCCGCCCAAATCTGCTATTTCCTCTCTCGAAATCAATGAATTGCTGTAGCCATCTTATTCGTCTGTCGAGCAAAATAGAATAGCGATCGCCAAACCCAAACTGAAGCAGTGCGATTTGGTTTCGACGCTCCGTTGCATTTCGGAACTTGTCCCGCCGGGAAGGGGGGGATGTAATTGCTAACATTACGTAGAAGGGCACCTTGAGGAGGACATAATGGCCTCATTGGACAAACATGCGATTCCTCCTAACCTTGCTGTATTGATACGATGTACCAAATCCTAATATAAGGTTACATACAGGCAACCCATAAATTGTGCTTTTCCACTGCGGTGAAACGTTTCAGCTCTTCTCTTCGATACGATATGCACGACCCAACGTGCAAGGGTCCGCTCTTCTGATACAGTACGGTTCTGAACAGTGCACACGTTGGCGCTCCTTCCCCCGCACAACGTTGACTTCATTATTTGCGGATCCTTGACAGTACAGCGGTAATTTTGGATAACTCTTAACGCCTCGTCTGGTAATACACCAATACGTCTTTCATTTGCAGAATTTTATTCAAGTAAAGAAGGGAAGAAAGTCACTCATGGACTTGAAAAATTTCCGTCGTACGTTGGATGCAAGGAACTTACTGCTTGAAGAAAGTATTTCGGCAATTTGCTCCCTCGTTTCGCGACGATGAAGCGTGTCCACTGCTCATATGGCTTCGCTGGCACGTCAGATACATCCTACGTCCGATGGTGCAACATTTGACTGGAGATTGTTTGTCGGATCTGGTTTGCTTGTCAAGTCAATCGCATTCAATAGAACTGACGACGCTGTCTTTCCGTCAGTTCGTTCTTGCGCTTTGTTCTACTGCACTATGTGCAAATTCATGCCTTTGAATCAGCAAAAAACCGACAAATTTTATTAAAGAAGCACCTGGTGTTGCTATGGGTTTTGAAGAAAAGAGTGTCCGACTTTGCACCCGTAAGAATTTCAACATACGGTACACAATCAAGATATCCATGGGGACAAGTATTTTCCTGGAAGACTCCGACCACCAATTGGAATCATATCGCTGTGACCCGTTTTACGCGGAAACCTCAGCCGCCAAGAAGCCGATGTTCTGGACTTCCGACTACAACGTCGAAGCAAAAAAGCACTACCGTATCACCGTTAGCGGAATACGATTTGTTTCAATGAGTACCGGAAATGAACCACGCTAGAGGTGCCAAAAAGAATTTGGGAATCGAGGATCTTAACTACAGCTGAGTCAGATGGGAATCATCACTCGGTGCACGTAACATTTATGCTCTGACACTGAGGATCTCTTCCCTCGTGATCCTTCATCAAAAACGGAGAAGCTGAGTAGTTGAAAGCAAATGTCTAGCATCTGGCATTTTTGCAAACTCGATTGTTGCATCAACCCCAACTGTCCCGTAACGTCAGCAGTATTGCGAATCTTCAAACTGTGCCGTACCCCACCAAGGAAACTTGACTCTTCGCAATGCATTGCAACGCTGCCATGCTATTCCGGCACATGAAGCTTTTGTGGAAGAGCTCCCGTCAAACGTGGACGTCCCTGGACAGAATCACCTCGAAACAAACTCTTCCGTCATTCTTCGTTCGTGTCTGCTCTGGAGAGTGCCAAATTCCAAGACAAAACCTTTTAGTCTCTCCAGTGGTTCACCCGCTCATCAGTTGTGCCGAAAAACAGTTATCTCACTCAAGGACTTGTGGATCTACGAGGTTTACCCCCC
>JADWZK010307491.1_pt1 | contig 10108 bp, 6 predicted proteins | sample 8957641 | NCBI WGS metagenome assembly JADWZK01 (sample SAMN16576796, study PRJNA672827) | algae metagenome | host: rhodolith | place: South Korea: Udo, Jeju | collected 2014-09-18 | reverse complement strand
CATACAAAAGCCGGACTGATCATGGCTGCACAGAAGAGTTTCGGGCAGCACTTGCATAAACATGAACTGACGTAGGCTCGCTGCTGGCGATCAGGGAGCGGTACGACATTGGGAAGGTTCGTTTGGCACCTTGTTGCAGTCCTGAGAATTATCGAAAGGAAGAAAATGCGAGTCTCCGCCAAATATTTTGACGGGGAAGTGGGCCGATCCCTTACAGCCGACTGAGTTCTTCCTATCCTGTAATGCGCGCAACTGAGCCTCGCACAGGACCCCTCGGTTGCAAAAACCAACAGCAGAATCACTTTTTGGCGATGTCCCGGACCTAAACATCGACGAGGCTCTTAAAATCGCAAAGAATAGGATAGAATGGAAAAATCTTAGGCCATCGAAACGCTGCCAAGCTCACAATGGGGGCATGCAGAATACAATACAATACAGCTGACTGGAGAGCAGTGGAGAATCATACCCTCCTAGTGCCGTACAGAAGGCTAATTTCTGGAAGTTTGAAAGTGGGACGAAAAAGAGCGGTTCAACTGGCATCTCGCAACTATCCTGAAAATCAAGGACAGGCAAAGAATGCATGTCTTGGTCGAATACACTGACCAGGAACCGCACAAACAGATTGCAATAGCCTGGCCCAGGTATGCTCACCTCGAACGGATTTTGACTGCCTGAAGACTACCCAAAGGCCTCCGCCTTAGCCTTTTGAATGCATCAGTCATATCCACCCTCCTCTACGGATGTGAGTCCTGGAAACTGACAGCGCAAGTCCGGCGCAAGCAAAACGGCACCGTGTCAATGATGCTATCAAGAATTACAGGCCGAAATATCGCCGACGAGGTCCGCGAACCGACTCTGGACGTCATGACGCGAGCAAGAGACAGGTGGAGGAACTGGCTCCGCCACATTCTCCGCCTGGAAGAGCACCAGGTAATATGACGAGTACGTATGAAATGCGTCTGGCAAAACCCTGAACTCGCTCTTCGGCGATCTCCCAGACCTAGATAGTAGATAAGCAGCCGAAATAGCAAAGGGCTGGGGAAAGTGGAAAAGCCTTAGGCCTTCAAAGCGCTGCTAACCTCTTCATGGGGAAATGTGGTAAAAAATGTTATACTTAGAGTGAGGTATTCAAAAATCAGATTTGACTGCAGTATTGTGTACTCTTGTCGCGGAGGGATAATTAGGCCGGGGAGGCCTTTTCCAATTACATTGTAGATGATGGGTTCCAGGGCGAAAACACATCGCACAAACAGTCGTAACTTTCGAAAATACACCACTGCTGGAACTGCCTTGCCCTGAACTTAGTATAACTAACTTGTATTCCTTCCGTCGGCTTGCACGCACATCAATTCGGAATAACTTGCCCGGATTCAGATATACACGGCCTAGCGACGGCAAGTTTACACTCGCTATTGCCATATATATATAAAAAAGTAAGTACAGTACTGACCAAAATGCGATTTTTGGAAGAAGCAACCTGTCAGTACGAAGACAAGACCACCTTTCGAGCAGTCTTTATCATCATATAATCGATTTCCATTGAAACGTCGCGTAGAGCACTGTAGCGAATCACAAGTGGCACTCATGGTGGTGAGCATTGCCTTACGCCAGCCTAATATGATCTCCTGGTTTAGAAGATATATCTCTTCGCAATTGTCCAACACACATGCCATGTGCAATACAATACCTGGACGTTTAAGAAAATCAACGTGCGGTTTCTTACAGAGCTTCTCTGTGTTCGAAATTGAATTAAGAGAAACGTCGAGAGGGAAATAGAAATTCTTGAAGTTATCGGAGAAAAAAATAGTGTTTCGCTCCGGCTTACAGAAACCAAAGGGTAGTCAGAGAATTGTAGGTGGAATTGTAAATTGATCTCCGACACAGGTTGCAAAATCATTCCCCCTAGGACCGGCCAAACACATGTTCTGCAGCTAAGCAGGGATCTTGTATTCACCACAAAAAAACGCGTGCGACGGAGCTCTGGAAATTGATTTGACCGTTTACCCGCAATTTGTCATTTCTCCGCAAAAATGACATGAGGCTCTTTGTTTGGATCGTTCCTGCACTATGACTCTGGGTCCACTTGCCCACCGAAGGGCACGGTACTCAATATGAATCAATCTTATTATACTCCACTTCCCCGAGTAGACGTTAGCAACGCTGTGATAGTCAAAGACTCTTCCACATTTTTCTATCGAATGCTATTACGGCTGCTTTCGTGGCATTTACGTCAGGGACATCGCCGAAGAGCGAATGTTTCGACGCAGTTTAAGACTGGTTGCCGAATGACTTGATGTTGTTCTGAGTGGAGGATGCGGCTTAGCCCGTTCCACCCTCCGCCACGAGCACGCATTGCGGCATCCAGCGTCAGTTTGCAAGCCGCGTCTGAACTCGTTCATCTCGTAATTCCTGAGAGCGTCTTTGGAACTGTGCCGTGTTGCTTGTGCCGGATATGCATGGTCAGTTTCCAGGCTTCACATCCGTGCAGAAGGGTAGATATGACAGAGCTATGTAAGAGGCGTATGCAGAGGCCTTTTCCCTGGACAGAGCTATGAGGAAGGACCCATGAGATCACTTGCGTCTTTGCTGTCTTCTAGGCACTTCTTTTGAGTTTTGGCGCACAATTTCCACTGATGTTCGTCTCGAACGCTACCCTGTCCGATTCGTGTATTCTACCACAGCACCGTCAAACCACGAGTTTTTCGAACTTGCGTTGGAGCATGGGGATGTCATCATCACGTTTATTGGACAGAGAAACCTACGAACAAAGCCTACCGTTTTGCAGTACGAGCCAGAGACGTCTGCCTCAAGAACAGCGGGTCAAATATTTCATTCGTGATAAATGAATATTCCGTTCAGTGCATATCATATACGGAGCCTGATGGCCGCTGCTGAAAACGGACATGGGGAGCTTCCAGGCTCTTCTTTCCCCTCCTGTCTCTGGAGCGATACCCTTACGAACCGCGCTAAATTGTGCTTGTCCGTATCCGCAATACTTTATTCCCTAATTTCCCCTTGATAGCATCCGACACTTCGCTAGTAATGTGACCCTACGACGTTGCGGTCCCATCAGCTCACTTGGTTTTACCACCTACAATTCCCACGGAAGGACCATGTGTACGTTCGGAGTCCACCATACAATACCTTCAACAACAGGCGCACAGCTTGCGTAGAAGAGACGCTAAGCAGATAGATTGTACGGCACGGGTCTCCACATATCCGGAGGAGAGCGCATAAACAACGTTGGTCCTTGAAACAAGTGGGCTTCAAAAGTACGGCATTGTACTCTAGTGTATATGTGGCTGTGAAAACCACAATAAGAGTAAACAGCGATAGATATCTATTATTGTTAACGTATTCCGAGGGCATCTAAGTTGGTGAGGCACCCCGAGGGCATCTAAGTCAGTGAGGCACCCCGAGAGAACTCGTGCAAAGCCTAGATACTGTATCACTGGATCTGTTTGTTCTTTCTTTTTCTATTTATTTTGTCATCTTCGGCCATACAGTGCAGTAGTATAAAATTGGGACATCAGAATGAAATTGTAAACCTTCACGTGTACATATTGTACGTCGCCGAACTAGTCATCGGATGCTTAATTTTCTCGGTTTGATGGTCAGTCTTGCATCAGACTATCGGGCTAGTTCAGCGAACAGTTTGAGGCAGAGAACGTGCCCAACAGTATTCGGAGCACGTACATTCCATAAGCAGGACGTCCAAGGTCGAGGGTACATGCCTTTTGTGGATGTGCGGCGAACGTGAATTGCTGGAGTGGAGCTCTATTGATTCGACAGATACTGTACTGAAATAAAATTCTCCGAGAAGAAGTGAAAAATACAGGAAAACGCCCATGCTATGAGCATTTGAACTGCTCTGCGTGAAGGGATGAAATGTTGATGTTTACATAAAGACGCGACTACCACAAATCGATACTTTGGACTCGTCTGGGTGCAGTTATGGCGTGAACCTTGCTGTATCTGTACCCCGAAAATGAGCATCCGTTTCATAGTTCGCCTTCGAAGTGCTGTCGGAAATCGGAAGTCGCTGTGGCCGTGCATTAAATTGCGGCTCAAAATTCATAGAACGACCTGATCTAAACTTAGAAATCTAGGACTACTGTAATCAGACGCCGGGACGAGTATCATAGTTGATTTATCAAGTTTTTCAGTCTCATGACATCCGATAAATCGGGATCGTGTCATACATACGACATAGCAGAGAAATAGAAATATAGGCACACATTGTACATTTTCCGTTATTTCCGTTATTTTTGGTCAGATTTCAATTGTAGCAGTGGATTATTTATCATACGAAAATAATCAATTGGTCATTTTTAATGATTTATTGATTACGTTGTTTGGCTGTTCTATCTATGCATCGAACCATTCGACATCTATATTTCAAAAGCTCAAAAGTTGTAGTGGATTCATACATGAGGTTCGTACGGTGCAGCTGCATCGATACAAGATAAATTAAATCATCCATTGCGAAGCTCAAACTCGTTGTGCACAGTGCTTTATAAAGTCACGTCTCTCTTTGTAATACGGTAGAAAGCATCTGTCACGTCTCTCTTTGTAATACGGTAGAAAGCATCTGGACAAGTCCGTTCCGGGGCCGTAATCTGCGAGCTCTATTGATACGATGAAGACTTGATTTTGAATCTTGTTGGGGATTGTCATTTCCGTTAATTTACCCTGTTGAGAGCATGAAGCGTGTGGGTGGAAGGAAATAGCATACTGTGGGGGACTGGGAATGACCAGTCCTTGCTTCCACTTTGGAAGCAGAGAGATAGCCGGAGAGAGTGCGTGCCACCGTCAGTGCCACTCAGATTCTGTACTGTGCTCCGCGCCGTGCATTTGTACTGATCACATATACGGCGGGGACCGCCGTGCACGGCGACGGACAGTAAGTCCAATCCAATTTTCGGTTAAATTTAAATATAAACGGAATTTGATGATGGAAAAAAAATAGGGAGTCTCGACAGCGCCTGGGAGCCGTGAAATGATGTCGGAAAAACATTTACTTGAGACCCTTGTGGCACAGACACAGTCAACTGGCTAATTATTTAGATGTTTGACGATGCTAAACGGTTCAGCATCTGTAAAAGTACAGTTTATGTTGCACATGAAATGAGCGTCCATACTCGACAGCAAAGCCTTTCTGGGCTTTGTGGTTTTCGACGATTTTGTGGCAACAGTTCAGCTCCTGTCCAGGACAGTTCTTCGTAGTAACAGTTGGGGGATAATGAAACTTTTGGGTTTTGACTGAAGGTGAGAGGTTTTTGAAAGAGATCTGTATATCTGCGTGGATACTATGGTACAGCATACCATTGCAGATGAGGATTATGGAGAGAAGAACAACTTTTTAGTGGCCGCACTTTTGGAGGAAGTATTGATAGCTTTTGTCGCGAGAATTGAAGGGAAGAGAATGCATATACAAACAAATCCGTGTTTTGATAGCACATGAGAAGGGCGTCAAACGCTCAGCACTCATGATATCATAGCTTAATTTATGGAGAATGATGTCGCAAAACCAAACGGTACAGTGCCGAAAATAGACAGAGGTATATGCACGTGCAATAAGAGAATTGGAGAAAACAGCGTGCTAATTGGATCGAAATGCGTCCGTAAATGAACTCGGTCCCATTTCTTTCAAAACTGGGTGGACATTTGGAAAACCCGGGTTTCACCACGGTTCAACAGCGCAACATGCAGCCGACTTTTTCAAGATGAATGAGAAAAGGTGTAATTTCTGTCCTCCATTCATCGAGTTGTTTATCATCACAGGGGCAGGCATATTTGCGAAGGTGGGGTTATTCAGCACAGGCGGGATTATTTAGCTCGGGTGTTGCACTATCACATCCGCCTCTATGATACGTTCATCGACTCTCGCACACCGTTAGTACAGTGCTAAAAACATACAGTACTATTTCCAAAAAGGCGGTTCGCTAAAACACGAAGTCCACATTTTTCTATCTCTGTTATCATACACTAACGCCCTCATATATCTGCCGAGTCATACATTAACCCGCTCATTTTTACAATCCGTGTATCTGTTTCAGTGCTGTGCTGAATCTCCTCTTGCACTCACCGTGCCCCTCGACCGTGCACATTGACCTCGCAAAAGTTTAACCAATGGAACCGCCTCCCAGAGCCATCAACGCCTCCCAGTCCACGTACTCGCCTGGGTGGAACATACACCTGCACCTCCATTGTACCGTACCGTCCAACCCTCGCAGTCTGTGTCGTAACTCAAAAATTCAGCCTTTTTCATATGTCTTCTCACAACAAACTTGGATAAATGTCATTGCTTGTATAACAGAGACATTTATGCGTTAAATATACCTGCCGGTCGGACCTACCCAACGCTGCTGGACATCGGTGCACTTGCGATGTGTGGTAAAATCGCCTTCGATGAAAAGCCGCCGCGCTCAACTGCCATACACTGTCCCCCGTTCCCAGCTTCTATTCCGTCCCGCTTGTAGATAAGTGTCACATTTTTGAGCTCCGTTGAATCTGTACACATTCTGTACCTTTCCACCTACAGTTGACATCATACAACCCCGCCAAGTATCTCCTATCCTATAGCACTTTTCTAGCACTTACCGGTCCGCTCCAGTCAGCTCCCCGGAGTCTACTGTACTCAATCTCACTCTAAAAACACTCATTTTTCCCGCACGTGTTCTCGAACGTACCCTCACCTCCGCATGCGCACTCTTGAAACAAACTGCTGTGTTCCTTCTCAGTCCGAGCACGTCCCCTGTCCCTGCATCCTCGCTTTTTCGTCCGCCTTTCAGTCCTACTGTCCAGGTAGCTCTAGCCTCGAAGCTTCTATCCCCACGCTTCTTCATCGGACCCACTCATCTCCGAACCCTGTCCACTTTCTTCGCGGTTGCTGAGCACCTACTTCGTCAACCGCGTGCATGTTCAAATATCCGTTATTGTCCAAGCTCCTTCTTGCCTCACTCTCACTGCCAAATTTCTCTCCGCCACTGTTGTGCCAGTACCCTGCATTGAGCACCGCAACATGCGCAAGCCGTCCCCAGAGCCTCTCTGTGTCTGTGTGCGGGACTTTGTGCGCACAATCGGAGTGCTCCCGCACTGGGTCGACACAACAACCGCGGAGGAGAACGACAAGGGGCATTACGAGTGGGTGCACTGGGGCGAGGCTCTGCGCCCGCATCCAATGTGGGAGTTTGGTGGACCATGGCGCTCTCTTGTCGCGGACATAAAAATGGCCAACCTCCTCGTCTCCATCGAGTACCTGCACGAACTGAAGGAGCAAATAATCTGGGAGATTGTGGAGCAGGTGTACAAGGCGGCCGAGGCAGCGCGCAACTCGACGACACCGGTCGCCAAAATCAAGGCCCGCATCCGCTCCGTGCACTCCTGGCAGCAGCGGCACTTCGAAAAGAAGCATACGCTTCTATCCTTCCTGGATTTCGCCTTTGTGCTCTCGGCCTACGATGAGTTCCAGGCCGAACGGCAATTCATTGACCCCGCGCTAACGGACCCCGTGCTTGACGTCCCTGCGTTGCCGCCGAACGAGCTCGTCGCGCATGCAGCCGCTCTCGAGATTGAGATGTTGCACGCTCGCCGACTCCCGTTCTACGCACGCGTCGACGGTCTTGACGATTCGTTTACGCTCCAGGTTCGCCTGGCGGCGATCCAGTTCTGCGATGGCCTAGCCCCGCCCTTTGTGGATATGGAAGCCGATGTTAGAGAGACCCGCGGTATGCCAAGGTCGGAGAAGGCTGTGGATTTCACGACCGTTTGGCTCACCCTTCTCCAGGAGAATGAATATATTCCGAGATGGAACTGCCTCATCGACTTGCTTTTGAGGTGCCGGCAGAAGATCGAGTCGCTGGAATCTTGGGAGGCGTTACTGAAAGAAGTTTCCCGCGCTATAATAGCCACAACCATTTCGCACGCACCCCCTCTCGGCGGGTTTAGGGATGATGTCTTGCCGTACGTTGCGTCGCAGCAGAGACATCTGCATCTAAAGGTGCCTCGGCGGATCGAAGGACAGAAGCGTAAGAAGTACGTGTATCGGGTTAGCTTCCGTGCAGTGATGGAGTCCCGATTGAAGTTTTGGGAAAGGATTAATGGGCCGCATGGGTTGTCTTTGGTTAATATGGATAGATATGAGGATCTGCAGACGTTTCGGGGTCGTGGCAAGAGAACATTTGATGATTTTGCATCCGCGAATGTTGATTATCAAACGCAATAACCAGGCTCACAGGTTATGTATATTACCCCACGAGAACTATGTAAGTAAAGTAACTATACGAGACAGAACTTCTTCCTTCCGTAGTTCCTTAGCGAGAACAACCCATTTTTGGTCGTTCAAATATGAAAATGCTCTTGAGAGATTACGGGACCAGGGTTCGAAAGGGAACGAAAGCCTTGCTTCATCTCTTGGAACACGCCGAGCCAGACGAGCAGAAATGACGGAAAACAAACCCATGGGCAGCAATAGGATTCCCGAGCACGAGCGAACGACAAATCACTTCGAGGACAAGCATATCTCTGACCGAGAAATCCCCTACATCGTGAAATCGGGCTCGGACGGTGTCCCCTGTATGTGGAACAGATGCCGTTGGCAAGACACCGGCAAGATACCATCAGGTTTCCAGAGAGCCAAGAACTCGCGGAAAAACCTCATGAATGTGCAAGCAAGGGAGGCCTAGCCACGAATCTGAAAGGGGGCAGTGACGTAAGAATTGGACAGTTGGGATTCTGGGCGCTCGACGTCAGCGTCATGCTCATGTAAGATCAACGACAAACCGAAGGATAGCAATACTGTACAAGAAGATGGAGTTTGGCGATGCCGACTTCTCTCTTCAGATATGGTGCAGTAGAGACGAGTTCACCTTGTTCCCGAACATGCTGACATGATTACCTCCTGTGTGAAATCTCCAGAGACTGTTCCTGAAATAAACCACTTAATTTTGAAATCCACCGTCGGCGAGCGTTCACATGCAGTTATTCTATTGTGTTTCCCTTTGCTCCTCCGCATTGCAAGATGTACCAGTCGCGAAATATGATTCCAGCAAGTTGTATATATTGTCCTCACTGCGTTCCGTGATACTGTCTGTACCAAGGTGAAGACGACTAAGGCCATCTGCCGTGAGACTAATTTTGACGATCAATTTCTTCAATTACACTTGCTTGGAGTACGAACTACGAACCCTAGAATAGTTTTAACATTGCTTTGTTTTGGTACTTAGGCATGCCTTTTTCATTAGTACAGTGATGAAATCACAACTTCAGTTACGCAGTAAACCGTCGACTTCATTCTGCAGGCCAAGAACTGGGTCATGCAACAACCGCTAATGCCATGGCGATTCGTGACAATCGTAGCTCTACATGTAGTGGAGAGAAAAAAGCTACGGAGTACGGGTCATGTGCTCCGCACTGATATTAATGGACGTCTGGACGTCTGGACAGGGGAGAAGCTTCCGATCCGACTTGCACGTATGTGGATTGCAAAAATTTCAAACACAGACATTTTAATAGTGTCTTCAATAAAATCTTGCGTCAATTACAAGGGACATCGAGATCCGAGAAGGCTGTAGATTTCACGACCAAAAGGCTAGTAGCTAGTGCCCATGGGAAGTTCAATTCGAGGTGGAACTGCTGTCGAACAGGAACAGAGGAAGCAGTGAGTTCGACAACGAGTATTCTGTGAGGCGACAAGGTTTGAGTTCAGGTAGTTGAAACTGACGCATGCCGGATGAACTTCCTGCCAAGGATATACGCAGAAAACAAGTACTGCACAGAGAATTCTCGACAGGGTATTGACGAGTTAAGGTTTGCATACGCAGAACGCTGGTGCGCACAAAACAATGGCAGTACATCATCCCAGAACCCTAAAAAGGGCGACACGAGAACAAGGTCATCCCAGCGACAAAACACACATCTCTGCAAGGCTGAATCCCGCGTTCCTGCGCCTCACACCTTCGCAACTTCGAACGGAACTTCGGATGCAGTTCTCATCGCAGATTGGAATTCCAACGGGAAAACTACCGAGCCGTATGGTAGTGAAACCCACAAGCCTTCTCCGGCCCCGACATCTCTCAAGCCAAAACGAAAAATCACGTTCCAGGCC
>JADWZK010151138.1_pt1 | contig 10108 bp, 10 predicted proteins | sample 8957641 | NCBI WGS metagenome assembly JADWZK01 (sample SAMN16576796, study PRJNA672827) | algae metagenome | host: rhodolith | place: South Korea: Udo, Jeju | collected 2014-09-18 | reverse complement strand
CGCGCGCGGGTCCCCGGCGGCGCGGGCGAAGCATATCGTGTGGGGATCCGCACGGCGAGCGCGTCGCCGTCGTGTTTGAGACCCCGAAGGAGGACGAGGCCGCGGAGCCGGTCGCGGCACCGCAGCACGGGTTTGCGATGGACGAGAACCGGCGGTATGCTGTGGCGTTGTATGCGACACAGTTGGAGCCGACCGTTTCAGATCAGCCCCGTCGGCTATATCTCCGGCCCGCCGAACAGTGGCCCGCCATCAGGCATTTGTTTCAAGCCCCCGGTGCGAGGGCCGTACTGGCGCGGTGCTGGCGGTGGCGTGGGGGAGCGGGGCGGTGACATTTACGCAGTTGATATTCAAGCCGGCACAGGTTTCTGCACAGGGGCGGAATACGTGAGAAGGAGGAATGATCGCTAGTTTATTGCGGTTCATTGACTATTTTTGGCTACGCTCCGGTGGTTGGAGTTAATGTACAAGAACGGACGAAGCGGGAATTTCTTTTTAGTTTTTTAGAAAAAAACGCCGACGGAAATGGCGCTGCACAGGTTTCACTGAAGTGCCTTTAAAACTCCTTAACAGAGCTAACTTATTGGAAACAGGGGTTCTCCAGTCTTTCTCAAGAAGGCCTCCTGTATCGTGACTTTCCGGATTCAGACACCAGTAAAAGAATCCGAAGCCTTTGGCCTTCAAGTAGCGCGCAAATCCAGTTTGCCAGACTGCGTCTTCTCCTATGAACGTCCCACCCCATTCGCCGACTATGACGGCGCTGTCCGTAAAGTCGCTCACGTTGCCGAAGTGGGTGTCCCATATGTGTGGCATTCCTGCCATAAAGTTCGTCTTGTTGAAATATGTCTGATTATAAACAGAAGGACCTGGAACCGTGGCAGAATGCAATGCACGGCACAGATAACATTTAATATAATAAAAGGTCAGAAGAAACAAGCCTGGGAGCGGTTGAGAGTCTGAAGAACATTCGCAACTTACCGTAGACGTGGGGACTGAGCGCGATCTTCTTCGGTCGATTGGAGCGTAACGGAATGTGCCTCATAACGTGCAAATTTTCTCCCCAGAACGGCGAATCCTCGAGGTTTGGCTCAGCCGTCTTGCCGACTCCCTCAATCAGGATGAGCCAATGCGGGCATCTGCGGTGCAGCACGTTTGAAATCCGACGAGCCGCACGACGCCAATTGTTCGGGCTTTTTGAAGTGTCCCACAGGCCTTCGTGTGGTTCGTTGGTGATATCAGCACCGAAAACGTCCACTTTCCCTTGAAACGGTCGCAAACAGTTTCCCAAAACTTCACAACATCATCCTCCGATACCTCTTCGCTGTACCAGAGCCCGCCCAACTTTGTGTGTTTCGCCGTGAGGCGGTGCAGGTCCAGTAGGATGATTTTATTCGCCTTTGCGCTCTCATCGATAACCGCATCCAATAAACCGAGATACGAAAGACTACTTTCGTGAGATAGTTCCACGTTAGCAAGGGTATCGACACCGTTGAAAATGTCGGGATTACGCATAACGTTGTCGTAAGCCAGCGGCACACGGATGGCATTGAAATCGTTGTCCGTCGCGAATTTCAGTATATGGACTATCGTCGTCCGAATCAAACCGCCGAACACATGGCCCTCCTCTTCCATGCCGTACCATGAGAAGCCCTTGATGAAAAAAGGAACACGCTTCCCAATCACCAGTTTGCCGTTGTGCGACCAGAGTCCTGGCGGTATGCCCTGAATCCTGAGTACAATATTCTGAATTGTACTCCATAGGAGTACAACCGCTGCAATCGCGATCAATGAACCGACCAGGATGAGCACGCGGCGCTGCTTTGGGGGCATTCGACCGCCGGGTAAGGGACCATGGAAAGTTCCATCAGAAACAGAAAGGAGACTTTCTTCAAGGTCCCCAGCTTCGTCCGCCTCGGGGAATGACTGCGAATCTACCCGTTTGTGACCGTGTGTCCATTTTCCCAAAAAGGATCCCCGAGGCTCGGCATCTTTCCCGCTTTGCGCCCTGCTTGGCGCTGGTGCATATCCGCGGCCCAGCTACAGTAATCTATTAAGAGGCCAAGGCCATGCTGTTACCGTCACAGTGTGACGAAAGGCACACGGAAGTACTGTACTTTGACGTCGGTCTGAAAATATCACCTGATAGTATGATATTCGAGCACTGCATGTACTCACGCAGTAGGAATAGGCATCAATTCGTTTTTGCGAATCAATATATTAAGTTAGTTCCGCATCCTGCGAAAAAACTGATGATATGATATATCATTTCTGGAAAAAAAGAATTGATATACGCTGTAATATCCGATATCAGTTAATCGAGCTGCCACTGTCCAAGCCATCAGGGCGGTGTAAGCAACCAAGACATATGACAATTATTTCAAATAAAACACGGTATGATGCAGTAGTCGAGAGTGCTCCCACAAAGAATGTATGATAATAGATATCGGTTTGATGGCAAATATTTGATATATCAGATTTTGGAAAAATCCATTTGATACCAACTATTTATTTGATATCGACATATCCATGCTCATTCCTATCACGCAGTTAGGAACAGGGCTCGGTCCCGACGTTACAGTACCTGTATCATGCGTTTTTTTGTTTTATCTTTTGCCCTCCGTTATGGTCATCCTTCCATACACTACTGTACGGTACCCGCTTTCCTCTTTCGATGGATTAAATTTAACGAAGATGATGGCGTCTATCTTGTTTTTCTGGATCTAATTCGGTAAGTTTCCCGCAAGGAGTTGTATGCAGATGCACTATAGATAACTCAGCGGAATACTACTGCAGGCCGACACAATTTGTTACCGCGAGGTTGCGACATCGATGCCATCATTCTCTTGATTTTGAGCATCAGCAGAGCTTTCACTGATTTCCTGTAGCAGTTCATCCAATTGCCTGGTAAAAGTTCCCACCCATTTCCCACCATTTGCAAGGGGGGAGGCTGGACTCGGATGCAACAGAGTTCCAACGCGCACCTTCATGTTTCTGCCCGACTCCTGCAGCGCCTTCTCAATGCGCTTTGCTGCAAAACCACCAACTCCCGCGCACAGAGACGGTTGAATTGCAGCAATGATGTCCAAAAGAGCAGCGTCGCAAATCTCCAGAATTTGTTTTCGTTTTTGCCACAGGGAGTTTGTCCGGCGTTCTATTTCTGCCTTGAGGCCTCGAGAAACATGAGTGGGCAGTAATTGTGCACGAAAAACATGTCCTCAAAAAAATTCTCCGGTGTGCCGTACGTTGCCTGTGCCCATTCCTGCCACAACCGCTGCCCAGAAACCTCTGAGCGCTCTGTAGACAGCCCTAGCACCTCGCGCTTGGGGTGCTCCTTGGGCGGTTTGCGAATCTCGATGTCTATGGGCATTTTCAGCCAATTTTTAACTGCTTGCACCTCCCCAAATGGAACCCCTGTTTGCGCCATGCCCCACGGTCCCGGGTTCATCCCAACAAGCAGTACTTTTCGCTTGCTATTGCCGTACTTTTCGACGAACCATCGGTGGGCCTCCCATGCATATTCGAGCGGGTTGTAAACATGCGTTACTGGTGATGCAAATTTGAGCTTTTCCAGCTCATCTGACATCGTCTTCTCGGCTTGCAGAATTTTGAATGCTACAGAAAGCTCCGGCGCGGGTCGCTTATTTGAGGGAGGCGTGATTGAAACCCGCTTCCGCTTGGTAGTAGTTGGTTCTGAAGAAGCCGCCATTGAACAAAGCGATTTTGTTTTGCTTCGCAATCGAGGATTCCAGACTCGCTTGGTTTGAGTTAAGGACGGCACGTACAACAAGCTCACCGCAAATCGCATGTGAAGAATAGATCCCCTCGGGAAGGAATCTCGATCGCAATCCCGTTGATACAGTACCAGTATACTGTACTGTAGCAACGCGTAGATATGCATTCAAAATGAAATGCCCATTCAGGTCCAATTTGAAAAAGTATGATCTGAAAGACCTGCAACTTTTTTTATGTAAACAGCGTCCAAAAATTTCATCTCTGCATTCCTTCACCAGTTCTTTTCATCCCACCCACGACCCTGGACATTATTCTTCGTCGCATCGCTGCAGCAGCGATTAAGTAATGCGCTTGCGTGTGCGTGCGTCCACGTCGGTCAGCCGTTCCATACCGCGTTTATAATTCTTCTCTGGGCTCTGTAACTTGCATTTTTTGCAGAAATGTCGGAGACAGAAAGCTCTCCTCTCTTGGTGTCTTGCGGAAACTCTGTGCGCGCATTTAAATTCGACGGGGCAGAGATCCCAGTGCCGCTGAGTTCGATATACACCAATGCACATCCCACCACTGCGCGATGGTATCCGAACGGTCGCCTTCTTGCTGTCGGATTGACGTCCGGTCTAATTGCGTTTCACCACCACGTGGAGCTCGAATGCATAGGCCACATCAATGCATTGTCTGGCGCGCGATCACCCAGCGCAATTCATTGCATCGACGTAACCAACGGGTCGCGCTTTCTCGCCGCCGGCACTGACAGCGGCGAGCTGAACATATGGGACATGAAGAACAGCGTCATCGTGAATCGTTTCTCCGTCAGCGGACCCGTTCAGTCGGTCTCGTTTCAGCATACGAGCGATAGCCGCTATGTCGCTTGCTCCTCGGGCTCTGACGTAATGGTATTTTCCCGCGCAAGCGGGAGACTGGTGGATTCATTTACTGTCGCTAACGAAATGGTTTCCCTGGGTTCTCCAAGTGGCACCCCGGACGACAAGGCAGGCAGTTCCGCCCTGCACCGCCCCTCATCCTCCAGCAGAGCAAAGGTTACCGCCGTTGCCTTTTCATCGCACGCCGTGAATCTGTTGGCCGTCACCGATGACAGTGGCTGTGTGAATGTGTGGGACGTGTCTCGCACGCACGCGTCCCGTGGCGGTGCCGCGCCGCAACGCTCTTCCAAAATTGGAACCGGAGCCACGTACTCTCGGTTTACATCACCGCTGCGAACCCCGGCGACGGACCTTGTATTCGCGTCTTCCACAAGTCCCGTCGGTTTGTTCGTTGCCGGTCTCGATAAGCACATTCGTGTGTACGATAAATCGCTGCGTCGGTTTCTTTTTTCAATTATATGTTCCGCTCCAGTCACTTCAATTGCGCATTGCTGGGACGATTTGCATATTGCTGCGGGACATACAAACGGAGAAACATCAATTTTCAAAGTGAATTTCGCCGCCAAGAGCGCTGAGATTGCTCTGTCGCTGCCGGCAGTTTCGAATCAGTCCAGTACGGACTCGCAGTTGCCTGTGAGTACATCAGTCCGATCTTTGCATTTTCAACCGCAGGTTTCCGGAAGCACGGACGGTCAGGTGCCGAGTACCCCGAAAGTCCCCAGGGGGATGCCCGTTGAAGACCCTTTGGATCATGAGAAAGGCAAGCCCCCCTACGGACGAAATTGGCCGCGAGGACCGTGTTGCAACCAGGGCCAAAACATCCCCGTCTCCGGCGCTTATGTCGGGCATGCTTGTTCCGCTGCCGGAGCGCTCCGCCGATGATTCACTCATTCGACATAATCCACGAGATAGTGATATTTTTTCTCCAATCTCCCGACCACCGCAGGCAAAGCGCAACATTGCGCTCAGCACGCCGAACCAGTCCCTTGCGAAAAACCTGGCAACTGATTATAGAAGAACCGAAGTGCGTGATCCCGACGAGTCGCGCAGGTTCCCATCAGTGGTCCCTGTGGTGATGGACCGCCGTGTCAGCGACCTTATCCCGAAAATGGCCCCGGTAGGTCAGCAGTACACGAGTATTCAAGATACTTCTCGCGGCGAGCTCGAGTGCAAGCAAAACAGTGTTCTAGACGTTGATGCTGTCGACTCCCTACTTGGTTCATCACCGGGCGAACTTTTGGGACAGGGGGAAATCGAATGGACTTCCCCTACACTCCCGTGCATATGGAGAAATCCAGGCCTGACGGCAGCGCCCTCTACACGCCAGTTCAAGAGGTAGAGGTGGACGGTGAGCGCGGAAAAGTCACGACCTTGCCGAGAGGGCAGGCGTTCAGACGGTTGCGTAAGAGCGTGTCGGAGGTATCACCTCGAAAACAACTGCCGCCACTTCAGCCGCGAAGTAATACGACAGCTAATTTGAAATCCAGCTCAGACGAAGAAACTGCATCAGAGACTGAGAAGCAGCCGCCTTCGTATGCTGCGCGGCAAGTTGGGGATGTTGGGAACGAACCGACGAGGAGAACAGGTGGCCAGGAAGTGGAGGATGTGCTCAAATCACCTCGTGGAGGTCAGGCACAGGCTGTGGAGACGACGGCGATTCCACCGCTACAGCGAAAGTCGGTGATGTCTAACGGGCTGGATAAGCAGCTTTCAGAAATTAGCAAGACGGTGAAGCAAACTATTGTTGCCGAAATAGACGCCGTTAGAGAGGATCTGAGAAGCGACATTCTGAATATTCATACAGAACTGGTCCTTTCCTCCTCGCGGCAGCTGCGCGAGGTGGAGAGAATGTTTATTGAACGCGACAAAGTTATAGAAGAACTGCGTAAGGAGATAGCAGAACTTCGTAAGGCGAACATTCGGTTACAAGAAATGTACATAGATGATTAAAGTGCAAAGAACCCCAGGAGTTCCTTCTGGTTGTAGAGGAATATCAGCATCTAATTCGTGAAAATCGACGAGTACGAGGGATGCGATGATAATGACACAGACTGGTTTGACAGGCTGAGGTCTGCATCAGCAATGCAAGGCGAAAAACGCACGTGGTTAATTACAAAATACCAGGGAAACGAAGAATTTGGGTATCGCAAGGTAATGTGTGAGTCAATAAACTTACCGAAATTATCTCCTAGTATGGTCGCTGGGAAGGAGGTGCTCTCAGCAATCGAAAGATCTTCGTTTACAAATCCTCGGACCAGAACAGTCATGCCAGGATCAATTTGAACAGTTGGTGGAACAGCTCGAGAGACAGCCACCTGCCTCCCGCCATCGCCTCCATCCAAGAGAAGTTTGTTCTGCATCGCAGAAACAACTTTCCCGGCAAACATGACTGATTTCTTCACATGAGCGGAAAGTAGCTCAGATGTAACCAGCGGAGAGGGCACCTCTGGTGCTGAATCCATTCGCATGGTGTAGGTGTTGCGAAATGCGGCAGATCGCTAGGTTCTGAAAACGCTAAGCGCAGACAACGTCGGCTTCTTGACGTGAGGACAGGCGCTTGGGAAGGGTAGTCTCGTACTGCGGAATGCATACCCAAGTTTGAACTCGTACTCGGATCAAAAATTCGCGGGAAACTACAGTAACTGTCACATATTTATCATACACAGTAATTTAGTTTGTCAAACTTGCCGTCGCCTCTCTGACATCTGTCAGCGCAGAATCGCAGATAAGACTCCCTCTCGTGGTTTGTAGTGAAAACTGGAGACGCGAGGACAACTGTATGCCGTCGCATTGATTGATGCATGATTCTGGTAAGATAAGCAAGCTAAATATGTTTTTGTCTCACCACGATCGTGAATCTATGTATGTGGCTGTGTGTATGGAAGCAGAGCGCGCTACACTGTAGGAACTGGAGATGTTGAAGGCAAAGACGAATCTTGTTGATTTATTATTTCTTGTCAGCTGATCCTGTGACGTGCTGAGAAAATAACTATCCGAGCCTTGAACAAAATCCAAAGTGGAAGACATCGGCGCTAAGGTCTATTCAAATGCTTTAATTTCGCAATTTGAACAAGTTAATGTACAGGCCATGTCGAAGATCACTTCGCATGCTTGCGGTTATTGCCAGGGATGTGGAGGAGAATTTCAATTGAATGGAAACGGGCAGTTGGGACTCAGCTTAGCGCTGCAATGACACGAGGACAACAGCTTGAACGGCAAATTTATCTAACTACGCCTTGAATGCAGAAAAGATGAAACCGGCGGGAAACTTTGACCATGAAACAGCCTGCATTTTTATGTATGATACGGCGTAAAGGTACCTGTCTGAGCACTAGTGCAGGGGAATGTCTAAGGATAGGAAGCTATGGAGTAGCAATAGGCCCTCATTGCGTTGCCAACCTCTATCAGGGGGAGTTGCAATAAAGTAAGTGCAGGGGACCCCATCGCGTTGCTTGAACGTCACTACTGCGCACTCAGCTGCGCAGGCGCGCACACTTCTGCACCACAGTGTAGGCCACTCGACCCCTAGATTATTTCGCCGATTGCATGGCCCTCTCCACTCCGGCCTCGCGATCAGGCGCCTCCCATTCTTCCTTCTCTAGACTAGCCCTAGACCTCATCTCCACCTCGCCCGTTCACCGGGCGGCTACCTTCTTCCCCTACTCGGGTCACCCGCCCGTCAGCCGGCAGAGCAACGTGACCGTCCGCCCACACGACGAGCTTACCCGTGACAGCCACCGTCCACCGACCTGTTGCGTCCGCCGTTAGGATAGAGCCGATGAGGTTCTTCTTAGGTACCGGCTTCACACTTATCCTAGTGACCAGCGATCCAACACGCGGGGGCGTCAACTTAGTGTAGCACCCACACCCAGTTGTCGCTAGGTCCACAAACGTCGGGTTGGCTAGTGAGCACGCTACTTCGGCGATTGTCATCTCTGTCCCATCCGCCACCGTACGAAGGTCAATCGGGCGTTTCCCCATCGACCAGAGTTTAAGGGTGTATCGCAAGATCCTTTCGCACGTCGTAAGAGGCGGGTACAGTGCGCACTGGGACACTGACCTGCGGATCATATCACCACTCAACCGCGTCACCACGTACTCCGGCGATGCCACTGGTGCATCCACGCTGTCAACTACTGTAGCATAGCACTTTGGTGGCATCCAGCCACGACTACAGCCACGCCCGCTGCTTCCATCGATTTGAGTAGTACAACGTCCACGAGCAGCCACAGTCGCGGTCTAGCCTCGAGATCTAGGAGGCCCACAAGGACATTAACCGGCAACTCGTCTGACAAGGGGTGTCGTAACACTCTCCCGGCATGCCGCTCCGTATGCGTGGATCTTGTCGACAGCACGTCCTCCAGCTCCCGGCTTACCACGGGTAACCCTTTGTACACGTATCCTCGCATCATTCCTCTAGCGGGCGTGATGAAGTCTCCATACCTCACTCTGCCGCTTAGGGATCTACCGACCGCTCTGGTCGCGAAGGAGCACGCGCTGGCAAGTGCCGTAGAGTCCGTCCTACACGTACCTGGCGGCAGCCTTACATCACGGAGCCAAGGGAGTGGTACGTCGAAGACAATCCCCGGGCGCGGATAGTCATGCCCGCCACCTCTATGCCTCAAGCTGATCTCGCCGCGCTCCACCATAGACAGAAAGTATCGCATCACAAGCCGGCGCCTTCGGGAGGTGAGCAACCAATTGCGGTCTTTCACTTTGAACCATGGTCGGTGCAGCAGGTCACTTACGCACCTGATGACTCTGTGCGGCTGCTCCACGACGTAGAGTAATGTACCGTCATTCACTGGGAGGGGAGGCTCCTTCGCGGTGGGCTCTAGACGTTCCGTCGCCCAGTAAGCGAGGTCGAACAACATGCAACCCACAGCGATGCGAGGTACGTCATCTGCGGTGACGTCCGACAGGCACAGTGGCCGTGGCATCGTCTGCATATGCATAGTTCAAATCCGCCACACAAGTGTCCCTCGTTCGGGAAGTCGGTGACTACCCCACATGTGTGTAGGCAGTGCAAGAGGCAGGTTCCGCACGTGTCGCATTGCACTGCGGCCGCGCACTCTCCATAGCTGCACGCCATCGCATGCTCGCTCTGCACGATCCTGTGTCGCCCGCAACACAGCTAGGGTCGGGTCTAACTCCGATCGTCCGTCGTTGGCGAAAGTCATACTGTCCCACGCTAGTCTTCGGATGCACAGCCCAACGCTCTGAAGGGGGTTTTACTGTAATGAGGAATCATGGGTTTATGATACTGTCTGAAGCACTAGGTGCTCAGACGGTACCAGTGCAGTAGCAAGGGCGGGGAAAGTTCAATTGCAATTCACGAAGTTCAATTGGGCAGAGGGTTATGAGCGGTGAGTATCATAGGCGGGCTAATGTTGTGGTCCTGCGTCAGTACCTGAACGACAGACCCTTTCCAGATATTTTTTCAGAATATCCGTTTTTGTCGCGGGTGGCCAGGGTTCTCGTATAACTCGCTCGAGTCA
>JADWZK010352214.1_pt1 | contig 10126 bp, 7 predicted proteins | sample 8957641 | NCBI WGS metagenome assembly JADWZK01 (sample SAMN16576796, study PRJNA672827) | algae metagenome | host: rhodolith | place: South Korea: Udo, Jeju | collected 2014-09-18 | reverse complement strand
GCCGGCTGCTCTTACAGCTGTCGCTTGTCTTCTGCCGGGCGTGCGCAGGACGCTACAATTGTTCTTGATCCGTACTTATAGAATGAATAGCTCACAGCCAGAACAAACCTAGTCAACTTGACCAGTACGATAAAAGCTACCAGTGAACATTGTTAGATCACTGCTGACCTGTTTTGACCCACATTTGACTCGCTGTTTCCCAAGTGTTACATTGCGACATTCTGATTGTTCCTGTCAAGCCGTGAGAAGGCTTACATTCCAGTCCGACAACGTGACCGCGAACCTGACGTCGTAAGAAGACGTCAACACACCGAACTTGTCCAGATACCCTCGACCCGTAAGAAGGTGTCCACATCCGCAGGCTTAGAACCAATTTGATTGCGCGAGCAAGTACTTGCTGGCGATTGCAATGTTTCTGGATTTTTGTATTGATTGCGAGCCACGGTCGAATTGCAATCGGGATTGGAAATGAAACCGCGCCATCTGAATTGGAGTAGGTATTGCAGCGTAGAAGCAAGTTGGCTCTCCAGATTGCAGCGTAATTTTGCCCCGTGCACCGTGCACGTGAGTACAGGACTATTTTCTCTGCTGCGTCGCGTTCGGATATTTCATGTTGTTGCAACTGGTCTCATTCACTCTCTAATATCTGTAATCAATGAGATCACGGTGTAATGTCTCCGAGAAGATACTTAGCATGAACAACCCGCGGAGAATTCCTAATGTGCACCCCCTGACTGCCTTGGCGGAAGATACATCTTATGACTTGTTAGTTTCTTTTCATGAAGTCTCCAGAGGAGTAATTGAATTGGCCAGGGAAACTACAGACCGCTGTTGTTGTTGGGAGTGGAATTCTTTACCCGGCCTGAAAGACTGTTCTTTTTAATAAAAATTGGTTCCTAGATTGCTTGAGAACCGTCGAATTGCAGTTGGGATTGGTCCTGGATGAGATTCATACTTGCAATTGGGATTGCACAGAGATTTTTGCACCAAGTCGATTGTGAGATTGCTGAAAAGCAAGCAATCGCTAGCAATCAAATTCGTTCTAACCCTGCACATCCGAACGATCATCAACTTCCAGATACCGACACTACCGTCATCATTCATAGAGAGCATCTTGGATATGGTGTTGTTCAGATTCCACGGAACATAAGAAGTTATTTTCCAGGATTCGCATCCATAGAGTAACGTCGACATTACAGAAGCATTTCGCAGGGGCTTCTTGGCAGTCTTGGGGAAGTTCGGATTCGCCTAAGGTTGATGTAGCGCGACAATGCGATTTCGGTACGGTGGTCAACCGGAACCAGGGGATCACTGTGGCCGGACTGCAGTACGCCCAGGTATTTGAACTGCAAGACATTTTTCAGTTCCATATATACTAGCCTATCTTTCTCGAGCTCTTGTGAGGCCTGTGTTTTTGCTTGTTTGACATTTTGTCTGCTGCGGTGGCTGTACGCGAAGGGGCTGGTTGGGTTGCTCCTGTCATCAGTCCCTATTGCTCTATGTTCAGGTTCAGCGGCTCATATGGTTCTCCGTCAAAACGGAGACACCCATTTGCTTCCTGTTGTCAATTCTTGACTCTGAAGAGAGATGCCAATCGAAACGTCCTTTGTCATCCTACTTGCGGATGGCCAATACGGTCCCTTTTCGGGGCATTTTTTGAAGTGCAGGCGACGGTGAGTCACTATGTTACGGAAAATTTCTTTCCCCGAAACTGACTGGCGCCAGTGGTTTGCAGATACCACTCAATAAGTGCATAGATTGTTAACTGGGCTGTAGGCATCATAAATGAGATGAACTGCCCATGGTATACTTCTTGATCCCCGAGGGCCCCGAAGGGGTCCCGAGGGATCAATAAGTGCACCGGAGGGCAGCGAATCCATTTATGATCAAAGCGCCCAGTTGACAATGTGCTTGTCGACTGGTGTGGAAATGCCACGCTCCCTGAAGTTGAGCTAAGATATCGTGTCCAACGTGAATCGAACACGAGTAAATTTCATAATGCTTTCGCATCGACAACGCCCCGGTTTCGTGTCCGGTTCTGAATTTTCAACGATTACCATACTTTCCTCTGAGCAAGAACACAATTTGCATCCATTCCTTCTCGCTCCGCAGCCGTTTGTGCGCATCGGGATGGTGGACGCAGATGTTTCCGGCGGGAAATCCCGCAACGCGTGGGGATCAAGGAACATACCTTCGAAACTGCGAAGACCTAGTCGTAATGTTGGGCGATTGCCAGCGGTCTCTTCGGCAGCGATAAGCAGCATCACGACAGACAGCAGCTGACGGAAGAAACGGCGACGAACGGCGCCAAGAGAACCAAGTCTTCAATTGAAGAAAACCCTGAGAAGAGGCACAAACCAGGGCCTCCCGTTCAAATGTAGCAGACGCATTCTATGGCCACTTGTACAAGCTCCACTCCTTAATGCGATGTGCCGAATCTCCTCAAGGACGTCGTGGGTATCGCTGGATCAAACCTTCATCTCACCATCAACACTGGAAGCGTCAAGTACTATCACGGCCCAGAGGCAAACACTCACACGGAGAAATAGTTCTGAGCCCCATATGTGCCGGGACAACAACAGTTATTGTCTCTGGTAACAGGGATAATAACAGTTATTGTCCCCCGTAGCTGTGGTAATGAAAATAATCTTTTATGATATTGGTTGACACGAAATCATTGTAATATGGATATCATCACGGCTACCCAGTTGACCAGGATTTTTTGACCTTTTGCGGGGGTTTTGGTCAAGTTGAAATTCACGGGATTTGCGCTGGCATCTTTATCGCTCACGTAGGTAAATAAGCGGAGTCACGAAAATATGCTCTTTTCTGGTGATGCTCAGCAATTTCATTGTAAAGTGCATTGGCGGCGTTTGAAGGATGGAATTCGAATTCTTCGCGAAGGAGGCGACCGCTTCAGACGCGAGTACAATAGCCCAATTTTTCTTGAGTCGAAGACGTGTATATATCGATACAGGCAATGCACATCTCGAAATTGCCTCGCACATTGCTGGGGCATCTACTACGCGTTTCACTCAAACTTCAGCGAGTTGTATTGGATTCTGACTTAGGTGTTACATATTTCGAAGATTGTGGCATTTTTCTTACGGGATTTTCATTATTGATATTCGCTGCCTTTCTGAACTACTTTTCACGTTTTCCATTACTCTGTCTGTTCCCTCGGTTCGTTCAACATGTACTATCCGTTCCCGGTCTGCAGTAGGTTGGCGGTCACCATATCTCTATTTCTGCTTTAGCTGACGATATCTGCCTATCAGTTATAGGCACTTTCGGTGTTGCAGATTAAAGTGTTGACTCTCCCTAACCTCCTGCTTGATACATGTAAATCGACGCATATCGCATACTTTGACACATTTACCATATTTGTCATTAAAAGGAAGCCGCGGCTTAATTTCATCTTCCGATTTTCCACTTGTCAGACATTGCGCGATGTTTACGAGACATAACGATAAAAATCGTCTCTTTTCACAAACCATATTCCCCGGGAAGGTCATCGGGGGAGAATATTTGCTGGATAGTCAGTTAGACATTGAATGTAGTGACAGATTGGGACGGAGTTTTGTTGCTTGTCAGCTTTAATGCTTTCCAGGAAACGGGCCGCAGACAATGCATCTCGCGGGGTGTAACAACTCCTTGAGATGTACCTCATCCTTTGGTCGGAAGGAACATTGGGAAATGAAGCGCCGCAAACTTGTCACGGACGTATGTTTCTGGTCTTTTCTTCTCCCTTTGAATAATTTTTTCTTCCGTAGCTAGAGGTACTTTCGTGCGACAGTTAACTGGAGAACGTGAAAGCAACAATAATACTGAGACTTGCGGCAAGCATGTGAGAAAATGCATTTCACGACACAGAACTTTTCTTGCTTATCTTCGGGCTATTTCGCGGTGTCTGACCAATAACGAAGTCATCTTCATTCTTGCGAATTAACTTTCGTTGCTCTGAGTCCCTTGAATGTACTTCGCACAGGCCTCTGTAAAAGCGCGTACGGAGAAATAGAAGGGAAATAATCGCATACAGGTGGTAAAGATGACCTTGGTGTGGAGAGAATCCCGAAAAGGTATTGACACACGTTCTTTGGTACTCACATCAGATTCGTGTTAGCCCGACTTACAAATTCTTGCTTGTCATGCTCGCGCCTTAAATGAATGCACATATTCTCAACCGTGAGAAAGGAACAAATATCAAAACGTACAGGTGAGTATTTTTTGCTTGTCGAATTCCTTTCCAAGTCAGAAGAGAATGGTTTTCGAGGACTCCATTGGTTCATAATCCAGTGTGTGGCGCTCCAGTTCTAAAAAATAAGTACTGCACAGACTAACATCAACGCTGATGTTGTAGAATATACCATCAGGGCAGAATAGAAGCGGAGACTGCCGTTCGTTGACGCAGCTTCGAAGCTATAAATTAAGTTGACTCTTGTCTCAGTAGTATGGAAATACGGTTGTTAATAATTGGCCCACTGCTGTGCTCCGATACACGGTATTCAGACCAGCGCAGCCCATGAAATGACAAATTCACCTCTTATTCGCCCTTCCGTATGGACATGTCGCTATAAACGACGGAGTCAAACACTGCCATGATGCACAATGCAATAAAAACGCGGGACACAGTATTGACCTCCCCTCCAAACGGTTGGGACCTTTGGCGAAACAACATGCCCTTTGGCTGTGCTTCTTAAGGCCTCCTCTGCTTCTTCCACGCAGTCCACACCAGAGATCGGGCCAACGCCCGAACGAAACCGTGTTCTGCGTTTGCCCACACGGCGTCATCGACTTGCTCGCCCTCCTGAGGTTGCGCCCAAATGGCTTCGATGTCCCGGCTAATCCTCCCGGTGTTGTAGTCCCTGCTCCGCGCAAAGTTCGCAGTTGCCCGTGCCAGCGCGGCCATGGCACCCTTCACCGCTGCCGCAGAAGGATCCTCCACAAGCGCTCCACCACTGCCCAACCGGGCGCAGGCCTGCAGTGACCGGACGTGGCCTCGAGCGTGCTGACGCGGTTCTGCAATCCGTCCATAGTTTCGGCTGCGCCCTGCGCTTGTGGCGGGTGCCCGTTCACAGACGATTCCCCGCCATACATGGCATCTGCAGCTCTGCGACCGCGCCGAATCACCGGACTCGCGTTGTCGTCTGCCTCGGTCACACTTGACGCGGATTTTTCTGCCCCCACCAACGCAACGCCCGGTCGAGAAGTTTGGAAGATGATATCCGCAGTTTCTCCTTGCCCTCGGTCGGAATGCTTCGGTCCTATGTCCCCACGTTCATCACTGCCACTGAAATTTGGCCGGCATGAGTACTTTGCGTCAATGTCCCTGACACCGTTTATGTCGTCCTCCACGATGCGCATGCCCACTTGATCAAATTTCGGGCGTGACGGCTTGGTTGCGTTAGTTGCCGATAAGCGATCCTCACGGCGATTTCTGAGTAGCATTACCTGATTGTCAGTGCCAACGTTGACGATGCCACCATCGGATTTCTCCCGGACTGCATTTCTACCGCCGCGGTCAGGTGCTTTGGCATCAGCGTCGACTGGGACGCCGAGGTTCGCCCCACGGTTGGTGTCAGAAGCACTTCCGGTCGTGTTCACCCCCTTTCCGCGCCGCACTGGAAACATTGGAGCAACCGCTTTCGTATCTTTCGGCATGTTCACATTTTCGCCATCTCTACTACCCGCCTTTCGCTTCCCATTCCTGATCCGGGGTTGGGAAGGATTGATGAAGCCTTCATATCGCGTGGACTTCTTGCGCTTGCGACGCGGGCGGCCAGCGTTGTTCAGCCCAGACTCCTCTGCATCCCGCTTGATACCGGTTCGCGCACGGCCGCTTTCCAGATTGCGTACCGAATTTTCAGGGGAAGTGCTCCCAGTGACGATTTGGTCAGCACGGGAAACGTAGGCCGTTTCTACGCTTCCAGAAGCACTGTCTGTCGACGGCGTCATTTCCACTGCGGCCCTCGTCAATCTCTTGTTATAATCTGAGAAAGGCTTCTTGACTGCTGGACCACGCTGGTACTCATGAGCTAGTTCGCAAGCTTCAGCGATGCGCACAAGGTACTTTCGGTATTTCGGAGTGAGGCGGTTTATTTCCGCCATGGCATCTTGACTGGAACGCGAAAACGGGCGCATGTCGCGGATCTTTAACCAAGCACCGGTGGGGTCGTTGAAGAAGAACACCCATCTTCGCTCTTGATTGTCTTTCCATTGCTTTGTCGTGGGACATCTGCCGACAATTGCCGGCCACCATGGAAAGCTTGTCACTCTCGCGAAGACCACGGCCCCGGGAAAGACTTCTTCGCTCCGCATTTGGCCAAGCCGGTGTCTGTGTTGGATTTGTGTTCGGTAGTCGCCTTTGTAAGGGACGAGGCCTTGCTTCGGTGGCAAAGTGCGACTATAAGTGATGATGGGTCCCGGGCGGAATCTTAGGCATGTGCGAAACACGTGCATGAATTTTCTTCAAAAATATTATTATTCATAAATTCTACGCACATTGTCATGTATTGGTGACAACATCGTTGTGTTGCGAAGCGCTACTATTGGTCACGAAACCAATATTCGCCGACGGTGCATGTCCCCATCCCTGTTCTTTCCCGACCGCAGTCAACTTCTTTTGGAGTGTCCGTGATGTATCTGCGGTACAACCTCCGGGAAACAAACCGCTGTTAACCTTTCCGTGGGGAATACTGCGCGAGACTTCATTTATGGTATCTTAGTATTTGTTTAGTTTACTGTAGTGTTCTATCGACTTCTGTCGGAAGTCGATAGAAACACTACAGTACAGTAAACATAGGTTTCATTCCATCTCAGCAGTGTATTTATTTGTGTCTTTTTGGAAATAGGTTCTACTTCAATTGCTATTGTAATAAAGGGCCTGGCACACGAATCAATGCTGGGGAAGTTCCGTTTTCGATAGCGAAAGGTGGATATGGCTTTCACATGCCACATCATCTGTTAGAACCGAAAGAGCCCAATATCCCGAATCAAGGCGCATTGTGTAATTTCTATTCCTTAGATATGTGGTAGATTAACTAGAGTAGCGAAGAGATACTCTCTGGAGTCCGGAGCAAGCAGTAAAAACCGCACGACGCCCGGGGGTCAAAGTTTGTCATTACTAAGAAACGAATTCCTTCTGCTTCGGCTTTTAAACATGAACTTGAGTCGTTTGCTTTCGAACCTCAAATTTTCCAGGCCTTGTATCCCCTTTCCACCCCGTTTTTGAGTCGTCTCAGAAATGTTGCAGCTTCGCAAAGGATCTGACGTAGCATTCGCAGAAAAATGCAAGGCGAGGGCGTCGATGTGAAAGAAGCAATTGGTTGTCTGACAGTCTAGACTTTAAATTCTCGCAAAATATGTTGTTTTGTTAGAACAGCGATAAAACTTCTATGTTTGCGTCTTTGGCTTCTTGCGCAGCATTTTAGGCAGAGAAAAGAAGGTTCTACTATACCTCTCAACAACTATGTCTGACATAACAGAAGCCCCCGAAGTTTGCTCGTGGTTCTTCTTTTCCTTTATAGGCTCTATGCCTGACGGGCATATTGTTCAGTTAGGGAGCCGGACGCGATGACTTTCGCGCACTGCACAGGGGCACAAGAATGTATTCTAACGATGCGTTTGAAACAGCTAGGGTAGCCTTGCAATTTTTGCAATAACTACACTAACGACTACTGTACATAAGAGTTAATGAGGTGTACCAAAACGAAATACGGTAGTCCCAGATCAGGCAAATGGCCGCGCTTTTAAATTACGAAACAATCGCACGAAACAATTTGGAGCGGTGGCTTTTGCGACTATACGGGCATAAAACATATGTGAGTAAGTCACGAATAGCGAGGACGTATGTCTATCTACCGGAACGTCTACTAAACTGTGTCAGCCATGGTTTTGAGGACAAAGCCATTTCAGCGACCTGGCATGCAACTGAAGATGGGGATTGTTATCATCTATTGATGAATATCTGCATGCTCAACACCGAGATTAGAGCAGCCTAAGAAGGCGAAGACTAGAAGCGACAAGAAACGCATTGGGCGTCTTTAAACTTGCTACTTGTGTCCCCACTAGAAAAGTACGGAAGGGATGTAAAGCACTTTGCAGAAACTTCATCTCTTCCCTGTTATTGAATTGGTCAAGACTTCAGACAACACTAATATGTAGTCCAGTTCTGATAAATAGCCCGGAGATAGTTAAAAATAGTCCAAACTCATTATATCGGTACAGTGGATCAATGGTAGGCACTGTTTCATGGGGTCGGCATTCTTGTGCAATGCACTTCCACTAATTGCATATCCACCACACCTTGAGATGAGCAAGAGAAGGATGACAGCGGACGAATCCGCCCTCAGTGAAGGAATTCTCTATAGCATTCCTAATGCATGCTGAAGCTCATGAGGCATGGACAAATATTCGGCAACGCTTGAATAGCAATGAGCGGTGTCGACGTCCCTATTCAGCTCGAAGTCATCGAAGTAATGTCACCGTTTTCGTGAAACGTTTTGTGGATGCTTCTCCGAATCAGCTGCCAGGAAAAAATGTCATCCGTGACACCTCTTCTTCAGGTGTAAGTGCTATCGTGGAGTATGCCTGCAGACTGAAGTGGGTTATCGTGAAGACGAGAAAGCTTTGACATTGGTCTCTGCATGCTGAAGTCGCCGTACCACTTCCAAATATCTGGTCTGCCGGACGTGGCGGTTTCGATGACTGTGGAAGTGGTCGAAGAGAGAGACTTTGTCAAGGCCTACCGTGTCGTATAGGATTACAGCATGGCGAACCGAGGCGGATTGATGTTCCACTAAATGGCTCAGAGATTTTCACAAATGCAGGAGACTAAGGTCATATGCGAATATCTGACAACGAACTGAACGCTTTGATAGGCTCGCGGGGCCCGGTTGCAGAAGAAGTGCAACAGTTCCTCCGGATTTCAAAATGAGCAAAAAAGACGTTAAGGGACAAGAACCAGAATTGGAGATATTGCTGCTGAATATTCGTCTTCAACAGCCCTCAGGAGCGCAAAGGAATTCTGCCGAATCGCTTTGAAGTCGCATCATGCGTGGCACTGTTCTTGATTTTTGAAGAGTTTCGTAGGGACGTAAGAATAAGTAGCTTCGTGCCCATGTTTCTCTTCTAAGTTAAGTATTGGAAACCGGGTAGTTGCGCATTTTTTAAACTGCCCGAGCGAAACCGGTCTACCACCATGTTTTACCGGCAACGTTAAAGACAAGTTTCCAAATTGCACAACATGAATTCTGCCGGTCTTTCCTAATTGTCCTCAGGCTACTGCATGAGTTACTTATTGCATATCCAGAAATGCAGGAAATAGAAGGAAGTATTGCAGGAATTGGGGATTCTTCCTTATTCTCTTTCGTAGCCATGGATTCTTAGCCTCTCCCAGTTCTTCAGTTGTAACGAAGGAAGAGATGTTGTCGCGAAACCGTTTTGGGGTGAAGACGACCATTCTCACTATAATTCCTTTCGAAGCAGGACCAGGATCAGAGCTGAAGCACCTCGAATAATTGCCGCGCAGTATAGTCTCTGTGCTACTACGATAGTACAAAAACAAAATTTTGGAACAGTTCGCAGTGCTACAATTCTTCAGATTCTGAGATTCCCGTGGGGGCCCGCCACGCCTGCAATAAGCGTTGTATCACAGGGGCGATAATTATCACAATTATTAAACGAATTGGCTTGGTGGCATTAGATAGACCCCACGACATAAGCCATGCCTTGGCAAGACTTGCACCGCTAACGCTGCCAATCTGTGAGTTGGAAAAACGCAAAGAGTGAGAATACGACTCGAGTTAGAACATTACACAAGACTGCCAACTATTTCCACCGGAAAACAGAGGATGTGACGCGCGACATACCTGATACAGAAACACAGGGAACGCCACGCCGTAGAACATGATGTTGAGTAAGCCGTATGCAATTATTCCGGCAAGTCCAAGGACTCGTACCCTACCTTTTAGATCGGCAGTTTTCATATATAAAGAGTGTAACCAGCTCTTCGGTTTTCGATTTCCGGCCGGGGCTAGGAAGAGGTGCTCACAGATCTTCTCAGCATAACCAAAAAGCCAAAACAAAGAGGAGTACAACAACCGTCAGTTACCGCGGAACTCGCGCC
>JADWZK010033126.1_pt1 | contig 10138 bp, 12 predicted proteins | sample 8957641 | NCBI WGS metagenome assembly JADWZK01 (sample SAMN16576796, study PRJNA672827) | algae metagenome | host: rhodolith | place: South Korea: Udo, Jeju | collected 2014-09-18 | reverse complement strand
CTACAAGCACAATTCGAAGACTCTGAATCAATGCGACAAATCTCAGTGCGACGAGCTCTACGAGTCGTGCGTAACTTCTCGACATTGTAATGACGATCTCAGATTCTCTCGCCAGCCAAGACTGGTTGCATGACTTGCACATTATGCAGAACTGCGCAACGAAGGCACGCCGTATGACGCGCCAATGGACATCGGAGAGTTCAAAAAGAGACCAGCGCCGTCACGGTCACTCATCTGAGCCCCTCAAACAAAACTGACGAACGCCAAAAGCCCAAACATCTCGCAGCAGCCGCAGGTCCACACAAAATATTTCCGGCACACAGCCCCGCGGTAGTAACATGGGCCTGGTAGGTATACAGGCATACTGCCTCCTGCTGTATGGGCTCACAGCCCTTTTTCGCGGGCCGTGTGGCCATACAGGGTGTGCACAGTAGGCGCCGTGCCAGTTAGGCCATAGTCTAGGTAGTATGATAGACAACCGTCGGCGGCTACTTAGACGTATCTCGCCGGCCGCTTGTCAGTGAACGGGGCAATCCCTGCTTGGACAATGTTCTTGCCAACCCTCGTGGATCACACGCTGGACACTTGGGGAAGGCCCCGCGTACGACTTCGACTCTACGCAGTAGGCCGTGCCTTGGCCTCGGGCTCAACGCCCCCAGGACTTCAGCTGGACGTCGTTGTCCTCTTGCGATCGGACCACGAGTCCGGCTGCGCTGTTTGTTTGCTCATTTGCTCTCCTTTTCTCCAACCGGAGAGTTCACCTGTGAGAGCCTTTCCTGGCCACCTGGCCGACCGTGCGAGGACTACCTCTGGCGCTGATCTGCCGATCTGCCCCACAATACCCGCCAACACAACACCAAACGGGGCCGTTTAGAAGAGCCCCAGCAGTAGACAAAGCCAAAGCTCGACCAGACAACAACAAAACAAAAATCTCCAGAATCCCACAATTTCCTTCCCCCTCAGCGACCCCAAAGCTTCGCCTATTAAAAGTAGCAGAGCATTCTACACGCTTTCGATGGAAGCCCAACTCCCCGGTCGTGTCAGGCGGTGCGCCAGCGGTCTCGCGAGAGCGCTGCGACCGCGCGAAATTCAGCGCACATAAAATTCAGTCCAATTTCGTGTGTCAGAAATTGGCGCCCCGGTGCAGCACACAAAGCATCTTTCGTTCACGTCAATCATCTTCGGGCCCCCAAACGCAAATATCCTCCGAGTAACCGAAATTGACCGCAATGCGCGGGAAGCACGAGCACCCAACGGCACCTGCTCGGTGCACGTCGCTACTCCGAGCCAAACCTTGATGTCACCACACGTATGACAGCGAAGCGTCCTCCGCGGCCGCTGTCGGTGATGATGAATTCTCTCGAAGAATGCGGACGGTGTGCTGTTGGACGGAGGCACTCTGACATTTCTTCCTTTAATGCAATTGCATATGGCCGCGTCAAGTGATTATTCCGCCTTAATGCGAGCATCAACATTGCTTTCCATTCTACCCTCAGCCGTAAAACCCCGATGTGAAGTATTAAAATCCTCTTATGCCCTATCCTTGCTTTCCCTGAATAATGCGGAGAGCAGGCTTTTCATGGGAGAATCAATTAATCTGAACAGTTTTACTGCACGTCAAGATCAAGTTACGTGTCCGAGTGGAGTACACAGACGGAGTACCTTAATAAGTGTAACATTGTCCACCTCACCAGAAGAACACGTTTACGTTTCTCTTGTTCGAACTCCGCGGACTGCACTTCGGTAATTTTTAAGCATCTCAGTTTTCGAGATTTTTCTGTTCCCATGAAAAGCAATCTGTTGGATAACCAATTCAACTGATCTTTGCTCTCTCACTTAGCACCAGACAATATTAACAATCGTATAGGTCATTTGTATTTAACTATAGAAGAAGAACCTTCGAACCGTAACGGTGATGGAACTTCGGCCAATTATCGAAGTGCCCGCGTAAATGACATCACTGGCGCGTCGAAAGTATGAAGAATCGACCAATCATCAAACGGCATCAAACACGGAGTTCCGGCATTGAATTTCTACTTTTTCCACACATTCGGTTGCAAATCAAGTACCTAAAATTGACAGATAGAGTAATTCTGCAGTTTTTCAAAACATGCACCAGAGTAATTATTAAACGTTGATTTTATATTTTTATTGATGATTCTTTGAACAGCTCCGAACGTGGCTTCCCCATTTCTCTAGTATACCATTCCCGGCTCGCTTGTTCGAGTAGTACTATAAGCTTTAGATAACATTGCTGTTCGGATATAGATAACAAGAAGATTGAATATGCGCATTTTAATATGTCTGCAAAAATAACCTGATTTTCGAAAAATGTACTTATTTCAAAATTTTCGCTGGCAGCTGAACATATTGTCTTCCTCAGGAAATTTCAATTTCCAAGCGAAGATTGGTTGATTCGAATCATTGCAAATGTAACAGTCTTGATTTTGGCCATATCGACTTCTACGGAAATGTTTTCGGCGATGCAAGCTGAATTTTTTGTTTATGATGAAGTCTATGAACACTGTGATCTTGAAAATGTGTTTTACCGAGGAAGAAAGCTGCGGATCTCCGAGAAGTTAAAGTTCTGCGGAGCTACTTGAGCTCTAATGTGTAAAATCGGTATATTGAATGGATATATTGGGTTATTCGTAGACACACTTGGATATAGATCGTAACAAAACGAAAATTTGGAAGGACCAACATCTAAATCAAGGACTGGATACGAACTATTCCTTCTCCCAGCATCTGTAGAAAGCGAAAGTATAGATTGCCGGAGCAAAGACGCAAGTAAGTCGAGCTCCTCCCCAATATCCCCTTGCCATAGGTTGTTGTTTGGAGTACCGACGCGTGATAATGCTGAAAGCAGTTCATGTAAATTACTGAAATGAAAGGCGTCTGATAGCGATTTTCGTTATCCACTTTTCGAGAGACAAGGCTCATTTCTCTGAAGAATATTGTAATTTCTTCACTCGAGAATATTGAAACTCGCTTAAAAGATCAAAACATTTCTCACGACGCTCTAACAATTCATACGTATTCGTGCTCCAGTGCTGTAAAAGCTTCAACCTGGCATATATCCAATCATTTCTCGTCGCCTGGAACGACAACCGCAGTCAATGGTTTTGCGTCCTGGACAATATGCAATATTCAGAGGAGCTATTTGGCCTCTTTCATACGGAATCTGACAGTTCTTGGAAAAATATATGAATAGAGTAAAAGAGGCTTATATAATGTTAACTTGGTATCGGAAAAAGTCAGGAAATAGAATATTGATTGTTCTTGGGTACGAGACAAAACACGAGCTGTGGAGACGTCAGCAATGTAGGAAACGTAAATGTGGACTGGTAAATGTGTTGCGTTTTCATCCAAAAAATCAACACTTGCATAATCCATCAGCAATCGACCCATATTAATCCAGGTGCAGGACTAATACATGAAATTTGATTTTTGAAAGTTTGTCTTAAGTGGAGGACAAACTCAATAAGTTTTTTCTCTGTTAAATTTGTCTAGGTGAGTTGGACTTGGATTTTAGGCATACATTTTCAATTGGAGCGCGAACTCAAAAAATTGTTTTACAGTTATTTTTTGGCTGGCCGTCAGCGCTTAACAAATGAGGTTTTTGTCAGAGATTTGTGAATTAAGGAAGAACTACCCATGTCAGCGGGTGGACTCTTTCAAAAAGTTTTGGTTCGCGAGGTCCTCAGGCTTGCCCATGAGTCCACAATATAAGGAATAAGTCCTCTTTCTGTCTGGAAATCGAAACCTTATCCACTGTGAATAAGACCATCTTCCCGTTCAAGGAATGCAGCCTGTGCTGGACATCATTGAGGATTCCGAAGACGGCAGCGACGAGATTGTACCGGAAATGTTACCATTAACTACTAGGCGAATAACTAACGACTTGTTAACTTTAAACTACTAATTTCAGGCTTACTGTGAAACAAAAATCTGTATAAACTCGCGATTTCTTCTGAAAACCATTGCTTCACCTTCAGCAATTGCTTCGTGTTTAGTCTCGTACCCAAAAACAAGTAATATGTTTGCCGCTTGCCGATTTACAAATGGTCAAGAAGTATTCCAAGCTGGACCTTGTGGGCAAAATGGGACACTCGGGCCACGCCCTCGTGTCCATTGTACCCACTCGGTCCAGTTACTCATGCTTCTTACATACTTTTGTTAATCCGGCATACAGCAAACATCTGCTTGATGCGCTCATTTCCTTCTCGCATATGATTTGACGGGGACGTAATTTCTCCGAATTTGCATCATCTTTGGATGGGCAGATTGAAGATTGGGCTTCATTGATGGACAACATTCCCTCTGATTTTCCTGCATCAGATGGCCCCTTGAAGATTTTCGCTCGTCGTTTTCCTTATTAACTATCTGGGGAAGAATCTTCCGTGCATTGAAATCAAGCAGCGTCTTTTTCCATAACGCACCCAGACGTTCTTCTCCTCAAAATACTGATTTCGATGGGCGCAAATAATTAAAATGGTCTCCAGTTTATTTCTTGAAATGAAACAGACCTTTCGAAATCGTCCCGCGAGATGCTCTGGAGTACAGAGAGGTTTTTTGTCTCCCAGGCCCGTTCAACCTGTACAATGCTGTTGATTTGCGGGTTTTTTCTCGAAGCTTATACGTTTTTGCGGCTATTACAGGAGCTAAAGGCATCTGCGTGTAGCTTTCACGCTGAGCTTTCTATTTGGAAAACCCATTATATTCTCAATAAGAGAGAAGGGCACTATAGGCACTGTGTTTTCTGGGAAGCCCTCTGGAACACCAAGGAATCTGTTTCTAAATCGTGACTGGTAAACGGACCCAGAAATAGTTCCAAGGTGCTTCGAAAAAAGTCTCATTGTGCATTCCTGAAACGGCGTGGACTTAAATATTGTATTCTGTGGAACTTGAGTCCCGACAACTTTTCCTGTGCATCCGTTTGCCAGTCCGAGTTTTGGAGCTACATTTTGGGTAGTATGCACGGAAAGGCCAGGAGGCACTGAACCCAATGGAGATCGTCTATCCACCATTCCGGAAAAGGGTAATACGAGACACATTTCCTAGACTTCCTGCCTCCGGACTGTCGAAGCTTTGATCCCTGAACTCAATGCGAAACTATTCACTCCCTTCAATCTTATTTCTGTTAATATAAATTGAACTGGGCTTATGAACGCACAAGCTGAGATACAGGAGAAAATGTAACGTTGTTAAATGTCAATTTTTTAAAAAGGGGTATTGTGAGACAGGCGAAATATCAGAATGAATTAAGGCTTTTGGCATGTTTCACAGACAGCACTACTTATTTTTCGTCTTCTGAGCTGCCTCCTTTTACCCCTTTGCTTGATTCTTTTGCAGGCCGTGTTTTCGTTCTTTTTTTGCCGCTTCCTTAAGAAATTCTCTTCTTCAAATTTTGCTGCGCTTCTCCATCATTGCACAGACAGTAAGGTGCTTTGCAGGAGCTCCTTATGGAAGTGAGGTCCTTGTCTGGGCCCGTGCGTTAGCTGATTTCATATACTGCAAGCCTATCAAAGTTTATTGATAGTATTCTGTTTCTCCAAGACAATGGACAGTTTCTGCAGCATGCGCGAAGGATCCTCTATGTTCGTCACAGGAACGCTGATTTTCTCAGCAATAGCTTTGTCTGGCCGACGCTTACTAATACTTTGCAATGAATCTAAGAGGAATCGCTTAAGGGAAGCGTAACCAAAGTGTCTAAGAATACGCCCTGTCTCATAATTCCCCCTTCTGGAAGAGTACTTGTGGTCCCCCATACTCAGAAGTTGTTCCAGTTCACCCGAAGTTTCTATTTTCCCTCTCGTAGCCGCGTTTAGCACAGCTGGGAACAAAATCGGAACGAACTGTTTGTCAATTGCATTATATAGCTGTTTCGTGCTTAGACAATTGTTTGAATGTCTGCTGCTGATCCTTGAGAAGCAACACGCTACATTACGTTATATCCTTTTTGAACTTTGGCTAATTCTTCGTGTACAGGCGAAAGAGGGTTATTTGTTTCTACGCACCTTGAGTTTAACGTTTAAAAGTCATTCCACGTTTTATTTCCGATTCTAAGCCTGCTCAGAAGGGACACGTATTTTGGATCTCTCGAATGACGCTTGTTCTCTTTCAGTTTCTCTACAATTCAAAAATTTCTCCTCAAATGAAAATCTGTAATCTAGTCTGGTTCGATATTCGTTACTCGTGGCGATTTACCCTCCTGTTAAATTTGTTCTTGTGTTCAACACTCAACTGCGGAGTTTCGAAGAAAACGTTTTCAACGACAGGTGGAAGCTGAATGAAATCTCCGCCTATGATTAAATGTACTCTGGAATTTTCATCTTGAGCTGTGTAGAACAATATGCGCCTAGTTTTGTAGGCTTTGCAAAATAATGCTTGGACGGTCATGGTTATTTCGTCCCATAAAAGCAGGCAAACTTTAGATCATTGTTCGATCTCTTCTTTTTCCTTTTCCCTCGAAATGATTCTTGACTGGATTAAGAACTCGGAATGTACAGATTCTCCGTTGATGAATACAGCAGCAATTCGTGTTGGAGCTACGGTTGATAAAGCGTCCGACCTTCCCCATGAAGTACCGAGGTAGTTTCGGGCTTCCACAACTCTAGACTTTCCTGCGCCAGCCTCTCCAGAAATGTGCATTCTTAGGGCTTTTCACGGATCCAGCTTTAACAATGATCTCCTGAATCAGTCCAAAAGACGGCTCTCTGCAATTTTAAAATTCTTGTCTTTCATTCAACGCAAACTCCTGAGATATCGTATTGAATGAACCCTTAATTATGACATCAATTTTAATATTTGTATCTGCAACTTCTTTATAGTTTTGTCTCCATTGGTTGCCTTTGATAGCGTCTTCAAGAAAATGAACCACATTTTCCAGTTTTGAAGAATCAACTTTAGCAAACACTAAGGAATCAAAATGCAACACTTCTTCCGCTACAATTATATACTCCAGCGCCTTTCGTACTTATGCAGCTGATATATGCGGAATGCTATTAGGCGATGAGCTCAATCTTGAGAATTTTGAGGTTCGCAATTTGTACTTTAGAATTTTGTGAAAAATGAGCTGGTTTATGTATTAACTCGAAAAGCTTATCTTAGCCCGACTACATTCGCTTTGTTCTGAAGACTTCAATATCCAGAGGACATCTTTCTCTAAACATTTTCCAACTAAAGAAATGCTTATTTTTCTGCGAATGGAGTTCCGTCAGCATACCATGCGTCCATTTCATCAGATATATTCCTCAAATTCAGAATTTTTGTCATGGTTTTGTAAGCGTATTATTCCTCTACGTCAATTTCTGCTTCTCTTCTCGCACAATTGAGCTCATCCGCTCGCAGTTTTTCAGAATATTACTACTCAATGTGATAGAGTATTCTTTCTGCCTGAGAGTTCTGATAATAAATGTTTCCTTAAAATCTGCAGGTTCTTCAGAGTATTTTCGTGTGCTATTGAGTAAACGCGATGTGGTTTCATGGGGTTTGAACAGAATTATGCCATTTTTGAGTACTTTTCAAATTTTTCCTCTTTAATGTCGAACAGATCTGGTAGTCTTTGCCCCATAATATCTACTTTATGCTTCTTCACTACTATATTGTCATGAAACGAAAGATGTGGATGGAGGAACATATAATTAGAATTGTTGTTCACGTCCTTTAAAATTTGCCCCGTGATAAAATCATTTCCTGTATAGTAATAAATGTTTTCATTTCCGAGCTCCGTCAGGCGAAGAGTACAGTTTTGTCTCATGTTCATTGACACGAAAGAATCTCCTTTCTTCAGCACTGCAATATAACATTCTTCGTTAAAATCTTAAAAGTGACAACAGAGCTAAAGTATTTCAACAGACGATATTAAATGACGCGTCCCCAACCATCATTTCACCCATTTCATCAGAGTCACTAGAAAATGCTGCGAGGAAGAAAATCATCTGAACGTGTAAAATTCCTTCACCCTGGCTTTCAATGCCTCCAACGAATGTTTGAGCGACTCCAAAAAGGCCTCCGTCTTCTTTTGGCTGTTTTGATTTCATATCGAACACGATTATGTGCTCAATAAGATTTTCTAAAGATTAGTTGAAATTTCGGTTTCAGCAAATAGGCCTTTTCCAGCTATTTCTATTTTGGAATCGTTTGATATGTTTTTCTTTCTTCATTTGTTCCAAATGTGCTTCCTAAGATTGGTTCTACTTTTCACAAAATTATTGTCGCTCCTCTTCTCCCTGGTTTTTCAGCAAACAACTGCCCTTTTTGAAAAGCTGATGCGCCCTCTGCGTCTTGACTAAGCTGTTCCGAGAATTCTTATGCAGTCACGCTTTCACTATTTGCCATTTCTCCAAGGTTTATCTTAAACACCAAAGATATCTGTCCTGTGGTCCTCTTCTTCGTGACAATATCAAACGCTATTAATGCAAATTTGTTATCCTGGGCATATTTTATACTAGAAATATTGAAATAATGCTTTATATATTGCTATAAACTAACTGATGTTTCTCGTTCTATCCCTGGATGACCGAATCTAAATGGAAAAGATGAGGAAAAAGCTTATTAAACAAATTTGGATTACGAAACAGAACAAAATATTCTGACTTCTGTGCACCTAGAACCCCCGCACTTGCCATTTTTAATGTTGCGGTGGTCATTATTGCTTCATTGGACACAAATAGAACCCCTTCTTGATGAATGGGGAGTTCCGCATCTGCATTTGACTTCCTCTAAAGCAACGTAGCTCTGATCACCTGTGACTTCTGCAGTAGATTCTGGTTCTTCTATTGCGTGCACAAGCATCTTCTCTTTTAGCTCCTCATCTGCTATTTGAGACATTTTCGCAATAACCACGGACTCATTTAAACATTGTACTGTATATTTGTATGTACAACTCATTCACTTAGTCTCTTCGGGCCTCATATCGTTTCATTGTCGTTTTATTTGGTGCCGCGGTCATTGGCTTTGTGAATATAAGTACTATTTTGTTTTCATTGTCCATGAATTTTGCGATCCCCACTCTGATTTTGTCCGGTCGTGATGACCGCAATATGGTTCTAAAGAATTTATGCCGCCCACCTCTCGCGATCAGTGTACGCCCTCTTAAAGAAGCCAGGGAAGTTAATCTATGCTCTTTGATTGTCACATACCGGACACGTGCATCTCCAATAGTGAAAACATTAGCTATCGAAAAATATTGGTCGATGTTATGTCCTTGTCCTCTCCACTATTCTGAGAATTTTAGAACGATGTGCACTCCCATAGTCCTTTCATACTTGTCTGCAATTTTCACACCTCTCTTTGAAAGCAGGACATTTTCCAGCTCAGATATATAATCAGATAAGCCGTATCTATTTATTAAATTGAATAGAATTTCTGGGTAAGGTACTAAGCGACTACTGGATCTATTTCAAAATTTGCATAAACCTTACCAAAAAAATCTATCTCTTTTTCAGAGCATTGCAAAGAGCACAGGTATTTAAATTCATTGGTTTTGATAAAATATTTTCGCATTTCAAATATATACTTCCCTTTGTACCTCTGTTGAAGGAAAAACATACATTCTTTCTTAATCTTTTTCTAATTTCTTCGGATGCATAATTTCAAAATTTTCCGTCTTCTCAGGATTAATAGTTGGAATTTTTCGTCTGCTCGATTGCTTTTTTTGATTCAACAGAGTAATGATTTAATTTTGACTTTTTGGCACGTAAATTGGACTGTTGGTCAACATTTCGTAGACCATCCCCACACAGCATACAAGATCTTAATTAAAAAAACGAAATATACGAGCTCAATTAACAGAACTCACGTCCAATAGACCCACCTTCTATTCTACAACGTTTGTAATATGTTTCAGTTAAGATTAGACTCTCTTTTTCCTCAATTTCTTTTCTCTTGGAAACCCGAAATGTTTTTTCTCCCCATTACAATATTGTAAGCACATAACGCACTTCAAACGCTTTCTGTTCCTTTCAATTGTTTTCGACATTTAATTCTTCAATTTTCCTTTCCAATTTTATACTTTTCTTCTACTCCGCATATCTTCTATTTAAATTATTAATCGTTGTAAGACAACAATTAGTTTCGGTTGATAGATGATACTTTGTGCGATTTAAACCTCAGTTTATTAGCCGCGTCTGTT
>JADWZK010052856.1_pt1 | contig 10148 bp, 12 predicted proteins | sample 8957641 | NCBI WGS metagenome assembly JADWZK01 (sample SAMN16576796, study PRJNA672827) | algae metagenome | host: rhodolith | place: South Korea: Udo, Jeju | collected 2014-09-18 | reverse complement strand
ATGCGCGAGCGGTAGAATGAGCCTTAGTAGAGGCCATCGGCACTAACCGGCGCTCTTTCGTGTACCTATCGACCATGACCAAAATATACTCCTTTCCGGAAGAAGTCTTCGGCAGCGGACCGAGATAATCCATTGCAATATTTGAAAGCAGTTCGAGCGCAGGGAAAACTTTCAGCAAGTTTGTATGTTTCCGCAGGGAGATACGATCCCTCGAGCATGACGCGCACGCGTGCACGTACCGATATGCATCGACAACCATCGACGGCCAGTAGACTCGCCGCCTCAAGGTGGAGTACAACCGGCGGCAGCGGGATGACCTGCCATAGCGCTCTGGTGATTGAGACCAAGCGCTCTGGCTTCGAGCGATTGGAGAACATTTGCGCGCTACCATGCAAGGGCGCCTTTCGCATCAGGACGCCTTCAGGTGAATGGTAACGAAGTCTTCTTCCCATCGTTGATCCGCTTCGACCATGTCCGGCATAGGTCATCGCGTGACTGCTCTTCGAGCCGCTCCTCCAGGAGGATATGGTCGCATTGGGCAACTACCGTTATTCGCAGGCATTTAAGGCAAGCATCAAAATCTCGGTCGCATTCCTCGAAGTACAGAGGCCGCAGTCGAAGGTCATGAATAGAGCCTCGTGTTTTCTCTGTTGCATGGAAATAAAGTCTTCGGATAGTTCTGTGTGATCCACTTCGGCTGTCTGAACTCGGGACATCGCGTCGCTACGGCGTTGGCCGATCCAGGCTTGTACTTTACCTCTAAATATAAGAATTGTGGTCCGTACGAAGCGTGAACCTTGTACGAAGCGTGAACCGTGTACGCTCAATGTATGGTCCCAGGAGCGTGATGGCCGACACAACGCCCAAGCAATCTCTCCTTAGTGGAGTAATTCCGTTCCGCTGGTTTCAGCGTACTACTACAGTACCCAACCGGCTTTAGGATGCCGTCCTCACCTTCTAGCTGCAGCGCGCAACCTAGCTGGTCGGCAGACGCGTCCGGGTCTAGCGTGTAAGGCTTTATATGTCGCGGGAGTTGAAGCACAGACGGGTTCAGCAGAGCTGTTCTGAAGGAATTAAAAGCATTCTCTTCCTGCGGGTTGGAGGACCCATGTTTTACGACATCCCCTTCATAAGAAGTTCGCTCAGAGGAGCTGATATCTTGGCAAAGTCCTCTGGTGCTTCCTTGCGCTCCTTGACGACGTGCACCTTGCCTATGGTTGTCGTGTGTCCCAAACAGTCGACCGATTGTCGGAAGAATTCGATATTCTTGAAGTTCAGTGAGCCTCCGGCTTCCTGTAAGATAGTCAGGATGTGGGATAACAGGCCCTGAGGCACCGTTATGATACCTAATTTTTGCGCGAACCCAACGCGTTTCGCCACGTGTCGGGATAGAGCGGATAGTGTGTATAGTACGGAAACGGGGGTCATACAGAAGCGTGTATGCCATCCCTCCCCGTCTATCATACGCAGTTACTTCCATACAGGATGCAGTACGATAACCCATATTATCGGACGCTGCGGCCTTCTGCAATAAAGAAGGTAGCGTACCTTGGGCTGGAAACCTTGCGCTGAAGTACATTAAGGTAGCTCGGGCTCCTTTCCTCGGTATTGCTAACCTCTTTCGGGGATCGCGCCAAAGACGTCGCCTCTAGGCTGAAGTGCATTGAGGTTCTACGTTGCAAGTCCGTTGGCGGATGCCCGCCCCTTTCTACCTCCCGTTCAAGACAAGCTCCCGACCAAGACCGACACGCGAGTACCGTTCTGGTGCGAAGGAATGGGGCGCACTCGCGAGCGCTCGGGGGAACCGATCTCCCTCCCTCGCTCTACGCCTACGTCGCACTCGCTCGCCGAAGTTTGTGACGAACGCCGTGGCGAGTCAACGGTTATCGGGCGCCACTGCCGAACGCCCTCCTGCCGGACGACCTCCACCTACCCATCGCAAGCAAGAGTAGGCAGGGGACACCGCCCCGAGGCCGATGCACATTAACGCATTCGGGCCCAGTCTCCTCGGCAACCGCTGTGGTCACATCACCGCTCTCCGCCACTCGCCCGGACGCTAGCCATCCGCTAGTACATTTGGCGATCCGCCGAACTCCGGCGTTATCGCCCCCAAGCGTTTTGCTCTCGGGAGCAGTAAAAGCTACAGACAATTCCAAATCACTTCCCGGCCGCTCTCCGCGCCAGGACTTACGACCCTCACGCAGTGCCGCCGACCCCCGAAGGGCACAAGTCGGCGCTGTTGGTGCACCACCACGGCAGCTGGTCCGAAACCCCCGGAGTATTCCTTACTAATAATACGTACATTCTTTCCTGCTTTTCCTGTTTCGTCTTGCAGGGAGCGCGACGCCGCAACGCCCGCACACGATATTCCAGAGCCCCTCTCGTTTGGGATCCTTCCCTTCGCTCTGCCAACGCTACCGGGATGCCCGAGGGCTCCGTTGGACCATAATACTGCACAAGACACCGTCAACAGCCCGAACGGCATTCGAAGCAAACAGAAGGTCCCGACGTGCGACCTAAAGGCTGTCTTATCCTGGTCTTCTTTTGGGATGGGTATCTGCCAATACCCGCAATTGCAGTCAATTGTTGTGGATATCGAAGCGCTCCTAAGCGAATCGATGCAATCATTGAAGCGCGGAATAGGATAAGAATCTTTCACCGTGACCAAATTGCGACGACGATAGTCGACGCAAAAGCGAGGGGTCCCATCTTGCCTGGGAACTATTACGATGGGCCTCGCCGATTCGGACTGAGGTGGCCCAATGACACCGGCCTCAAGCATAGTGTGGACTTCATCCTGCCGTCATTCATAGCCGGCGCGATACGGCGGCTGCCGTATAGGTTTCACACCTGGCAACACATCTATTTGATGTTCCGTTGCCACCAACTCGCCGAGGCGACCGTTCCACGTCTCCGCATGACGCTCGAGCATTGATATTATCTCTTGCCTGGAGTCTTCGTCATTGAGGGCGTCTAGAGATGGCATCACAAGATCACGACAGTCCGGCGTCTCGTCATCGTCATTTTCTGCTTCCGTTAGCAATATGACTTCCATGTCTTCGATGGGTTGGTCGTAATCCGAACAGTCGGTTTCTTCTGCCTCTTCTCCCCATCCCGAGGACACGTCAAATTTTGGTGGGTATGTCTGTGTCTGCACGACCTCCGCGGCTGCTTTCCGTCGGGAAACGCCTCCGGCGACACCATTACAAGCGCAATTCCCGTTGAGGGCTTTGCATTACCCAATGTTATCCCAGGGTGTAATGTTGTCGGCCGGCTGCCATAATTTGTGATATACACATAGACATGATCCTCCACCTTAATGTAGACGACTCCGTTAGCCATTAGCATCTGTCTGCCTTTCAGCAAAGCTGTCTTGGCCACAAGAAGGTACCCTTCCGAGCCACTCGAACGAGAGGGAACTCGAAGGGCCAACGTTTCTTCTTGGATGACAAAGGCGGAATACCCCGACTCGAGTTAATCAGTGCTTGATCGCCGTTGCGCAGTCGAACAAGTTGCTGCTCACATTCGATAGAGACGCATGCCTGTCCAGGAATTCACATCCCAAGATGCACAGGACCGACAGGTTGTAGACAACTAGAAATTTTACGCGGCGGACACGCGCCCCTAGAGGCACGTAGAGGGCCACGACGTCGTCAGACGGGATCCGGTGACCGTTCGCATCCATGATGCGTAAGCTAAATATGGCGCGCTAGGCTGAGTGGGGACCAGCGCGTGTTATCATATCAGCGCGTATCAAGCTGGGCCCTGCGCCCATGTCCAAGACCGCCTTGGTTGAGGTGTGACGCTCACCGCTCTTCATACCTTCTATCACACCGTCATCCTCTCTCCCTCCAATTACATTTTAGTGCACTTCATTTAGTTTAAAATTTCAATTAGGTTATGTGTCATACCTTGAATCTTTTATTATTCATCATACTGTTACAACTGTCATATCGTTACAAAGTCACCATCATACTGTTCCAGGCTATCATATCGCCAGAAAGCCACCATTATACCGTTACAAGATATCATATCGTCACTATCACCGTAACATAATGTCGCGTGACGCCGCCGTTGTCACAGTCTAGATAATGTAAACTGTCACGCGTGGCCTTGCGGGGCTAAAGAGCCCTTCGAGCTTTCGTGTGCCCCCTTTAATCTGTCATTTTCGTCATCATTGCTTACCGTGTCCTCCTCATATTTGCACACACTTCCTCGTCGTTCTCGACATGCATACCACTGCATACTATGGACTGTCCGCATGAATCCTCGCACACGATCCATGCATCTGCATACCCCTGCATTCTATGCATTGTCCGGACGACTTCTCAGCGAGATCCAGGCACTGTCGTACACCTGCATACTATGCACCGCTTGGCGACTCTCAGCAGAGTTCGTGCACCTGCATAATGTGCACCGTCCATCGACGCCTCCTCAGTAAGGATACCATGCTTCCCTCTCCTAGACTTCTCCTACTGCTCTGTTAGATGATATAAACTCCCGGCGACCGGCTGCCCACTGGCTTCCCGGTCAACGGATTTGCCAGCTTGTGCCTTGAACCCCACAGCTTGGTAGCACCGGACCACAGACCCGAAAAGTAAGTTGGTGTCATCGCAAACCTTCCCTCCGGCAGTTGTCTACGCCCTTTAGCGGCGTGCGCGGCTGCTCGAGAAGAAGAGAACTAACCATTCGACTCCCTTGTGAGTGTTTGCAGTGACTCCGGTTTACCGTTTGGATAGCACCCCGTCTCCATCGAACTACGCCACCGACGACGAAGGAGCCTTCCGCCCGCCGTCTCCAAGGACCCCTCGACCAACGTCGCCAACGACCAGCGACGACGAGATCCCAAGTACCCCTCGACCGACGTCACCGATTATTGTCGATCCACCCGCACCGAAGACCCCAACCCCGCCTGCCCCCGTGTCCCTACCAAAGGTGCCGCGAGTGCAGCAAGACCCCCTGCTCGTACGCCTCCAGAAGACAGCTGAGCGCAGCGAACAAATCTTGAACAGAGGCCGCCAAGCTCTTCGCCGGAACACCTCAGATCACCCATACTACACCAGCCAGCCGGTACAAAGACCAATCCGTCGTCTACCCGACGCACAGAACTCAAGAATCCAGAAGACTCTTCACCGCCAAGGTCGCGCTCGCCAAGGTCGCTCCAACCGCCCTCGCCGTGCGCCACCCACAGTTCTGAGCTGCGCCACCTGTCAAGTCGTCCTGCCATCCGCGCACCACCGCGACGTGCACAACGCGACAAAGGCCCACCTCCGCAAGCTCTCCTACAAGCCGCAGAAGTGTGACCCTTGCGACCAAACATTCTTCTCCCCCGAAGACTTTAGTCGTCACATTAACGGTCGGAAGCACAAGACCATTAGCTCTCGTCAGTAAAACATTCTAGTGTTCGGTTATTATGGCTAATCAACCTCCCACACTCCAGGAACTTGCCCAAGCCTTCAATAACCTACAGATACAGTTCAACAATGCCAACCGGCAAATCACTTCATTGGAAGCAGAGCTATCCCAGACGAAGACCGCGCTGCAGAACGCGCAGCACCAGATAACAACCAAGACCAAATCCCCAAAGCAAAAATTACCAGAACCTTTCAAAGGAAAAACATCGATCAAGAGCTGGACCACGCACATGAACAACTACCTTGCCAACTCCAGTACCGAAGAAGCTTTACCGATTGCCATTAGTTACCTTCAAGGCCATGCCCACGAATGGTGGATCATGTACAAAGAGACTGAGGAAGGACAGCGGATCACAAACTGGACGCAGCTCAAAGAGGCACTGACCTCTCGCTTCGAAACCCTGAACAAAGAGAAAATCGCTCGTGACAAACTTGCTAAATGGAAACAACTTAAAGACGTTTCCACATTCAACGACGACTTTCAAAACATTATACTGGATATCCCGAATATCAGTATCGAAGAACAGATCGACCGCTACACCCGTGGCCTGAAACATTATATCTGGAAAGAACTTTGCACCAACGAATACGAAAAACTCGCCGACGCCATGCGCGATGCTGAACGAGTTGAAGCTGCTCACAGTCGTCTACAGAAGACGGGTAAAGACACTAAGAAACCAGCCAATAACCGTCCCGAACAGCAGAAGCCCGTACCTATGGACATTGGAAATGTCCAGTTGAGGAAACTCACACGAGAAGAGCGGGAGACATGCATGAAGGAAGGTCGTTGTCTCCGCTGCCGCGAAAAGGGACACATGGCCAAGAACTGCCCAAAAGGCCAGAGGAACTGAGTACGACAATAGTACCGAAAATAATCCCTAGTACTGCAGTTCCTCATAGAAAACCTCTCGAAACATTGAAAATCAAGCAAGCCCCAGAATCAACTTCTCCTGTACCTCGTGAACCAATAGACCCCTTTGAACCAGCTGAACCAAACCTTCTGATAGCAAAAGGTCTGATTGCCGGCATTCCAGCCACAATCCTCATCGATGACGGCGCTGAAATTAACCATTATCTGAATCTTTTGCACACGACATAAGATTCCAACCGAACAAGAAAACCACACAGCATCCATGGCCAACAACACCACCCAAAAATTAAGTCCACAGCTCACCCACTTACCATGAGCATCGGAAGCTATACCGACAAGATACGATTCGCCGTCTGTCCCCTGAACTACGACATCATCCTTGGGAAGAAATGGACCACAGAGCATCATGCTGTGATCAATTGTTATACAAATGAGATCCGATTCTCTCACAAAGGCAAATTCTACACCATTGTTGCCACCGACCCGAAAACAAAAAAGTTAATCTCTGTTAACGCAATTACACGAGACCACTCCAAGAACCACCCTTTGTACGCTGTGATGCTGAGAAGAGTACCCAGCACGGATAAAGGAGATGTCGAAAACAGGAAAAACAAAGACATCAAGAAACTCTTGAACGAATTCAAAGATGTATTCCCCAAAAAACTACCCAAAGGATTACCTCCGAAACGAAGCCACGATTTTATCATCGACCTCAAAGAAGGAAGCACGCCCCAGAAAAAAGGCCTTTACAGAATGTCCTCCGCTGACTTGAAAGAATTAAAAACCCAACTCGAAGAACTCATTGATCAAGAATTCATAAGACCAAGTACAAGTCCCTGGGGAGCACCTGTCTTGTTCGTTAGCAAAAAAGACGGTGCGCTACGCCTTTGCGTGGACTACCGTGCATTAAATCGCCTCACGGTCAAGAACAGCTATCCGCTCCCTCGAATAGACGACATATTGGATCAATTATCTACCGCGAAATATTTCACAAAAATTGATCTGCGAAGCGGCTACCACCAAGTTCGATTGGACGAAGCTTCAATTCCACTAACAGCTTTTCGTACAAGATACGGACACTTCGAATTTCAAGTGTTGCCTTTTGGCCTCACCAACGCCCCTGCAACATTCATGTCACTCATGAACGAAGCTTTTAAGGAATACTTGGACAAATTTGTTGTTGTATACCTAGACGACATCCTTATCTACAGCGAAACTTGGGAAGACCACCTGGAACATTTGCGGAAAGCTTTAGAAATTCTACGGAAAGAAAAACTATTTGCTAAACTTTCGAAATGTACTTTCGGAGCTCAAGAAGTAGAATACCTCGGATTCATCCTCCGATCAGACGGAGTGGCAATTAACCCCCACAAGAACAAAGCCATACAAGAATGGCCAATCCCGAAATCGAAAAAAGACGTACAGTCGTTCCTAGGCCTCATCAACTACTACCGAAGATTCATAAAAAACTGCTCAAAAGTTTCAAAACCGCTGACGGAATTAACGAAAGACGTACCTTTCGTTTGGAACGAAAGATCTGCTGAAGCGTTCAAAGCCTTGAAAGAAATGGTGACCACGGCACCAATCTTACAAGCATTTCGAGAAGATCTACCTGTAATAGTCACTACTGACGCATCGAAGAAAGCGATTGGAGCTGTATTGGAACAAGACGGACCCGATGGGCGCAGAACAGTAGCGTTCACTTCTCGCACACTGAACGCTGCAGAGCAAAATTACGCCGCGCATGACTTAGAGTTGCTTGGCATTGTTGATACTCTGCGCGCCTGGAGATGCTATCTTCATGGCAGGAAGTTCATAGTTCACACAGATCACTATCCCTTGCGTTACATTCAAACACAAGAACACCTTTCTTCAAGACAAGTGCGCTGGCTAGACGCCTAGTCGAGTTCGACTTTACTATTATCCCAGTCAAAGGAAAATCCAACCAAGTAGCTGACGCACTCTCAAGACAAAGCAAAGACCTCCCAAATACCGCGGAATACGCAAATGACCTCCTTCAGAAAGCTTTAAATAAGACACTCCAGACAAACGCAATATCTACAATCATCCCTGGACCCTCCATAGTCAAACAGTTGGAGTTCGAGTACGCACAAGACCCCGAATTCAGCGAAATATACAAATATCCCAAAAATCCGTTCGAATTGCAGGACCACATCCTCTTCCGAGAAAAGAAATTCTGTGTCCCAACAGGACAATTCAGATTGAACCTGCTCCATGATCACCACACAAGTCCAATCACTGGACATCTAGGAGAAACGAAGACTAAGCATCGCATTCAACCATATTACTACTGGAAAACAATGCGGAAAGACATCCACGATTATGTCAAGAGTTGTCGAATCTGCCAACAAACCAAAGCAAGAAATCACAAACCGTTTGGATTTTTACAACCAATTGACCCACCTGACACAAAATGGACAACGATTACAATGGATTTTATTACACCTCTTCCTAAAACAAAACGTGGGAATACCGGAATACTGAACGTAGTGGACAAACTGTCAAAAATGATCAGATCTATACCCATCCCTGAGAAATCTGACGCAGTTCAAATTGCACAACTTTTTAAGGAACACGTGTACCGAAACCATGGACTTCCAAAGAAGATCATATCAGACCGAGACACTATCTTCATGAGCAAATTTTGGACAACTTTGTTCAAACTTCTTGGAACAAAACTTTCACCATCTACAGCATATCACCCGCAGACTGATGGACAATCCGAAATCGCCAACAGGAAAATAGAAGAAATGATACGAGCATTTGCCAATTTCAGGAAAAACAACTGGGACGAACACCTTGTCGACTTTGAAGTTGCTTATAACTCAGCCATTCACAGTACTACACTGTGCACACCATTCTATCTCAACTACGGAATTAATCCGAAAACCATCCCCCTTGAGACACTCTCGTCAAACAACCCCTCAGTTTCCAAGTTTCTGAAAGACATTCAAGATTCGTCTGCATTCGCCCGCGAAAACATACGGAAGCGAAACATCAAAATGGCCCAGTATGCGAACAAATCACGGCTCCCCCACCAGTTTGCAGTCAATGACAAAGTTTGGTTATCTACGAAGAATCTATCCATCCCAGACGGATCAGGTTCGAAAAAACTACACCCAAAATATTGTGGACCTTTCATCATCAAGAAAAAGATCAACGATGTAGCTTTCTCATTGGAATTATCCGAACCAATGAACCAAAAAGGAATACATGATACATTTCATGTCAGTCTCTTGAAACCATACGTCGCCGACACATTCGACAGAGATCCAGCCCCTGAGCCAGCAATGATATTTGCCGATGGCCATCAAGAGTTCGAAGTCGAAAAAGTCCTTCACACAGAAAAAGACGTGGAAAGACAGAGTTTTTGGTGAAATGGAAAGGATACCCTCACCATGAAAACACTTGGCAAACAACACAAGATCTTGAGAATTCTCAAGAGGCCATTCAAGAGTACCGAGCATCGGGACGATGCTTTTCCTAGGTGGAAGGGATGTGACGTCCACACGTCTTCATACCTTCTATCACACCGTCATCCCCTCTCTTTCCAATTTAGTTGCACTTTTATTTAGGTTACAATTTTCAATTAGGTTATGTGTCATACCGTGAACCTTTATGGACCATCATACTGTTACAATATCATATCGTCACAAAGTCACCATGTACTGTTACAGGCTATCATATCGTCACAAGTCACTATCATACCTTACAAGATATCATATCGTCACAAGTCACTATCATACCGTTACAAGATATCCATATCGTCACAAGTCACCGATCATACCGTTACAAGATATCATATCGTCACTGTCACCGTGACATTATGTCACGTGACGTCA
>JADWZK010043390.1_pt1 | contig 10154 bp, 7 predicted proteins | sample 8957641 | NCBI WGS metagenome assembly JADWZK01 (sample SAMN16576796, study PRJNA672827) | algae metagenome | host: rhodolith | place: South Korea: Udo, Jeju | collected 2014-09-18 | reverse complement strand
TTACTTACTTTATTGCAACTCCCCCTGATAGAGGTTGGCAACGCAGTGAGGGCCTATTACTACTCCACAGCTTCCTATCCTTAGACATTTTAGTAGCGTTTTCGATACTTACGCATATCACGAACAGGTTCGCCGGCCACCCTCGAATGCGTGCGAAAGCGATTCGACTTCCGATCGCCCCCGAGTACATGATCGCGCCCTTTGCACGTTAGCGAAGCCTACTGCTTTGTGATTTATTTCTCCTCGCGAAAAAGATTGATATCATAGAAGGCGTCTGTTGGTGATTCAAATCGAACACTCCAGAGGAGAATCTCTTATTCGCTTCTTCCGAACGTCACTATCCGAGAACGTCTAAAATGAACACTTTACACCATCACTCTGCTTGGACAAACAAATTTGTCCTGTAAAAACAGTTTCCCCCGGCACCAATTAAAGTACAGTACAGTATGTACGCATGCTGCTTGAGCGGTCACCAAAGCGATATCTTTGAATACATGTTAGCAGTACATCGCAAGGGTACGTTAAACTTTTCTGCGCAGCGTAACTCTGCTTTCTTTTTACTGTACATCCCCCTCCTTCTAAGAGGCCATTTGGCAAAGAGAGAAAGGACCACGATCTTACCTGTGGCCTCCCCGCACGACCCCGAGAAGTCTGGTGCAATTGCCCCAAACTTGAAAACTGGTCTAAATACTGTGGCAAGTTCCAGTGAAGAAAATAAATATTCAAAGTAAATGAACCATCATGTCTTTATTTGATACTGCTCTCGGAGTCCAAGGACACCTCGATTGCAATAACGTTTTCACCCCGAATTGATGGATGCGGGACTGTACCAAGCGGTGTGCGCAAATTTTCCACAGTGATAGCAGAAAGATCTGCGTTTGTTGCGCAAATATTGGTCGCCGTCAAATGCATATCGTCAGTCAACTCAATTGTAACATTTGTGCTCCCTTGAAGGGCCTCCAGCACTTCCAGATGCCTGAGTCGTTGCGATGCACGCTCCGGATCCTTATCCGTCACGCTGTCGTTCCTGTCCAGCTCGTCGTTCAGCCACTTTTACGACGCTTGCGTAACGTGTTTTGTCGAAGCAGGAATGTTGTCCGTGGTAATGGACTGTGCATCTCAGACTCGCTGCCGGTGATAAAAAGGTTCCATTTTTCATACTTTCTAAATATCACGATTCGCCTCCACACAGGACATTTTCTTCGTTTTATAGTTGCAGTTGCAGATGTATGCCACGTGTACCGTCTCGATATCTCAAATCTTGTAGCGAGCTGCGTCAGCTGCCCGTTTGGTCATCAACATCATCCCGCTTAATTCGTTTCCTCCTCCCAAACACCTCAGCCGCGAATTCGGCGAAAACTCGCGTCGCAAACCAAGGATGCACGACGCAATGGCTTTTGCGCCTAGCGCTTTCTCCAGCTCCTTTCTTGGTCACCGCCCCGCCACCCAGCGGGCAGTATGCGTGCAGTCAGCTGGCCCGCGCATGATGGCTGAAGGCGACAAGAAGGGGTTTGGTTCCTTTTTTGAGAACTTGAATCCTTTTGGTCGCTCGAAGGAGACCGCATTCATGAAGCCGCAGCCGGGTGATCCCGGATACGTGGAGCCTCCAGTGGACAAATCTGCGCCGTCCTCGACCCCTGCCGCTCCCGCCGCTCCGAAAAAGGGCGCAAAACTCCCCGTGAAAACTGGAATCACTGCTTTCGATAGTGCTGCTCGCGGACTCGAGTTACTCAGGGAGGATTTGTTCAAGAACGCCCCGGTGGCTGCCGGCGTCGGCCGACAGGACGAGACAGGGTATATCAAACCACAGCCTGGTGAACCGGGATATAAGCCGCAGGCTTACGAGGTCACATATGTCAGTGACCTTGGTATTTCTCCGTTCGCGGACGATCCCAATTATGTGGATGAGGTCGGAGGCCTGGAGGCGGTAAAAGCGGCGGCAAAGGCCGCACGAGCCGGCAAATCTGCGAAGGAAATTAAGAAACAGGTCCTCAGCGTCGACAAGAAGGCGGAGGAGCCCAAGGTTTACGATATCCCTGATTACCTCAAGCCCATTCCAGAAGATACCCCGAGAAAGGGCATGACCTGGAAGAATTATACGGGTCGCTAAGCGGATACTCTTTGCGTGCGTTTGAGTTCTCGTCTTCAACTGTCTACCTCTGTGGTCAATGATCGCGTTTCTGGGTACATGCTGTGATGATGCGGAGATGCGTTTATTCCTTTCTCTCCTTCTTTTCTTGACCTTCTCTCCCTTGGTCAGTGGTGATTCTCCGCCGCGTAATAGTTCTCACTTCCTTACCCTCCAAGGTAAAAACAGCTTTGGTTTCAATCAAGCTCAACATTTTTCTGTCTCTTGTTTCTTGTCCTACGGTCTTTCGTTGTTGGAATCGGACCTCCTATGCCTGTGCGTAGTTTCAAGCTGCAGATTGTCAACGCGACGCAACACTGGTACAAAATTATCCCGACCAAATCTTGACCCAATTGATTCTGCCCGAACCAGATCCAATTTATGCAGCATCGGACGACACCAAGTCCCCCGCCCACGCTACCCACCCGGGGGCCTCTCCCACGACATCCCCAATGATGATAAGTGTCGGACTGACAAGTGCCGCCTTTTCGACATCCTTCGCCAGGCGCGCAACGCAGCTCCAGACCACTTTCTGCGTCCCCATAGTCGCGTCCTGCACAGCGGCTGCTGGTGTGCGCCCCGGCATTCCGTCCTTCAGGAGCGCAGCCGCTGCCGCCGCAACCTCGCGCAAGCCCATGTACACCACGATGGTGTCTCGGCCGCCGTTGTGCAGCGCGAACCCGTCGCGAACGTCATGCGCCGTGCAGAGGCGGATGGCCGCACTGACGCCGAAATGCGTGAGCGGAATTTGAAGAGCTGCAGCTGCACCCGCTGCGGCCGTGACGCCCGGGCAGACGAGGACTTGCACATTGAGCGCGCGCAAATGCGCAGCCTCCTCGCCGCCGCGCCCAAAAGTGAAAGGGTCACCGCCCTTCAGACGCACCACCCGTTTCCCGGCCGCCGCGTGTCGCGCAAGCTCCTCACATATCCAGCCCTGCGAACCCGTCCCGACGCCGCGGCCTTTCGCTACGGAGATTAGCGTAGCGGAAGACCGCACATGGGAGAGCGCCGCTGAACACCCCAGTCGGTCGTACAGCACCACTTCGGCGGCGCCCAGTAGCTGCGCCGCGCGGAGAGTTAGCAAATCCCCCGCTCCGGGACCGGCGCCCACAAGCGCTACGCTGCCGGGCGGGAAGGCGGTGAGTTGGGCATTGGATTCTGCGCAGGATGCTATGAGAGCTGAGCGACGCGCCCGAGCACGAAAAAGACAGGCTGTTGTGACTTCGCAATGGGAACGCGGTGCTAAGTTGGCAGAGAGCAACCGTATTCCAGACACCGCATTGGGAGAAAGCGGCTGGAGGCGACACCCGTGTTGGCGACATGGGTTGACACTTGAGATTTCCTCCTGCAAAGCGCCAGAGAAGTGCTTCATTTTCATACGGTGCTATTGTAGAAATTCCTGCGAACAAAATTTGCTTTTACAGTGCCGGTAGTGTAGGAAATCCGAGAATCTTCGCTGACGATTTTCAAAAGGCCTTATCTTTGCTGTTCCCCCAAGAAGAATCGCACGAGCCGTCGCGAACATAGCGGAAGCGTATATGCTTCCATGCTGTTTTTTGGCCTCATTCTCCATTACATCTGGCATGCCAGATATTTTTGTCGGTGACTGACTGAACTCTCTCTCAAGATATTGAAGATACACTGTACCTTTTTGGACATATGCTAGTTCTACAGACTACGGAAGAGGTATTGCCATCGCGTCCCAACCATCACGTCTTCGGCGAGTGCGAATAGAGCGGCTGTGTAGCATGCTGTGGCCTGCAAGCTGGCGGCAAGACCTTTTTCTCCAATATTTTAGCCCATGAGTGGCCCTGTTGAACCTAGAAAACCAAAGCCGTGTTTAATCTTGGTCTTAAATTACTGCCTCACCTGTCGCTAATTTGCTCTATTGTGTCTTCCTCGATCTGCCACTCTGTTCCAAGGTCAACAATTCCCTAGTACACAATTGTCTCACTGGAGTAGCAGCTCTTGCTCTTTGAATATCGACCACAGAGAAGTTGGCCGCCCCTTTGCTCTCATTACCAGCTATCTCATACAGTCCAGTATCCAGTTCATTCTGGTTCCCATTCTCTAGGATCCGGCCATTGTTTCGCATCCCAACAAAATGCATCGTCAGCAGCAACCACAGGCGCATCAAGCCCCGACCCACGGAGACTGCGCACGAGAAACAACGCCTGTCTCATAGCTCTGTCTCTCTTTCTGTTGCGCTTCTCTGATTCCCTTTCTTGTTCTCTGCGTCTTCTGCGTCTCCTCGGCCTTGCTCGCTGCAAAATATTATGAACCGCACGCAGCACGAGCGCGATAAGCGCGGCTTGACGCAAACTCCACGAAGCCTCAGTAGCACCCTCAATAACTAGCGCCGCGTCGGCGGCGACAAGCGCCAGCTGCAAGCTCCATTGCCGCCCCGAAAGTCGCCCACCAATTCCGAAATTGCGCGCCATCAGCGCCACAACAGCATGCACGCCAAGCGCGCTAAACGCCGCTTCGTCTGCCTTCCGCACCACATCCACTTCTTCCTTACTGCGGTGGGCGACACCGCGTACGGCTTCGTCGACAGCCCGCAGCGCGTCCTCCTCCATTTCACCCCACGAGACGAGGTTGCGGTACACCTCCTCCTTCTGCGCTGCGAACTTTGAAGCCGCCGCGGCGACTTGCCGCATCTGCTGCCGGTACCTCGCGTCGACATCAAGGAGGCGCATGAACTCGGCGTACGACCGCTTCGTCAATCTGTATGTGTTGCGCGAGATTGCGAGTGTCGCCCGCGCCCTCGCGAGACGGACCCGCCCGCGTGCCAGCACTCGATTAAGCGAGTTCTTGGAGTCCGCTAGCGCAGCACGTCGCGTACGCCACTGGCAAAGGAAGACCCAGTTTTCTGATGTGGACGTGTACGCAGTCATCATCACGTTCGTACTGTCGCGGGGCGCGCCCTCGCAGTACTTCGACCGGAACCCAAAAAAGCACAGAAACATTTTACAGTCGCGGTTACAGCGCGCAGCCTTTCGGAGTCCGTCAAAGATGCGCATGTGCGCCCTTTCAGCGTTTTTGCAACCACGCGATCGATGCAGTCCACGCGCAGCGCTGGGGTTTGTGTTAGCAACCAGGCCTGAGCTGGCACAGCTTTGTAAACCAACAATACACTGAACAGCAATACGTAAAGCGCTGCGAATTGCGAACATCGCCATGGAAGCCATGAGTGAAACATTTTTGCAATTGTTGGTAGAGTCTCACACTGAATGAAAAAAGCATGCAGGCTCACTGCGGTTCGACTAAGGGCGAAGAAACAAAGTGAAGTCGCAGCTCGCACGATAGCTTTGTACCAAAAGCTGGTTCTTCAGTGAAATGGACTGGTGTCCTTCGAAGGTCTTGAAAATGACAAATTCGTTTTCAGTTTATGAACGTGTGAGTAGGAATCAAATTTGACTCTTGCCAGTATACTGAATTTAAGAGCCTTTTTGCGAGACCAAGAAAATTAGAATAACAATGCTGCGGCTTGGAAACTCATGTTAATATTTCCAAAAAATACTTGCCCTGATAGAGATCGGCAGCGCTGCCCATAGCTACTCTCAATAACGCAGGAGCAGCTATACCGTAGTCAGTCCTCTTCCTGGGGACATTGGCTGAAGCAAGCTACAATAGTTTTCCATTTTAGGGCGTTGCGCCACCACGTCATGTCATCGGCTAAGCATCGAAAAGGGGGACTCTATTTCGACAAGAGGCGACAGTACAATTGAACCACAGTCGAGTGAATGACAGGACGAGACTCCATTATACAGCGTAAAAGGGATGAGATAACTATTCGATAAAAATGGCATGAATTGGTGATGGGACTATAGCAACGATTTTGCACGAGGCACGGGCCTTGATAAATGAACGATGACCGCCTGTACGCAATAAGGTCCCCAGAGGGATACTCTAGATACTCGAGGGCACAGGTCCATGTTTGGTAGTTAGACCGAAACGCGTGGAACGTCGTCGACCATGCCCCTGCGTCATTCAAGAGAAGCTCATGTCGCCTACCGGGCGCATTTTGTAGCCGCACTGATGACGGCGCAGATTACGATAGAAGCATCCACGAAAAGAGCCGGAAGTGGCGCCCTGCTTCACCGCTAACGGATCTACAGCGTCCCCTCGCCAGCCGAAACGATTTTTAGTGCGAGCTGCAATCAGGATATTGTGCTTTGTGTGCGGGGTTTCGTGATCTCCTCACGTTGTTTTTGCTGCCTGAGGTGGCGATAGCGGGGACAGCGCGCCAGCAATGGAACAGATGGAGGTTTCGGGTTGACTGCTACGCTTTAGCGCTTGTGCATTCAGAATGGATCGGGGGCAAACGTCGACGCTATCCCGTAATTGTCCCCGTCAAGTCTTATCATTGTGTGCGCAGGGCTGAAAAACGCCCTACGCTCGCGCATGGATGAAACAGATCTGGGAGAGTTGTGTCTCAACCTAGAGAAGTCGGGTGACCTTCTTAATTTTGGCAGTTTGCCCACCACATTTTCTAAGGGCAAAAGGGGCAACTAAATACCAACAAAAAATTCATTGCCGAGGGCACTAGGTGCGAGATTTGCGAACAAATTGGAACTATTGAACGCTGCTATTGCAAAAAAGTAAACAATCTCCACCCCTGTCTTTATATTGCCAGATCAAGTGCTGCCAAAAAAGGAGTGGCACTTTCTTTCAACGCAGAAATCGTTCGCATACAAATGCAAACATGGCGCTCATTGACTCACCGATAGTGAGGTTTCTGCGTTCCTCTCAGTCTGAACTGCGGATTCCAGATTCGGCAGAATCTGTGCCGATTGCGTCACAGCTCAGTTATGTGAATGAGGCCAATGAATAGAGGCCACGTCAAGACGAACATCCAATAAACGCCGTGCGTTCTGTCAGGCGGCTAGTGCTCCCGAATTGAGTTGAAGTGAGATTGGGCTTTATTTGTGACCACAGCTGGAGGCGTAACCACTGGCATGTTCCGCCGTCCACCCAGTGGCCTGTGGTGACGCCATGGCACTCGCCGCAGTTCCAGCCTTTGCACCATGGTCTGTAATGAAAGGAGTAACCCTCTTGCCTCGTCTCTCTCGAGTGCACCGCAGGCCGCGAGCCATGGCCGGGACCTCCCCTCTTCTTCTTGGTGATGAAAAATCAGTCGATTTTTCGAGGAAGGCGCTGAGAAACATACGAAATGGGCGCGGAGGGACGAGCCCCGTGTTCTACGGGTCGATTGCAGGTACCGGAAGAAGTAAATCCCCTTCACAGGCTTCTCCTGACCCGGAACTCGGACAGGACGGCAATGGCACAGGAAACCTGGGCAACAGCAGAGGTGGTGGAGGGGATCAAGGTGACGAAGAGGCCCCGCGAAATCCCCTGCAATGGTACATGAGACTACTAGACAAACGCCCTGTCGTAACCAAATGCCTCACATCTGCCGTGATCAGCGGGCTCAGCGATGTCATTGCCCAGCTTTCGGCGCGGACGGACAAGCTCGATTGGCGCCGTTTTGCCGCCCTGACCGTCGTTGGTGCCGTTCTCACTGCGCCGCTGTTCCACATTTTGTATGAACAACTTGAGGCTATTATTCCGAGCGCAAAGAGCTGGGGAAACATTGTACTACAACTCGGGATTGACCAGCTTTTCGCGGCCCCAGCCTGGCTTGTTGCTTTCTTTCCTCTGGTCATGCTCATCGAGGACGGATTGCATCGAAATTTTGGTGGAGAACTCATCTCTAAGTATGAGCGCGACTTTTGGACGTCCCTATGGCTTACCTGGAAAATCTTCATTCCATCTCAAACGCTCAGTTTTGTGTTACTCCCTGCGAGCTTGAGAGTTCTGGCTCTTAACGTCGTCGACCTTGGATACACCGCAGCACTTTCATTCATTTCTCATGCCCCTGATGAGCATGTCACATGAAATCTAGAAGTGACGCATGTTGCTTCTGCATCTTCTACTGTGAACTACGCAAGATCAATATCTGTCAACTTACGTAGTTGGTAACGGAATTGATATCCCGCTGGATTGGTGGAATTTTTGAAGAGCTCACGTCGTGCATTGTGAATTTCCAGAAATTTCAATAGCATTTGTACGCAGTAGAGCTTGTATACAGTATATTTTGTATCGGAAGCCGATTTTACAGGGGCTCCCTGCCTTCTTTATTGTCCAATGATTTTTTTTCCATTCGGTGAAGTGTACGTACTGATGTCGTCCAGATTGATTCTATTTTGCGGTGCCCATTATCTCCTCTCTTGGCGAGACCCTTTCTGTTGATCACAGACAGACGACTAAATTCTTGTGTGAACAAAAGCCATTATCACCCCTCATGCGCACTATATCCAATTTGTGTGAAGATTCGAAAGAACTTGAAAGCAGAAGTAGTTGAGCACATTCATGCGTGGTTGTAGTTTCAAGGAAATAAGCGAAGACCGTTAAAATTCTCTCTGCGAAGAAGGAACCATTCCGCAGAGATGACCTATTCGCATTGCATCTATAAGTAGCCAGTCTTTGTGCTCCTCCGTCATATAGAATGGTTAATTTGACAAGACATAATAGTGATAATCAGGGCTACAGAGAGAGATTTCATCTGTGCAAAGTTTAAGAACAGTGATTGTCAAAAGTACAGTGACTGAGATACAGTATGGGAAAATGACGTAGCGGAACAATCTAAATGTAGAGTGAAGATTCATGACGGCGAATATTACAACTTTGCAATACGATATGTGATACTGTACTTGGGATATCTCAAATGCACCCGATATTTCTTCGTAAGACAAACAGGGACATAATATCGTCAGAGGAAGCAGATACAGGGCTGTGCTGTATTCGAACATGAGTTGAACAGTTCAACAGGCCGTCTCCCGAAGTAAGTCCTTCGCAATCGTTAATGTGTTACCCAATCCAGAATAAGAATCCCTGCTAGCCTGCGATCCTCAGAGGCTTCTGAAAATGCCCTCCCGTACAGAGACAAGCACGCTTTCGAAACGGACCACAAACCGATAGCAGCACGACATGACTTCAGATTCAGTCAGTTCAACTGCGGACCTTCGCAGCATCTATTAAAGACTAGTCAAGATTGACCTGGAGCACAATTCGGCTAAACGTCAACGTCGCAGCGTCCGAGCCGATTTCAATTTCTAGCCCAGTTCCAGTTCCCCTCAAAGCGGAAATCCCTGCCAACAATATCCACCCTCATTCGAGCTGACGCTTGGCAATCGCCGCAATCCGCCCTCCCATTTCATAAATCGAAGCAACATCGTTGGGTGATATCCAATTCTGCCACTGAGGATGGCATGGGTGCGTGCTCACGAATCGTATGACATTCAACACAACGACATCCGGAAGTAAATCAAAGAAGAGGTCATGTAGATGCTTCCCTTGTCGATCGACGAATTCCAAGCGCGCGAATGCCCCCACACGACCACCGGCACGGATGAGCATTATAGCATCCTCCGCGCGCACAAAATTCTGCCATTGTGAGTGTCGAGGGCGCTCGCTCTCATGTTTCAGAACTTGCAAGACAAGCTCATCGGGGAGCAGCGCAAAGAAGAGGTCGTGAGGCCGAAGGCCTATTTCACGTCTAGCGCATGCTCCCAGTCGGCCACCGGCGAGCACCAACGAACGCGCGTCACGTAGACGCACCCAAGCCCGCCAGTGTTCATCGAACGGGCGCACACTGACATAACGTACCACGTTAAGTACTGCTTCCGTGGGAAGAAGGGAGAAATAACTCTTGCGTGGGCGTTTTCGGCGTTCGATAGTCGCCTGGCGAGCTCTTCATGCTGGCGCTGTGGAGAGGAAGTAGGGAGGTGGGCGAGAAGAGCCGCGACTTCAGCTGGAGTACGAATTTGACGATGAATATGATGCAGACACGGTTTCAATAAACATTCAATCCTTATGGAAATGATGGCAAGCGAATTGTATTTGACCAATCAGGGAACGGTGCCGGACGATTCCAATGGACACTGCGACCCGCGGGTGTTTCGCACGGGTAATTTCTGCTGTTGACCTTCGCGAAGCGGAATTTAGTTACATCTCGGGTATC
>JADWZK010255094.1_pt1 | contig 10158 bp, 8 predicted proteins | sample 8957641 | NCBI WGS metagenome assembly JADWZK01 (sample SAMN16576796, study PRJNA672827) | algae metagenome | host: rhodolith | place: South Korea: Udo, Jeju | collected 2014-09-18 | reverse complement strand
AAAAAACTCGTGCAAGTGCTCATCTAATGCACGGATGATCTCACTCGTCATTGAGACCGTCCTTGATCTCTTTGATTGGCTTACTGGTTATCCCCAGGGAGAGGTTAGCAAAGTCGTGAGAGTCCAGGGCTCTTCCTTATGGTAAGCTAGTCAATTGCTTTCTTAGTTTTCCGTGTTGCTATACGGACCAGACCCCGATGAGATAATGGGCGTTTCTGCTGCCTTCTGAGCCCCTCTTTTGTGGTGCTTCCTCCGCGGCAACCAGGAGGAGCCTGGGTCGCGCGTTTGGATAATCATTCCAGGGCAGGAAAAATAGTGCACGTTAAATATATATCTTCACGCAGTTCGATAGCGAGCTGCAGACCACGAGGAGTTCCAGCTTGATACGGATGCCGCTTTGTCAGCAAAGTTCACTCGCAAACTTGTTCAGTGTCGTGGATGAGTATCGTGCGTTTATGCTAAAAAATGAGATTATCGCCACGAAGAAACATAACTTCAGGTACAGAATTCATTCCTCCTGCGTGTACAAGCTATTAGGCATGAAATTCAGAGTCTAGAAAACTTCGTCATCCATAGCATGCTCTAAGGTGCGCATTCACCATCATAAACATACCCAGGGACATGTCGCTAACAGAACGTAGGGAGGGGGCCATCCAATCTTTAGGAAAAGAAAGGAAGTCGTAGTGATACATTGCAGATAAGCTTGGACGGTCCTACACAGTTGTGATGAACCCGGAAGGGTATGGGACCGAAAAGAGGAGTGGAAGGAAGCAATATTCCACCGATGCTTATCGTCGGCGTCTCTTCAGAGAGGCATCCAAGACGGGCAGGAGCGCTCGCCAGCTGGAAACCGCTTTGAAACTGGACGTATCTGCAAGTACAATTCGAAGGACTCTGAATCAAAGTGGAAACTATGAAAGCGAGAAGCATAAACGAAATGTTTTCCAAAGCGCGAGAAGCATCGTGCTGAGTTGGCTGCTGAAAATGCGACTTCGGAAGCCGATAGGTGGAAAACGCTGGTATCTGCTTATGAGAAGCAGTTTAATTTAGGCGGTCCGGATGGCTGCTCAATGTATTGGCAACATGCAGGGCGTCAGGAGAAGATGTGACCAAAGAGGCATTCTGGGGTGACAGTGGGCGACTAAAAACAAATAAGAAGAACATTTTTCTTTCATAATCACCTTGACGTTTGTAGCAAAAATTTGATAGAAGTTTCCTTTATATTTTCAGGAGACTTCCAGTATCCATGCTACGGGGATGTTTTTCTCTGAAATACCTCCTCACACGTGGCACATATGATTCCACATGTGGAATTTATCATATTCTTGACTAGTGAATTTTCGAGTACACGAAGAGATGGGAAACCGCCCTTGCGGAGATCTACTTACCACACGCGCCGCGTCACGTGTCAGCTCAATTTTCGCGCCTTACAGGCGTGGCAGAATTCCCTATTCTCCGTATGATAGCTTGTAGATTATGATATACAGTTATGGTAGAGCCGACGGCTATATCAACTGATCGGCCTGGCTATCCAATAAAGCGGTAACAACCCTTCTCCAGTCTTGACCTTGGTCTCCTGGTACTCGCGCCAACAAGATTATCAGGAATCCGTCGGGGAGTTCCGTCCGTGCGCAAAGTCATAGTCTACGTTTCACAACCTATCACTTCCCCAGGACATCAATCACGATCGATCAACGGATCGTCCCGTGGATACCGCGCCGTCTACCTTCGCCACCGACGCACTGTGCTACTGGTTCACCGGCACTTGCATCAACGGCTGACGCCTGCGTCGTAGTTCACAGTCGCCGCGTCGTATATAAGGTCTCCAGGGTGAACTAGTTGCCCGAGCCGGCCCAAACCTGCCTCCTATCGCAGTGCTCCGGATGCCACACTTGTTCGGGATATCCCGTTCTGTTTCTTGGTCTTTCCTTTGGTTTTTCTCGTGTTTTTACGTTTTTTCTCCCCATATCGGCTAACCATTGCGATATTGCACACCCTTTCTCAGACTCTTTCGCTTGCTCGGCTCCAACGCTAATCGGACTAAACTTGCTCTGCTACGCTGCGAGCTCCCCAGGGAGTATTTTTGCTTTGTTTCTTTGTCCCGCGACCGGGTGTTTCCAGTCCATCTAGGTCGCCATTGTACTATTAGTCCTCGACAACTTCTTCGATTTCGTACTATATTCTAGGTAACAGAGCGCCCGAGGTTTCCGAGGACACTAATTAGAGTGTATATCTCGGTACAAGTGTCAATGTGTACGTAACATTTGACTGTCAGCTTACACGTAAAAGTAATTACAGCCGTTGGAGTGCACGAAATTCATTTACAGCGATTAGAACTGCAATTAATTGCATGCACGGTGCGCACTTCTATTATTGTTAGCGCGTCAAGAAACGTGCACACATCTGCGTGACATGGCTCCTTTACAGTTCTCCCTGGCTCTGCTTCCGAGGCTTTGTTTTTTCGCTCGGCTTTAAGAGCCTCATCTTCCAGGGCTCTGCATCCAAGATGGTGCATGGCAGGCCCAATCGTGCATCCACGCAACTCCTGACTACGCAGGAGCTCATATCCTCAGCAATTCCTGACATCAGCAGGCCGATTGGCTCTAAGTATAGAGTTCTAGAGACTGCCGGCCGGTCTATATATTGCCGTCAAAGACCGCCCAAACTCTCTACATAAACCAGCAACGCACAACAAGCTCAGCGTCTCTCCCTATACATCTAACATATTACGGGCCCAGTCTGCGCGTAATCAACGTGCTCAGTTCGTCCTGGGGGTTGCTGCTTCGCCTTTCGTCTCCGTCACTCATCTGCTTACGAGGGCGCAGCGAAGCTTCGCTCGCCCTCATCTCCTGTCTTCGTGTTATCTCGGTGGCCTTCATGTCTGTTTGTGCGGAGTTCAAGCGGTTTACGTTCCTTGGTGCCATTTAGGCTTCATATTGAGAAAGAGATCTGAAATGACACAAACCTACCCGAAGGGTAGTCTCTGAAAGTTTCTGGGCGTGGTGGTAAACCCCGGAGCCGTTAAAATCCTCGTCGACAACTTAGAAGTGGTGGTACACAGGACCTCGGCAGACGTCTTTAGCGCAGTGAGAAGCCGCAAGGTGTGTGTTGGAAGGGAATCGAAATTGGTCGCCGCAAGTTGTGAAGCCACATGCAGCGCTTAGAAAGTACCCCCCTTGTACTCATAGTCGAGGAAACTCTTTCATTTTCTTCGCAGCGTACAGGTTCGTGGTGCGCCCCAGTTAGTCCGCGAAGTACTTGCTCCGTAAGGTGTACCAAACAATCCTGTGGAATGTAAGCCTCACCTTTCCTGAATGTGTTTCAGATTTCGCGCTGCGTGTACGAGCGTAGAATATTCCAGTCAAATGAGAAAATGAAATATTAAACATTTTTCGGAAAAGATGGGTATAATTTATAACTACAAGCACGTTCTTCTCAATATCTATAAATTATCATATCATATAAGCCAATTATGAAAATGAGATCAATGTGAGCATAAAATATTCTTACAATGATCTCAGTTACATAATTGGATAATGTGATATGAAAATGTTCTTGAGAAAATTGAAAGCCGTGATCTCGCTTTTTGAATTGGATAATATCATATGATAATTTATGTGCAAATACTGAGAAGGGCGTGGTTATGATGTATGCTCGTTTTGTATGACGTATTTGAATTTTCTGTTTTGGACTAGAATATTTTCATGAACGGGTAGAATATTGTGTCGTTCAATACTGTAAGACACCTTCTGATACTCATAACGCTAGATGACACATAGTTGCATTGCTTCGTACAATCAACTCTAGATACCTCATAGACTTCTTGTCATACATAGAACCCCTAGATCCGTCATAGACGCAACCCTAAGTGCATGACGCAAATACATGACAGAATTGAATTACATCATTACAGCTAGTACACTGTAAGTACCTTCAGACGCGGCGCCTGCGCCGGCCACCATGCATTCCATTGCCAAGACACATTGCCAATATAATAGGTCTATTTAGGATCCAATATCTAGTCTATGTAGACCCTCTCTTTATCGCCGACCCTTCAGTTCGGAGGCATCCGTCCTGCCATCCTGTGCGTTTCAGCATCCGACAAAATCCACCTTCCTTGGGCGTTTCGCGATCTGCGATCTGCACAGGCACCTTGTCTGGCCTTCGGGCACACTTGCCTCCCTCTCCTCGCTCAATTTCTGACACTGTTGTGCACAAATCTTTTGACGTCTTCAGTGTGGCGTGCAGAAAGAGGCCGGAGTTGCCGCTAGCTCAAGATGTTCTCGAACCACCGAATCTTCAAGCACCTCTCATTGTTGGATGAAGAAGATCCTGCTGGAGACGATTATGAAGCGAGTCCATTACCTGGAATCTCTTCAGTACAAAGTCCTGATCGTCTCCGCCGAAGCTGCCGCTGCCGCGTCGCATCCGGCGAGCTCTTGAGCAGGCTGTTTCCATCGCGTCCAATTTCAAGTTATTGGGCTTCTCGCCAAATACAGCGCGTCCTTACCTAAAAGCGGTACATTGACCCAAAACGTGTGCGGACTGAGAAGAAGCGAAGCGTGTTCGACTGCCAATCCCAGCAGGCACTTGGAAAGCCGTAAGCACGTTAGTAAAGTCAATCAAAACTCCGAATAGTCGTAAAGCGAATCCACCTTCTCAAAAAAAGCTACCTGAGCCACAATGGATCTTGGAAGTATCTGAGTCGACAAGCTTATAAGCTTAGAAAGAGAAACTTCAACTCGTTTTGTCCTTACGAGAGCTCGACGATTACATTCAGGATGACCATCATGCCGATGGCGATGACAATTACCGCGAACGGTGCAAATGTGGTCGCTAAACACTGGCAGTTGTAGGACTCTCTGTACCTGCTCGGCACCTCGAGCATGTCAGAGATGTAAAAACCGCGGCAGAAATGTGGTGGAGCATCATGAACATCTTCGAGCGCCACACACTCCCAAAAAGGCTTGCTGCTCGAAGACGCTTCCATGCAAGAAGACGAGAAAATCCAAGAATTTACGAATCGCGTTCGGCAGCTCTTTGATACTAAAATCAATGGCCGTCGACATAGATGACAAGAGAATGGCCATGCCGGTACTAAATGGACTACTAGAGCTATTCAGTAGCCTTATTCGCGGAAAAGACGCTCTTGGGAACGAAGACGGGACGTTCGCATTGGAAGAGTAAAGAATGGAAATGCGCACACAAGCATCCAGTGCCGAGTCCAAAGCATCTGCGCTTGTGATTACACGCAGCAGAAACAGACCTGTATACCACAAATGCAGAAACTATAGCAAGGCTGGGCGCCAATCTGAGCGGCGCTGGGAGATGCATCTTGAGTTCGGCTCTGAATGCTGAAGAATGCGTAACGAAAGCTTTCCAGGGGTGCAGCCTTCATCAGAAGCCCATATAGTGATTGGAGAAGTCAATGAAGTATGCTTAATGACAACCGCCAAGTACCTGGGGTATCATAATGTCTGGATCGTGGGTTATCGATTCAGCCTGCACTTCGCACATGACTTTTTGATCGCTCTAACTTCTTCAACTGCAGAAAGGCTACAGGCCATTCCATCGAGATGGGCACTAAAGCCAAGGCCATAGTAGCAGGTGTCGAAGATGTTTTAATCGACGACAGGACATCGTCCATCATCAAGCCGACGAACGTGCTGCACACTCCATCAATCGGTTATGAACTTCTCTGTAGACAGGCGCGGATCTATTGCTCAGTTCGAGAAAGGCCAATGTTTAATCATAAACAGAGAAGAAGTCGTAGCTACCGGTGTGTTTCATGGATCGCTATACATTGATGTTCCTGAAACATCGCAGAGCGCTGAAACAGCTTCGTGTCAAATTTACAGCTCTGACACGAGCGCCTCGCATATGTTAACCACAAAGAAATAATACACATGGTGGACAATGGGGTGGCCATGGACATCAATATCTCCAAAAACTCCGACATGGATAATCCGTGCATCGACACAGGCCATCAAGCCCCGAACCGTAAGAAGAGCACTACTTGGTCTCTGCGCTCCTCGAACACGTGCATTCTGATGTTCTCCGAGCAGTCAAAATCTCGCAATTGGTGTTATCTCTATTTAATTACCTTTAATGAAATAGAGATAATTGGTGATATCTCTATTTCATTACCTTTACCGACGATTTCTCAAGGTGAACAACTATTTCTCCAATGAAGAACAAATCTGATTTCTTTAAATGATTCAAGAAATTTCAAACCATGCGAAAACTTACAAAGGAAGTAAAGTGTAAAGTCTTCAAGTTGTTAGGTACACTACCGCCCCCATATGCGTACGATATTGTGCACTGGTAACGGCGGAGAATACCTGTCAAACCAGTTTCGAGTGTACTTGACAGAAAACGGCATCCATCGTCAGCTGACCGTTGCGTGCAATCCACAGAAGAAATGGGTGGCCGAACTCACGCTCATGAACACTCTAGCGATATAGAAAAACGATTCTGGGCCAAAGTGCTGGCGAACGAAATGTACATACGGATCCAAGTACACTCCCACGGTCTCCCTCCAAACATCACTCCTCAAATCTAGAGCATTTGCGAGTGTTTGGATCACGATGCTGGTGCTTTCTGCTCGAAAATAAAGTCAAGACCCTCGACCACGTGAAGTAATGCCGATCGGATACTCATCTGCAAGAATAGTGTACAAACTATGGGATGTTGAACTGAAGAAATCCATTCTATCAAGGAGTGTCACATGCGATATATACGATGGAACGATAGTGGATATGGACACAGAGTCTCACACAGATGAAGACTGTGAAGAAGTACCTACCGCCCCTGAAGTTGAAGTCAAACCGCACGTCCAATCCTCTGCTCAGTTTGACACTTCTCAGACTCCAACAGATTCACCGGAAGAACCTGAGTCATGACAGAAAACGTATTCTTCTGACGGAGCTGTTATCATATAGCCAATGATCACAGTACATATCCTTCGCCACTCCACGCACCTGCGAAACCTACTCCTATTTGGTGGGAATTCTGCTCCTCTATTAGCCGAGAAGAAACGCAGTTTCATGTGTCGCTCTCCGCATAAACCGTCTTAATCTCAGTGACGGTGCTCTTGAAGTTCTTCTGGGGCTTAACGTACACGATTAAAATTGCCACCGCTTAACCCATGGCAGAGAGACGGTTGAACATGCTCTCCAATTCTGAAAGGTGCTCCCCAATTTCCGAACGGCCATCGTAGCCCTTGTTCATGAGCGCAGTCATGACAGCGATCTTTTTCGATGTGGAATTTGACGCGTTGCGCTCCCTGAGCTTCAGCCACATTTCGGACGCATCGATGCCGATTGGATAGCTCGAAGGGGCTTATATCCAAAGGCAGTCACGTTTATTGCCCTCGCCTTTCGACACTTTGCCTTGAAGACCGTGATGCCCACAACGAATTCTTCGTCTTCTTCATCACCTCGGCCTGACACTGCCGCTTCCTCGGGACTGGTCACGGCGTCAGCCAGCTCGTTGACCTCCAGGCAGGCCACGACAAAGTTCCTCGCTGAGCTTTCTTTGAAACTTGGGGAGGCGCTGACCCTCTCGAACAGGGTCCACATTCTGCGCTCAACGATCAGCACTCCGGTTCTACCACGTAGGAATTTGCCGATCGGGTGATGGTTCGCTTGATGAGTGAGTGGAGCTTTACTGAATTGAGAGTTCTATATGTTATTTGTACTATCCCGAGCAAACCTACGGAAGCCCCATAACAATCTTCAAAACAAAGCAGCACCCATGTTGAGCGAGTAGTCACTGGGTCTCTTCATCATAGCTGCAAAATACGCGTGGGAGCCGTTCCTTGTGTCAGAACTTCTCCCTTGATTCCGTTTGCACCATATCCGGCACATCCGAGTGTGCGCAGCCTGCAGGCCCATATATTCGCGCAAATGAATCATGGTGGTACGTCAGCTGCGCGTCCTTGACAGTAATGGACACGCAGCTTATGTCGCGGAATGAACCGACACGTCAATGGGCTCGCATGCGAACGCGAGCTCAAAGTTCGCGCACCAGGAACTTTTTCCTGTATTCCCACTAAATATGCGAGGGCCTCGCATGTTGCGAATATCACAATTGAAAGTTGTTGTCAGGCATCCGAAGAACCGTTTCTCAGCAGCGACATTCCTAGGTCATATAAAGAAACCACAATCCTTTCTGACGTCGATATATAGGCACCTGCCATCGAAAATGTGCAATCTTCGATCTTTCTCGGCAAATGTGTGGACAATACCGCAGGTATAATTGCTCTCCTATGCATGTATGCATTAAAGCTCAAAGACTCTGGTTGTAAGGTGCGTATCGACGCAAAGGGCTGCCAACAGATGCATGGGGGACTACGGGGAAACGCATGCCCCTGTCTTTTACTTCACGTCGATCCAGGTCATGCTTGCGACAGTGGCCGTACAGGATCTCGAGCTGCACAAAATGGATATAGTGACAGCCTTCTTGTGCAGAAATCAAAGAAATACATGGAGGTACCGACAGGCTTCAAGGATCCGTCCAGTCCGCACCTTATGCGCAAATTGCTCAAGGCACTGGAGGGTCTTAAACAAACTCCGAGGTTCTGGCACGCCAGGATTTTTCTCGATTAAAGAACTAGACTTCGTCAGCAGTCCCAATGATCCTTGTCTATACGTCAAACACGCTGCAAAAGCCCTCATGCTCATAGCAATGTACGTTGTCGACTTGCTTTCGCTGTGAATGACAAGGCCGCAATCGTGCGGATCAATGGGGATATGCGGGAGCGGTTTGAAATGAAGGACTTGAGGGAAAAAAAGTGTGTTTTAGACTCGAAATCACTCGCCATAGATCCAATAGCATTCTATTTCTAACGCAGGAATAATACTCGGAGTCTATACTCTAAATATTCGGTGTGCAGAACGCAAACCAATAGCGATCCCTATGGAGTCTGGCTTCAACTTCGTATGACCCTGCAAAAGACGTTCCATATCGACAGGCGATTGGGTGTGTCATGTATCTTATGATATGCAATAGGGTTGATTTGACTCCGGGAAGAACCAGGCAACTACTCAGCGCAATAAGCACAAAGATATTCATTATCATTACGCAACTGACGTCTTTGGACGATGAAAAGTAGTGTGCTCACACTAGACAACTGAAAATCTGGTCGCTGACCGGCTCACCACGCCATTAGATCGTGTCAAGTTTGATAAGCACGTCAAGACATTAGCAATAACACAGAAAATTTCCTAAAAGTCCCTTCGATCGAGGAGGAGTGTTGAAAACACCTGCTCGCACGTGGCCCATACGATACTACAGGTGGAATATTTCATACTTCACCCAAAATATCGAAATCTGTCGTCAACTACTGCATGTTTCAGAACTCAAGAAAATATGGGCCGTTGTTAGGCCTTGAAAACTGCTTCGATTTCATACTATCTTCTAGAGCTAGCAATATATTAACTCGTTCATAGAGCGATAGAGGTTTCCCAGGAAACTAATTAGAGTGTTCATCTAGGTACGCGTGTACACATGTACGTGGAGTTTGGCTTCTCTCTCACACGGTAAAGTAATTCGAGCCCTTGGAGGGCATGTAATTCGTTTACAGGCGTTAGAACTAAATCCTTTTGCACGCAGGTGGGCGCTTCTATTTTTGCTAGTTCTTCAAGAGACTTACCCGCATCTGCGTGGCACGGCTCATGTCTCCGTGGCGCTACTTTCGAGGCTCTGCTTCTTTGCTCTACTTCAAGAGGCTCTTCTTCCAGGGCTATGCATCCAAATTCTGCATGGCTGGCCCGATCGTGCTTCCCTGCTGCTCCTGACTAATCAGAAGCAACAAACGCACCGTATCTCCCTAAATCTCCATCCGTTTTTGCTATGATTGCAAGTGTGATGTGCGTTTCTGCGAGCCAGTCAAAATTCGGAGGCTCCTGCGAACTTTTGCAGCACAATTAGTCTCGTTTGTCTAGAATACATTCAAAGAGGGCTTCATATTCAAACAGGACAGGGCCCATGTCCAAACTTCTAGGCACACCAAAGCGTGGCTTGTGGAAGACGGCATCGCACTGCTATTGAGAACATTTAGACGATTCTAGTCCGCAAGCTATACAGAAACGGTCGCCAGTTTCAGTAAATCTCATCTTTGAAGGAACCCACCCCAGAAACATAAAGTGTGGGCAA
>JADWZK010116374.1_pt1 | contig 10192 bp, 7 predicted proteins | sample 8957641 | NCBI WGS metagenome assembly JADWZK01 (sample SAMN16576796, study PRJNA672827) | algae metagenome | host: rhodolith | place: South Korea: Udo, Jeju | collected 2014-09-18 | reverse complement strand
AATAATGCGACTATTCTAGAGAAGCCCAGAAATATACTTACAGCAATGCACTTTCCTAATAGTACATATATTAGAATATTCCAGAAACCCCATGAAGCTTCTCGACTACATATACGAGAGATAGCAAAGCTATGCTTACATATATTCTACTTATATCTACTTACTACAATGGCTTCTTATCATCTTAATGGAAGAAGCGATCCGGAACCATTTCCTGGCTGTTATTGCTGCTTTGACGGTTGGTTGAAAGGAGTTTCGTTTTTAGAGTACATAGTAAGCTAGTTCTGTCCGCATTAGGTGACGTTTTTTCGGAAATATGATGAGAACCACCGACAGCGATTGGTTTCCTGCTGAAGGAGGTGTAACTTAGCAGTACCTAGGAGAAGAGTCTGAGAAATATAAGCGCCGGATTTCCAGCCGAAGATATGATACGCTAGCGCATATATAGTAGGTCGCTGGCGACGCCAGCAAACATATGTTACCGTAGTGTACCGTGTACAAAGGCAGATAATTATTCTACAGAAAGACGTAGTGTTTAAACATGATCCACACCTCTTTTAATGCTTTACCTCACTTGATGCATACAAAATCATTCAACCGACGCCCTTCTAGCGTAAAAATGATCACATTTAATGGGCGTATGCATATTCACTTATGGATACGGAAAATTTGCTGACCCAATGATCTATTTTGGATAATATCGACAGATACCTTGCTACCGTTACACAGTTTTCACGTTATGAGGCGGTATGTTAGCCTCCCTTCATGCATTACCTCACTTCATGCAGACAAATCGGTACACCAACGATATGCATCAAGTGAGGTATTATTGGATACAAGTTCACTAAACAATGCCAGAAAAAAGAAATGTGAGATTTGCAGTACCACAGAAGTGTGGTAACACGAACGAAGTGTTACCATGAAGGCAGCACAGCGCCTTGCAATCTCAAACGCCGCCAAAAATTTGAATCTTTGACTTCAGACTGGTTCAAAGAATCCCGACGGACTCTGCGCTCGAATCCGGCAAGTATGATTGCGTTAACCGTACGATATCATACTGATGAAAACACATCCTTGACCTACAAGGGGTCTTCGCTAATCGGGACGCTCAATAGACCGGACGATTCACAAATACGACGGTCTTACAGTGATTTCGATATTTTGCGGAAATACTGTAAATGGCACAGTGCTGTACACTGGGGCAGCGATTTATAAAAAATGCGGCTTTTGTTTCAACTTTGAATCATTCTTCTGAGAAAGTTCAATTTTGACCGATTGAATGCAGCTCAGGTGTGGTTAGTATGGGAGATTCATTACAACTAACAGATTTTAGAAATAATTACATCCATTGAAAAGTACGCAATGACGCATCATCTTGCTTCCTTTACGTCCCTCCTATTCTGTGAATCAAGATTCGTGATGTCGTGCGAGCGGAGGGCGCCGTGCGCAAACTCATGTCTATGAATAGCCCGACACGCCCTACAGGTGTACACATGGCAGACTCACTAATCGGGTGATTCGCTAATCGTGAAGAGATGGGGCAGTCCCGATTAGCGAGACCCCCCTGTATCATTGTCCGAGGACGCGATGGTTATGTAGTAATGTGATTATCATAAACATAGTTAAGCATATTAAGATTCCTTACTATGAATGGAACTATTTTAGTATAGTTTTTCCTATTGACCTCGAGAGCGCCTCGCGCTCCCGTAGATTTACTTCATATCCAGTATCTTTTTACATTGGCGGAATCGAACTAGTCTTCAAGTAAAAGCTATCCTTGCCAATTATTTTCACTTGTTGATGGGAGTTCCTAAAGCACGCGACTACTCTCATAGCAAGACTCAGAGAAGGTTGCGAGGCCTTGGGGGCCGATGGCTAGCCGCCGATTCCTATGCCCGGTGGTCGCCGTCAGTAAAGGCTATAAAATTCGAAACCAAAGTTTCATCCGCTCAAAGCACGGTCTTTTCACTAAGTTACTGGTAAAGAACGAGAGAATTAGACGGGGACATTGTTAGTTATCGAGTTGTCTCCCCACTAAGTACGGAGTGTACTCACTCTTGGGCTGTTGCTATCATAAGGACACCGGAACAGTCCACTCCGGAGTCGCCAAGGCTCCTTGTACGCTTTTCTGCGTCGTCGGAAAACGACTCTTCTTTCACTGAGCCTACCACGAGGTTTTCGAATCTGAGATTCTTGCAATAAATCGACGCAAATCATATGGGATCCTTTCGGATCGGGATTGTTGTTTGGTTGTGTCATGAGTGTATAGCGACTGGATTTACGACCAAGAACACGCGTTTGCAGCTGTAGCACTACAAGGTTGTTATGAGTAACTCATAACAACCTCGGAACTGTTGCGCGAACTCCTATTCAACAATGCGACCAGTATAGTTCTTTTCAGGACGCAATGATGGACTGTACGGACAAAAGCAGCAGAATTGCTGTGCGAAGCACAAATCTGTGAATCTTCAGCATATATGGGATGTTTTTGGATCTCAAAGTATCAGCACTCGATATATGTGTAGTCCGAGGACCGTGTGGTACCGCTTCCGACTTGTTGCTTCTAGTAAATCACAGCAATGACCGTCCTTGTATTCTGAATACCGCGCGGAATTTTAAATGGTTGATTTCGCCCACCCCGCAATCAATCCAGAGGGTTCCAGAATGATTTCGGATAGTGTGGGAAGCAGCCCTGTCGCAGATTCTCCCTACTGCAGGTGCAGTGCCACGTGCCCAGCCCTATTTTGCATGCCTTTCAAGCGGGGGCTGAATGGCCCATTTCCCGGTACATTCAGGACATTGGACTAGCCTAAGTCCCCCTATGATAGATTGTAGTATATGATTGTCCGTTATGGTAGATAGCAAATGGGTATATATGCCCGTCGGCGTGCTCACCCAGTTAAGGGGGAACAATCCTTTTTCGGTCTTAATCTTGTTCTCCTGGTACCCCCATCAACAGGACTATCGGGCTATCCTGTCGGAGAGTTCTGCCCGTGGGCAGCGTCATAGCCTACGATTCTCCGCGTATCACTAACACGGGACATCCGGCACGATCGATCAACTGATCGCTCCCGCAGATGCCACACTGTCTGCCTTCGCGACCGACGCGCTGTGTCAACGGCTCCAGTACACGCATTAATATCTGTCGCCTACGTCCTATTTCACCGTCGCCGAGTTGCACATAAGCTCTCCAGGGTACAATCGCTGAATGAACTTGTGCGCACAAGCCGGTCTCCCTTCGGAGTTCTCCGGGCGACACATCTGCTGTCCAATTTCTCTTTTCTATAGTTCGTCGGAGATATCTCGTTCTTTTTCTGGTTTATTTCTTTTCTTTTTCTATTGCTTTTCAGATGTCTCGCCTTACATCGGGCTCACCCATGCGATATGACACACCCTTTCCAGACGCTTTCGCGTGCTCGACTCCGAGGCCAATTGGACTATATTTGCTCTGTTGCACTGCGAGCTCCCGACGGAGTTGTCTCGCTTTTTTTACAGTGTAAGCACTGTAATTATGTAATTCTGTAAGGTGTGTAATGCTGTAAAGTCTGTACTGCATTACGTCATGCACTTAGGGTTGCGTCTATGACGGATCTAGGGTTCGATGTACGACAAGAAGACTATGGAGCATCTAGGGTTGATGGTATGAGAGGATGTAACTATGAGTTATCTAGGGTTAGGGGTATGAGAAGTTGGCCTACAGTATTGAACGCCACACTAAGTTTGTCATTATCCAAGGCTTGGATAATTGTGTAGCAATTTGATTATTGTAAACCAAGGCAAGGGCATCGACATTCTACACTGTGAATAGAACTAATTTGTACTGTCGTTCGGTCGGTTGAGCTCTTGAATACCGCGTGCTCCCGGAGATATATCTACTAGCCTTACTGTTGCCCGTCTGAGAAGGAAGGCAACTATCTCAGCGGAACTAGCCTCCGAGTAAAATCAATCCTTGCCTAATACTTTTAGTTTGTTGCTGATTGGTAGTTCAGCCGCTAAGTGGGCGTCCACTGTCATCACCCACGCCCGCGTCTAACCGTTTGGGTTAGCTTTTTTCCTTATGTATTGCGTAAGCAGTGACCGGACTTAGCAAAACTTGCAGGAGGTAAGCCTCTGTGCGGGAGCGGGGTCGCAAAAGTTGGCACACTGTTGGGAGGGTGCTCCCCGACTGAGAAGATGTCGGGACGAAAAACTCAGGTGCTTTATAGAGACAGAAAATAGGTCTAGCAAAGAGATATGCTACGGATTGGATAAAAGGAAGTCTCTGAAATACCGATACACCCTGGCCCGAAGGGTCCGTAGCCCGCCGAAGGCGCGGCGGGCTATGGGCCCTTCGAGCTGTTGAATAGTCTTCCAATGTAAGCAGTATCGTGACTGTTACCACGGTAAGGAGTATTGTGATTGTAAACACGGTAAGTAGTATCGTTACTGTCAACACGGTAAGCAATACCGAGGTAAAGAGTACTGTCAGCACTGTCAGCAGTACAAAGATGAAGTGTACTGTCAGCTCTGTGAGCAATACCAAGATGAAGAGTAGAGTACTGTCAGCACTGCTAGGAGAATAGAATTCTACTTTGAGGAGGCAGCTAGGGTCTTATCTATGGAGACATCTGGGACCTACGTCAGGCAGTCACCGCACTGCGGGTCCGTCGGCGGGCCTCCATTATATTTGCCCGGTGGCCGCCGTACGTAAGGCTACAGCATTGGAAAAAAGGGCTTCCTTGGCTTCGGGCACCGTCCGATCACCAAGTTCTTGGTAAAGAACAAGACGGGCAGACCCCGGCAAGGTTAGATATCGCACCAGATATCCAGTTGTCGCACCACGAAGTACCAACCGTACTGACTCGTCGGCAGAACACGGGCGAGCCAAAAAAGAGAGAATTCTCATAAAATGAGAACGCACGACGAGAAATCATAACTGTAAGCGCACAGATCTAAATATTTTTACTGTTAGTATCGTATGATTTGATACAATCGCGAGATCGATATTCTTGCAAGGAGAAATTGTGCTTACAGCGATCTGATTTCATGACTAGTATTGTAACTGCAAATATTGACATCTGCGTTCTCAGAGTGATAATTTACGGTCAGTTCCAAGAAATATTTTTAAATTTGTTTGTTCTCAACTGATGAAAAGCTTCTCTCTTCAGGCGCACCCAGGCGGTCGGGATCGTAAAGCACCGGAACTGTCAACCCTAAAGTCGCAATAGCTCCTCCTATGTGCGTTTTTTCTGTTTTCTGTTCTGGAGAAAGGATCGCTTGATATTCACTTCTACCGCAGACACCACCGCGAGATTTCGGAATCTAGGATTCTCTTTAATGGAACGTCCGTACTCCGTAAAGGAGTTTGGGATAACAGTGGTTGCTTGTTTGTTTACGCGTGCATGTCGGCTGGATTTACGACCCAGCCATCTTGATTTGAGCTGCAACACAACAATATCTAGCTGTCATTCGAATAAACTGCGTGGTGCAACGCCGTAGGGGTCGGGAAAACGACCCAATGAAGGATTGGCAGAGCGGCGAGGTGGACTGTAACACCGCGGTTGTCCTAGTCCTCGGGCCCGTTGTGAGGCTGTCAGCTTCCGGGGATTGGACAGCTGGTCACGAGTCGGGAGAGCTTTTCCGGGACAACGACGCAGTTGGGCGTCGCGCTCCGGACTGGCTGGACAACTCCGGCTAGCCTAAATGGTTGCACATGACGATGAGAAGACGGGCCGGTGGCACGTCCGCGTGTCGACGCGGGTCCGTGGGCACAAGGTGGCGCAATTCAGCGAACTCGTCAGCCACAGCGTGGGCAGTACCGCCGGCTGGGGTTGAAGCAGAAAAGGCAGCACAGGGGGGGCTCGCACGGGACAGTAACTAGTACGTAATCGCCCAAATAGGCAGTGTTCCACACGTCCGGTGGCCCCTTGCCACAACAATTCGGGTTGGCTCGCGTGTCGACTCGATCAAAAAGTTGTAGGCGCAAAGCGAGCTTGGTTGTGTACTCAGGAGCAGGTCGATTCAGGTATTTAACGTGAACGAGATCGCGACTGAATATATCTACAAATTAAGAAACAAAATTAAACGAAGAATTGTAACTAAAATCTAGAAAAAAGACATTACTTTTGAAACTGGGGTCATCATACCCAGCGGGTGTGGACACGAAACTTGCGAACTCGCGTCGGTGCACGAGGTGTAAGCCTGTGTCGGAGGGGCTTGCACTGCAAACTGTAACAGATTGCTTCTCTTCGGAGAGTCCCGGAAAAGTCCAAGAAATTCTCTTGGAATGAAGTAGAAGATATAAAATCATTTTCATCGACTATTTTCGTAATGGAAGTTCACCATGTTGGTCGGTAAATAATTCTAAGCTGCCACTATTTCAAAGCTGAGAATATATCGAACAATTCTTTTCATTCTATGATAGCTTTTCCAGTACAGTAAATTGTGCATTTAGTGTCACCGACACCATTTACGAAACTCGAAAGTTTTTTCACACACCCAAATAGCGTATGATATACTATTTGGGGACATATACTATATGTGTTCTGGATTCTCAATATTTCCAAGTGCATGTTATTAAAATTACTCGGCTGGAGTGTAACAACTGTCAGATGTGGATACTTATATGTCATTTTGAGTCTATATCAATACTGTCATATTGCACAGCGCCGAGTTAAGTAACCGGTGCTCTAGTGAAATGATCTGGATAAGTCTTTACAATGGCCTAAAAGTCAGGCCTCAATTGACCGAATTCCATTACCCATTCTGGAATAGACCGGATTGAATCATAGACCTAAGCCCTTTTGAATCAGCTTTTGTCTTGAACTCGCGAATGACTCAGCCGAGAGCTTGAAGTTCTCTCTAGAGTACAGTTCTGGTCGCGTGACGTCTTTTCAAGATTTTTACGAGCCCCTGAACTTCAACCGTCATTTCCGCCTGAATTTTGGTGCGCTTAATATACCTCGAAACTCATGGGCTTCCCATTTGTCCGGCCATATTGACTTGAGCAATTACAAATGAATCAGTGAGTTGGATTTTGTCGGCTGTGCTTGCAACAAGCTTCTCAACTTTAACTTTGATGCGGCTCAGCGCTGCTTCGGATGTTGGTATAATTTGATGTCCACTTGCGTTTTCACACTATAGATTCCGAAATCGTCCCCACTGATTCGAAACGCGCAGTGCACGACTCTCTTCGAGCCACCAAAACAAAAGACTCTGAGTTACAAACCTGCTCTTGCTCGCTCGATAGAAAACACCTGGCACATTGTAGGGAAATTCTCGCATAAGATAGCTCTATTTTTCTCTTCGAAATATCATGAAACGAATGCCCAATCTTGAATTGATGCATCCAGTGATTCGAACGACCACTAGCTGAAATCTGCACCCTTGCCGCCCTCCTTAGAGAGTCTGCGAATAGGGCACACCCGTGCTTAGTCACACTGATCAAAAAATAATAAATGTATAACTATACGTATACAAGCACATCATACACCGTGACCTGGCGAAAATATTAGTCCCATGTCAGTTCTGTCAGAATCGACCTGCGATAAGAACATCTTTGACAGAGACGGAGAAGAATGTATCTCTATTAATCTTAAGACTAATGTTCAAAATTCAATTATCAAAAATTTTAGAAAGATCGCACAATCAGCCGTCGTTCCAAAAATTGACATTGACGACATTCTTATTCAGGCTTTTATCTCTGTTTGTGCACGAAACGACACATATCAAAATATATGAGCCTTACCAGCTTGAAAAGTAAACATTATCGCATCAGCCAAGTAAAGAATCGGAGTTTTGCCAGACCTCCTAGATTACGATTTCTAAAACCTGTCCAATGACTAAAGATCAGGAAAGGATAGAAGGATATATAGGGCTGTAATAAAACCTGTCCGTCTTCATGAGAAAATAAACGGAATGAGCCTCTATGGCCGACGATCTCATCGCCACCAGTGCGTCATCAATTGCATTTCGGGTCTACTTATGGCCAAGCATGGCACGTGATGCCGCAGGTAATTTTTCGCGAATTTTCTTAATCTGACGAAACCTATATTTTGCCCATGCTCGCAAATCGATGTCTGCAACACAGCCTGAGATTTAGTCATAGGTCGTGCTCTCTGAAGAGACGCTGTTTGAGTCATGCGAGAACGCTATCGGGACGTTAGAGAAATTAATTTCCTGGTATGATGCAGAAGTTCGGTGCACGACTCTTTGGGACATTAAAGAAGCATTTTACGGGGTTGCATTTGAAGGAAACACCCATTTATTGGGCTTGCGTTTCTAGAATCAAGGTACGTATGCGAGAAAATTAAAACAAATATGCCGGAGCATAGAATACACCAAGAAAAAAACGAAAGTTGATACAAATTTATCAAGTAGAGCAAATTTTACAGAAATTCTTACAGTTTAATAACACAAAGTTGTCTAAAAACCAAAACAAATCAGGCTAATCTGTACTATGGAGTGAGAGCTTAAAAATGCGTAATTCGATTTTATAGCATAATCGCGATGATCATGACTGGGATTCAAATAATATTTTCAGGCACTTCCCGAGTTTTTCATTCAATTTGGAGCGACGTTCGCCCAATTTAATGGTGACCGATTTAAATTCTGTGAATGAAAGCGGATATTACTTACAGTAAGCATGGGGCACTGAAAACCAGGGGAGCTTGTTGAGGGCACTGATAATATCGAGCGCACGTATTTTTGTGGTTTGAGCTGGCAACGTAGATACGCCTCGGTGCGGATTGTAATAGCTTTTTCATAGATGTCTGGATTGGTATCTGCCATATACCTTTTGATCTAGCCAATATATGAGCGAACAGGGTTGTGTAAGACAGCTTTTTAGAACCTATCGTACTCAAACACGAAGCCTACTTATGTTGCCAGCTCATAATCATCGCCAGTATGCTTTTTCTGGGTTTCTCCTTTGTAGAATAAAAAAATTACATATTCTTATCTCTCTGATTCCATACTGCAGGCATGTCAGATTTATTTTTATTTTTGAGACCGCGTTGTGTGTTATCAACTGTAAGCATTGCTGTAACGTTTGTTGCGCTAGTGGAATCTTTATTAACTTCCGTTTTCTTCTTTTTCTAAGTGTATTCAATGCTCTTGCATGTTTTGTTATTATTTTTCTCGCAGAAAGTGCAAAATACGTACCTTGATTTTGGAAATATAAGCCCATGAAATGTGTTGTAGAAGTTGTGTTTCCTGGAATCTAAGCTTCGTGCAGTCTTGCCAGGGATACGGTAGCTATTCAAAAGGAAATAATAGATGAAAGTAAACAATTAAGTCCAATACCTATTCCCAGGTCATGTCATTTATTTCGAGAAAACATGTGCACGAGTAAACCGTGGCGAGTATACCACTTGTACACGTCCGCATTGCACAATTCACGTGTTGGGAACCGCAAGCATAGCCCACAACTGGAACAGTTTCGAAGAGTTAACTCGTCCGCGGCGACCAGTCCATATGTTCGAAACTGTTGGAGTGTAGTATCTGTCTGTTCGAAGCATTAGCTCAATCGACAAATTGGGCAGTACAGAGTTGCTGTACAGCATTTCAGATGGATTTATTGCTGTTCGGAAGGGCCAATTTTAATGGCCATCATGACCTAACTGCAGCGCATATCTTTCAACAGAAGATTCATTTGTGCAGTCGTCCCGTTCCTGTCAGTCCCAGAAAGATCTTAGTACTCTACTCACGTGTATTACAGTCTGTTTTATTATTATTTTCTCTGACTTTGCGGTAGGGAAGGTTGTCATCTGCCCTTGCAAGCTGCGCAGAACGACATGTTGCTTGAAAATATAACCCTGGCAAGTGTGCTAATGGGGGTTGGGTGGAGTTAAAGCTGAGAAGGGGCCCTCCCTGGGATGTTTTAACGTGTCATTCGCTCTGAACTGTGCGCAGCTGCCTCTCTCGCTGGGCAGTTTCGGGCTGAATCGTATTCATGGCTGGTGCTTTTTCTCGGCTTCGTACCCCTCACCATTCCGGTTGTCGGCGAATAACACGTTCAATTGATATTACTGGTCGTGTCACGCGTCTGCAAGGCTTTCGTACAGCACAATCAGCACAGTATGCTTATGGTGGTACGAATCGTTCGTCGGGTGCTGAAACGCAACCCTCAGTAGATATAAAGTTTTCCATGCCCACTGGTCCCTGTATTCAATACGACAAAACCGTGTACATTGGATGTCATTGTATAGAATTG
>JADWZK010255463.1_pt1 | contig 10257 bp, 11 predicted proteins | sample 8957641 | NCBI WGS metagenome assembly JADWZK01 (sample SAMN16576796, study PRJNA672827) | algae metagenome | host: rhodolith | place: South Korea: Udo, Jeju | collected 2014-09-18 | reverse complement strand
AACTGAACCGGATCGATTCTTGGGACAAAGCACTTAAAACTTACCAATAGTAAAAACAAAGTTTCAGAGTTCCGCCTCGCTTTTGCCTCGGCGAAACTTGAAGAGACCTTCGTGCGCGGAACTCACCTGCGGGGGGATAAGCTTTTCTACGAGCTGCTCGGCGACGGTGATGGACGGATACATGCCATTTATGATCTGTACAGTTTTGACAAAGAGGCCCATATTTTTCGTAATTTTCAAAATATGCGAAATAAATTTGGATTTAATACATTTTGATCCCGTAAGGAGATGACGAAAGGACCATCGGAATCTTCGAGATGAGCACTCCTTCGCATCGAATCCTCTTCGTCTCAGCTGGATGGAGCTGGATTCCGCGGCCGAAAGGGCTATCATCAGGTGCGAGATGGATATGTTCCGCAACAAGAAAATATTCTACAGCTATCTCATGGAACGTTAATTCCCTTCGGGCACTCTGTCGAAACAATCCTACAGCGCTCTCCGACTTAATGCAGGAGAATAACGCCGATGTGCTCTGCTTGCAGGTAATTCCTTCATATACCGAAAGCGACGAAGAAAGGAGTTCTAATGCATACCGCAATTTTATTCGTTCTGACAAGAAAGGCCATGCATCGCGTTCCGTCTTTTGACAGGAAACCAAACTGCAGAAATGCCATGAAGAGCAATTCAGAAGTCTAATGGATCCGGATTGGTATTCAATATTTAATTCAAGCACCGCACGAAAGGGTTACTCTGGCACTGCCGTGTTTTCGCGACGCTATTTCCACTCGGTGTACCGAGCAATCGGACACAATGCGGGCGATGCGGAGGGGCGCGTCACCTCGATTGTGCTGGACGGAGTTGTTGTGGTATGTGTATACACGATGAACTCAGGCATAGGACTGAAAAGGTTGCCCCTGCGGATGTCATGGGACGCTGCCTTCCGACGGCATATCCGACGTCTTCGCGCACAAGGCAAGACGGTGATTGTGCTCGGTGACCTTAACGTCGCGCGCTCAGAGCTTGATGTGTACGATGCTGAAGAGTGCAGCGGCATCCCCGGCTTCTCGGACGAAGAGCGTGAGAGCTTGAGGAGACATTGGACACCTGCGGGCTAGTCGACTTATTCCGGGCGCGGAATCCTACCGTGAGTGACAAGTTCACCGCGTGGGAGTATCGGACTAGAGCGAGAGGACGCAATAACGGCGTGCGTATTGATTATGCGCTCGTGTCGGATGATATGGTTGGTGCCGTGCGCGATGTGAGGATACTTGATAACATTGAAGGAAGTGACCATTGCCCCGTTGCCATTGATCTCTATCCCGGATTTTTGTGAATTCGTGCGGACCCAATGCACCAATTCTCTGCTCTGCGGCAGCTTTGTGAAATAAATTTTTAGCACAGTATCTCTTTCGCGCTGGCATTTCCACTTCGTGTTAAGTAGGGTTGCCTTATATATCTGCTATGCCGTATGTAAACGGCACCGGTTTCGCACGTTTTGCTTAGCTCAAGAAACGCAATTGGGTAGCGACAAATGGACAAAACAATCTGGCAAACGCTAGCGCTTTTCCCTGGCTCTCTCACGCAGAAAGTTTATCATGATTGCTGTCCTACTTTCGACCTTGGACAGGAAGTTGGACTACAATCCGTTGTTCCAGCCGTAATAGGTTCTGCATATCTTCACCATGTGATGCACCCAAAAATATTCACAAAATCATTTGTTTGAGCAACTTTTGGGGCCAAAAAGTGAGCCGAGGTTGGAGATTCCTAAAACAATCGACCAAATCAGCCAACTTTACTCATTATTTCACACGTGGCCAATGCAGGTCGCCACCAGGGCGTGGACTTTTATCGATTGATGTCTATCTTCTTAGCGCTCCTGTTGTCCCCACCTCTGCAACCTCCACGGCTTTTTGCCGCTGTGCGGGGCAACCGCGGCACCTGCCATCTGCACCATGTGGAGCACAATAGGCTCACTGCGCGAGAGCGCAGAGCGCCGCCTGTCAACCGCACGTGACACTGCTCTGGCTGCCGCCCAGGTCGCACAGGACGTCCTCAACGCTGCCGCCACCGAAGAGAGCGTCGCGCCGGCGTCTCCACCACACCCGAATGATTCAGGATGGCAGCAGTGGCCAGATGATCCGCATTCTCAGGAGTCCTCACCGCAGCGAAATGGAGATATGAATGCAAACCCTGTGTCGGGGCAACCGTGGAATGCCAAACCCGCGCCCGCCCGCCAGTCCCGCTACATGCGCCTCCGCCGCCACCACCACCCGGAAGCGATGCATTGTCGTTCCCGCATGCGGACGGAAAAAAGCGGACACCGAGGTCGCGCTATGTCGTTACTGGAAAGGAGACTTCGTCTTCATCTCCGGCGTCTTTCCTCGCTCCGCCGCGCCCTACGTACGCCAATTTTGGTGGAACTGAAACAGCTGTGCACGACAATAATGCGAAAAGGGACCAGATTTCGCAGAACATTGTCGTCTCGGAAGAAAGTCGCGGTGCAGATCAAATGTCTGAAGTTCCGACAGTGGAGCAGGACGCGCCAGTAGGCAATAATCGCGATATCGTCGGCAATTTCGAAACCCTCTCTCAGAATGGCGATGCGCAACAAAAACCCTCCAATTCTGTTGAGAGTGTACCTGAACAGAACAGCGAATTGAAGCCGGCTGTATCTCTTGAAGCGGCGCCTGAGAAAGAAGGATTTACTGACTGGCTGCCGCATCATGAACCGGCTCTGGATGCGCAGCAGCGGCAGCCTGCCTTGGGTGCCGAAGAGTGGCCGGGAAATTCTTCCTTCCCCGACCATGTTGGGAACGGCTCGCGGGTATAGATTCTACGAGCTCTACCCATGTCGAGGGTTCTGGAGAGAATGACACTGGCGAGTCATTTTTCAGTACGCTATCTCGACAATCAGTACCCGTTCCACGGAAGAGCGCGGAGGATGCCTCCGAGAAAGTTGAAAAACAAGCCTTTGGGTCCAATCCTTCTCCAGACATATTTGATAAACCGGTGGAAGAGTACTCATTTCAGCAGCAAGGAACTGAAGTCGCGAAGGCACCGGGGATGGATATTGCTTCAGTACCCGTTCCCCAAGCTCCTCTGGTACAGAACTCTGCACCCAACCTCTCAGAGCAGCAGGATATAGACCAACAATCGGCGCTGTGGCAGGAAAGAGACGATGCAATAACACAAATTTCGGACCTGCGCAAAGAAGTCACCCGTTTGCAGTCAGCTCAACTATCGAAAGCTGAAGCTGCTGCGGAACAGGAGTTTGCGATTCACAATCTGAAGGAGGACCTCCAGGTTATCAGCTTGGAGAGAGATACAGCTATTGCGTCGAAAGAGCTTGTCAGTCGCGAACTGGAAAATCTCAAGCGTGAGGTTTTGGAACTCCGAGATGAAGTCGCTGATTGCAAAGACGACACCCATCGCGCTTTAGCGGAACGTGATGGGGCGAAAATGGACGTGCAAGATTTGCACAAGAGGATAGAGGAGATCACTCTAGAACGCGATGCAGCTGTTGAAGCAGGGCACAACGGACTTCGGGAAGCGCGTAATGCTTTGGAATCAACAGACAGTCGACAAGCGGCGCTGCTGGAAGAAGTTGAGACGCTACGTAAAAGCCTCGAACGCGTTAGTTTGGAGAAAAACGAGGCTCAGTTAGAGGCTGAACAGTTGCGATTACGACACCAAATGGAAAGCGAAACGTCAGATGTCCGCGTCAAGGAGAGCAAGCGTCGGCTTTCAGAAGCCCTGGATAGAGTTTCAACTCTAGAAACGGAGCGGGATGAAGCATTAGCCGCCAGCGGTGAGCTGCTTGCAGAGCAGCGGAAACTGATGAGCGAAACCCAGGTCCGAACTGGTCAACTGACGGAGAAAGAAAAAGAGCTACGAGAGTTGGAAAGAGCGTTGAAAGTATCATCAACTGAACGCGATAACGAAACACTACGTTTGGAGGCCTTGGCAGCACAGCTGTCTGAGATGAAGGAAACGATGGAGGCATCCATTCTGGAGCGAAATAGCCTGCATAGCGAAAGAAATGCTCTCAATGAAGAACTTCAGAAGGCTCTTTCTGATTTAAGTCTTGCTTCTGCGAATGCAGCCGAGTCAACGAGAAAAATGGAGTCTATTGCCAAGCAGCGACAGGAGAGCGAGGCAAGAATCAAGTTGCTGCGGGGCGAAGTCGAAGACTTCCGATTGAAGTGCGACAATGTCGTTCGGGAACGGGACACTCTAATTCGCGAGCGGACTGCAGCAGTTGCTGATTCTAGTAATCTCCCCGAGTCTATGAAGGCCCTTACTGTGGAGTGTGAGAGCAAAACAAACGAAATATCCGTTCTCCAGAGGCAGTTGAAATCAGCAACTGCCAAAATTGCCAAAGTCACTGCGCAAAGGAACACCTTTCTCCGGCAGAGAGACGACGCGGGATCTCGTTTGAGTGCTGCGGGTGCTGAATTTTTGGACTTGAACGCCAAATTGAAGCGGTTATCAGCCTCAAACGTGGATGCGCTTAACACGGTTCAGAAGCTACAAGGCGAACGAGATGAATTGCGACAGAAAATTGCCGAATTGGCAGCCAACGCTGCAAAGGTAGAGGCCCTGGAGAAAGCTCTCTTGGAAAGCCGGGGGCTGACAGAAGACGCTGAGACTGAGCTCGGTCAAGTTAAACAGAAGCTGTTGGATGCAGAAGAAACGCATCTCGGCATCCAGAACGAACTTCAGCTGGCTAAGGCCGAGTTGAAGACACTTTCCGATGTGCACGCAGTTGTGAATCGCGAACTGGAGGCAAGTCGTGTAGAATGCAGTGCGTCAGCGGAGAGAGAACAATCCCTGCAGAGTGCCCTTGGCATTGAAAAGGAATCATTGTTGGAATCTAATGGGGCTTTAGCCCAGGCACAAGCAGAACTTCGATCTTCTGCTGTTCGCTTCGAGCAAGAGAAAAATGCTCTGCAATCGGAACTTGCGACGCAGAGAGCCGCCGTTGAAGCAGCGACGGTTGAACGCGATTCGACTCTCACAGCTTTACATGACGGCCGTAAATCTGTATCGTCAATCCGGAAAGAACTTGAAGTGTGCATTCAGGAGGGCCGCGCAGTCCTCAGTGGGATATCCGGACCTCATATGCCCATGCCGCTCCAAGACGACAAGATTGTGCATGACTCAGAGATCGTGGACAATATATCAAATATGTCTGTAATTGATGTTTCGAGGCCTTCGGGCACATGCATCAAGCAGCATGTGAAAAAGTCAAACTTCTTGTTGAAGTCTTGAGAGAATCGCTGAGCGAGAAGGAGAAACTTCGCATCAGCGAGATTGAACAATCTGAGAAGAACTCCGCTCTTGAACAGCACATGGCAGTATTGAACTTGAGCCTTGCTGATGTCAAAGAGAAATGTTCTCAACATCAAACTTCGGAACATTCTCTTCAAGGTATTTTGCGGAAAGAAAAAGAAGCTGTTTCTATACTAGAGTCCGAAAAACGAACTTTATTAGAAGATTTGGAATCTTCTCGGGCTGAAATAGAAAAACTGCGTGATGAGGTGGATTCTATCAGTACCGCACTAGCCGCTGAGAGAAGTACCAGAGATGCATTTCCGCCCGAAGAAAAGCAGAAGATACTTGGTATGCTTAGGAGTGCTACTGAGGTCTCCGAATCTATCTGGTCTCTTGTACAGGGCACGTTGTCTTCAGAAATCGTTCAGAATATCTCGGCGAACCATGAAGAAACCAGCGAAGAAGAGTCTCTGTCTAGGCTTGGACCGATGTGTTTGCAAGGTTTCCGCGTTTTAGCAGCCGAGCTTGGTCGCCTACGAGAAGTCCGCGGCGACTACGATGAGAAGCTGGCAGCTGCACAGAGAGAAATTGAAGCCATATGGGACAGAACGGAAATTGCGGAGAGTGAAAGGGACTCCGCGAGGGCTGCTCGTGATCGCTGGGAGAGAGACGCAGGAACCGCCCATGAGAAAGGATTTGAAGAAGGAACGAAGCAGGCACAGGACCAGTTAGCAGATTTGGAGCAGGAACTGATGGTGTCACGCCAGGATGTATCAATTTTGCAAGAATCTTTGGAAAAATCGGAGACGGAAACCAGTGAACTCCGAAGCCTTTGCTCGAAACTCACGTCCCAGTTTAACTCGCGTACAAATGAGTTGGATGAAGCAGAAGAAAAGCTGGCGTATCTGCAAGACCATGTTGCATCTCTTGAGGAGGATCTCGAAATGGCGCAGCAGAGGGTTCAGTCAGGGGAGAAGCAGTCCGGAGAGGCCCATCGCAAAGAAATTGATCGAATATCCTCGGAGCTCGCTGCAAGTCAGGAGCATGCCATAGGGCTTGAGGAGGAAGTCATCAAACTGAGGGATGAGACTGAGAAGACGAAGAACTCATTGCGAGAGGTCACTCTTCTTGCGGAAACGCACAAGACTGCGGAAGAGAATTTGCAGATTGCAATAGAGCAATTAGAAGCTGAACAAGACTCGCTGATTGAGCGGAAGACATTGGAGCTCCAGAAGAAACTGGACGAGTCGCTGGCTGCAGCAGGGATCGCGGAGAAGAAAATTAGTGAAGCCTCCATCGCAATGAGTAAGCTTGCCCTTCGCGATGAAGAGATCACAGACCTACGGACAGCTTTAGGGCGATTGGCAGATGAACGTGTGGAACTGAAGCTTGAGCTCGAAAAAAGTTTGTCGCGTCTCAATCACCCAGATGGAGGTGAACAACTCGTGGATCGAAGAGTAATCCGTCAACTGCTCGTGAATTACTTCAGAGTAGGATTAGCGAGACGGCGAGATGTACTGGAACTTATGTCAAGAATGCTCGGGTTCTCAGAGGCCGACCTTGTCGCAGTAGGCCTTAAACGCGTAGCTTTCATGGACCGCATCGGGTCTCTTGTACAACCGCCGGACTTAGAAGGAAATTCTCTACCGCCGCTGGGTACGGTCAGTGACAAGTGGATTGAGTTTTTAATGAAAGAGACGGAGGAGGAGGTGGAGGACTTTTAGTGAAAGGGGCTGTGGAGGAGCAGGAGGTGGTGGCATGGTGGCTTGACATGTGCGAGTGTGAAGAGCACTGCGAGCGATGCTCCGAATTTATATGCGTCCCAGAGATGGCAGGGGGACGTTGTAGGCGGTGACAGTGCAGATGTACGCGCTCAGGAGAATAATATTGATTCATTGCGACGACGATGCCCGTGTTTATGTTTAAATCGCATCAAGTCCGTTGAAGCAGTCGGCAGCGTACCGTGTTTGTATTTTACCCCAACTGTGAAGTAGTGGTTGAAGTTAATAGACGTATGTGTATATGAAGTCAAAAATAGATCCGAAGGCAATCACCCCTTCTGTCAAAAACATTTCGGCTTTTGGCCTCTGCTCTGGCTCGTGAAGAGAAAGAAGATGAACAACTTCGTGTTTTTTGCTGTGTACATTTTGAGCTGGCGGCAGTACTCAATTCCGAGGAGGTTCCAAGCTGGAATGCAATATGATACGCCCCGAACGGTATGATAAGTTTGGAGTGGAAAATGTACAAGTGGAGGCATTCAGTTGGGCGAGATCTATCAAACTCAAATTTGTTCGAGAGCTCGACCTCTTCGTAAAATTTGAGATACAAGCTCAGGTGAAGAGCTCGGTCATCGCCGGTTGCCGAAAGTTGGGTCCCATTGCATATCTCCTCTTTCTCCGGGCCCAGCATCCGGCGTGCGTACTCAGGTGAATCCGAAGGAACCACCTGTTCTTCTTTCCCAACGCACGTAAGCATGGACCTTGCATTCGCCTCAATTGCGCCGCTGCAGTTGCATGGGAGTTTCGTGGGCGGAAGTCTATGTGTGACATCGCGGACAGCGGTGCACACTGTGTCTAGGACCTCGATACCGCGGATGGTTGGCGGCGAGGCGACGATTCCGGTGGAGCCCGAGGGGCTGCCGGAGGACCTGTCCGCGGAGACAGGGGACGTGGCACTGCTGGATGTGGATGACGGTGATAGGGTGTCGGTGATCGATATCGAGGATGACACCGAATACGACTTTGATGAATCGGAAATCATCCCCTGTTCGCCCCCACAACCTGTGATCAATGCGCAGGCGATTGCCGCCACGCGCCTGAAGTTCAGATTGCATGAGAACGACAGCGGGTCGCCGGAGTACCAAATCGCGACACTGACGGCGCGTATCGCCTACCTTACGGAGCACCTCAAAAAGAATCGTAAGGATTATTCCAGCACGCGTGGATTGCTTAAGATGGTGGCCACCCGCAGAAGACTGCTCAAGTACGTCAAGAGGCAGGACCCCAGCCGCTTTGATCGGCTTGTTAAGGAGCTGAACATCCGCGTTTCGCAGGATTTGCGGGCGGTTTAGGTTATTGTGCTGTGGGAGCTTTGTCAGGTGCGGTGAGTTCAAGGTGGTATGCTGTAATGATCCTGGGAGGTCTGCTTTTGCGATGGGATGGGCTCTGTTTTGAAGTTGACGAGAAATATGTCTGCCATTGCTGAGAGCAAGTGAATAAGGATATATCCCCTGGATAAATATTTTTTCTCCACTGTATGTACTTATGCGATTCGTAGGCGACGTTCCTTAAAGAAACTGTTCGTTGATTCACCGAAGGCGCAGAAGAACAGATGACTAAATTGCCCTCAACATGGCGTGCATTTGTGATGGCGGAACAGGGAAAGCCTGAATAACGGAATTACCACAAATCTAGACTTGACTGTCATGGATCTTTTCGGAATACCGGTAGTTGGGCTTCATCGCCCGGCGGTGGCACTTGCAAGTGCCCTTAGACGATTGAACCTCTCAGTCGTCTAGTTTAGCCATTTCGTTTACATATTCCAGTACAAACTCGCTCCAGAGCAAATGTATTCGATCGTTGCCATCTTGTTCCGGAGAAAAGGAAAACGGTTACTGAACAAAGTTGGTGACGCATCTTGGAAAATATTACGTTGAGTACTCAACTTCTTGTAACACCGTACGTCAACATTTATTTCCTCGCCAATGAAGGGAACCGTCGCTGTAAAATTCCAGAAGAAGACCACGGCGGCACAAGCAGCCTGAATTTGTTTCTTGTGCTTTGCTTACTGCACGGCCCATCACGCAACGGGCGAGCCGGCGGCCAACGAGACGGGACAACCAGCGACGATACAGAGTGTAATGCGGAGCATCGCAGATACGAAAAAGGGAGTGAAAAGGTGACGAATTTCGTCATAAAAGTTCGTCATTTCCCCGTTACGTGACATATTCCTGACTTCGGGTAACAGTCAATCTCCGTCTTTCAAAGCAATAACTAAAAAATAATACCTTTAAATAGACAGGGAGTATGATAACAGTGACGAATGCCACGTGTGCCCGGTAACGGATAACCAACGCTAAAAGTTTGCACACCGACAAGCCGCGCGGAGCCAATGGGAGGACGAGACCGGGCATAGCATGGAGCACCTTTTCTAGTACCGCCGCGTGCATACCGCGTACCATCGCCGTCACCTCCGCGCCGCGCGCATCACCCGTCCACGCTCGATTCGGGCGCCACTTCACTTCGCACTCCCCTTTTCGCGCCCCGCGCGGCCTATACCGTAGCCCCATGTGGGGGTCCCCGCCGTTCCGCAATGACCCCAAAGCGAGCCGCCGCCACTCGCGCCACAGCAAGACCTCTGCCTCCATGGAGATCATCACCGTGAAGAACCTCGACGAGGACGCGGACCATTACGAGGCCCACGGGTCTTTCGCCATGGACTCCTTGCTGCGCCTCTTCCGCTCCGACTTCTTCGACGCTTTCATGGCCGTCACATACCTCTACCGCTACCGCGAGGCCCGCGGCGTCAACGACTACCTCTGTAATGAACTCTACGTCCTGTCCGACGCCGACCTCGAGGCCTTCATGCCCCAGCTCTGCAACTTGCTCGTCCACCACGCGGAGAACAGCCCCGGGCTCGAGCGCTTCGTCATGGACAAGTGCGCGTCCTCCATGCATTTCGCCGTCCAGGTCTTCTGGTTCTTGCAGGCCGCCGTTGAGGACGCTGCGCGGGAACACAACAAGAAGTTGGAGGCCCGCTGTCGCGGTTTGAGGACGCAGTGTGAAACTGCCGCCGTCAACGGCTCGCAGCATGCGATTCGGGCCGCGCTTCGGTCCCATCCGCTCCCGGAGGTCAAGAATTCGACCGTGGAGATGAACAGATTGCGAAACGTATCAGGACCGGGATTAGGGACAAAGGAAAACCTGGACGATTCTCCGGCTTCTGTGGAAATTGGGACCGCAGGGAGCAAGGCGTCGGCAAATG
>JADWZK010351767.1_pt1 | contig 10266 bp, 6 predicted proteins | sample 8957641 | NCBI WGS metagenome assembly JADWZK01 (sample SAMN16576796, study PRJNA672827) | algae metagenome | host: rhodolith | place: South Korea: Udo, Jeju | collected 2014-09-18 | reverse complement strand
GCGCAAACGCTTTCTCATTTTGCTCGTAAACGCGGCAATGATTCTCACCATTGCATCGTGGCAGACGGAGTCACTATCTGGCAGTTCACGCCCCCGAATGGGATCAACAAGGCGAAAAGGGATATCGCTAGATGACGCTACTCGTAGCTCTGTAAAAATATCGGCTTGTAGCTTGCACAGAAATCGGCAGTTCCTTGTATTCCGTTTCCGAAAGACGGAACGGCGGGCGGGACGGATACTGCGCTTGATGCCGGAATTTCGGCTTGCGATACCGAGGAAGGCCTTGGTCACAGGCGGGGAGGGGGTTACGAGTACAGGCGGTACAGCAGACTCTATCGCCGAAGACGCGGGCTCAGGCAAGCTAGTCGGTGCTGTGGACATGTTAGAATGAAGGAAAAGTGTGTTTTGCAGTGTCGGCAAAGATAAAGTGAAGCTCAGGCAATTATGGAGTTATGGAGTTCGAGAAAAGCTGAGGGCGAGTCCGATTTCGGCGGGAATTTGACATTTTTCCCGCCACGTAAAGACCCATTCGCCACGTGTTTTGTGTAGCAGTTTCATGTGCGCGGTATGGAATGCACGCACATGTACGCCTTATTGTATATCATATTCGGCGCAAGAAGCAATGCGCGTGGGCGCGGTATGGAACGGGCCTTAGGCAAATCGTGTGTTAAATTCCATTTTATTATGCCAATGAGTTTTTTTTCTCGATGCCAAATTTCGACGGTGCCAGAATTCGACTTTCCGACTTTTCGACTTTGTTTTTTGCTTCTGCATGTGACTAATACGATATGAAACCTTGTATCATAGTTGGGCCCAGCGACGCCAATGAAGGCAATGAATTTTGCTTACATCCAAAGAATGACCATGCTTGAGGTGCAGGCAACCGTATGACAGTTTCGTCTTCAGATGTGCTATTATCAATTGAAATTTGTTATTGACGTAGATCCGGATTGAGAAAGTTCTCATACAGACTCTTGCATTGGACGTGGAATGAAAATTGGTGATATTTTTCTAAATCAGAGTATGGGCCGAACATTTTTTTGAAAAATGTCCAATAGGAGTGAATCATACAGCTGCACAATCCGTACTTTTCATGTTTTTTGTGCATGTGCTGTATCTCCTCGAGTGGGAATGATGGGAAGCGTATGATGCATGAAGCCCCAAATCTGACATAATTCCACGACTGTCCACGACTGGGCTCGGGGCACAGTGAAAAGTGGAACAATCCGGTCCCCGTATTGGCCCAAAAGGAACACTCGGCAAATAATTGCATTTTTCACCAAAACCGGCATCACGTTGTAACGTTACAGTCGGGCGTAAATTTACTGTAGTTGAAGACGCAGTTTCAAGTACCGCAAAAATTTGCGCACCATGTGGCGCAGCTCGCGGTAAATCTGGCACGCTCTCCACCGTCGTCTTCCGATCACAGGTACAATGGAGTCCGCAGTGGATGAACTTGAAGTTGTTCCGCTCGACAACACCGAAACGAGCGCGCATTACGTTGATGAAGATGCAACAAATGGGCTGCACCTGGAGCCCTTCTCGACGGATCTCACAGAACACGATGAGTATCCGATGCTTGCCACAGCATCTCGCGCGAGTATCGCCCGTGCCCGCTTCCAAGCCAACCCTGTCGTTCGCGTCGCCCGCCGCCTCGCCCGTAACGCTCTCAATAAGCTGGAAGACATTGGGATTGGCATCGTAGGTGTCACCGAAGGTATTGCGGAAGCCGGCGAAGGGGTCGGTCGCACTGCCGTTTCGGGTGTAGGTGCCGTGGGGAGCGCCGTCGAAGCTGGTGTTCTAAGCGCCGTCCGTGGTCATGGTGTAGATTCGGCCGTGCCCGCTCGCGAGGTTGACACAATCACCGAGGTTGACATTTCCGGAACAATTCTCAAGGATTTGAATCGAGCTATCGAGGAGGAGCAATTGAAGGGCACGAGCAACGCAGAATCGCCGCTTAACACCCCATGGATTCTAATGATTGCCCCTTGCTCCCAATTGTATTTATGTACACCAAGACCATCATGCTTATTTGTGTCCCCCCCTTTATCAAGGCTATTGTTGCGATTTGGTTCTTTGTCGGCTGGCGGTTATGGCTCTGTCTCGCAATTTCGGCAGTACTAGGAATCACCCTCGCCTGGGAGTCTATCAAGACCATCGAACCATTGCGACCATACACGATGCTCATCGATGTCGAAGTAATTAAGCTGCGTCGCAAGGTATCTGATGAGTCGCACAAGCAAATGCCGAAAATTCACAAGGTCTTCGACAGATTGCTTCCGCCGTTACGCATTCTCATGCAAGCTTTGGACCGAGCGTTCACGCCGCGTTTGGGATACTCTCCGCTGCTTGCTCTGAAAGCAAGGGCGAACGGATGGATTTATGACCCTAGAATTCGCGAGGTTGCGTTGAACAAGATGATGATGGTCGAAGACGTGGGAGATAAGACATCGTCCGTCCAGGGCACTGCCGTGGAAACCGCGGAGCAAAGCCTGGCTCGTGACGGTGGTCAAGCTCGGATTGTCGGGGAGGATGGCGTAACGGAGCAGCAGACTGGTCTGGAGTATGACCGAGCGGCTGCACAAGCAGCTGCAAAGGCGTCTGCTTCTGCTCAAGGAGCTGGCGTGTTGTTCGAGCAGTTCTTTCAAATTGAGTTGCATCTTGGATATCTTTCTGAAGTACATCGAGAATACACAAGTGTCTGGATTGAATGGACTTATCGTGGAATGGTTGTGGACCGTTCCGTCATCCGTGACATTAGCCACTCCGCGGAATGGAACGGATTCGGTGCCAGCTTTACTGGCTGTGTCCTGAACGGGGAAGTACGGCTTCCTCTTAGGGCAGATACTACCGTCGCTAAGGGCGGCTTCCATGATATACCTATTCGACTGGTATTGAAAGGACGAGACGGTCTTCCGCTGTATTCGAATGATGGTGCTCGGCGCTATATGCGTGACTCTCCTGCCACAACCACCATAGGTGAGATTCAACTCAGTGCTCTCAAGATTGGCGTCGGGACCTACGCACAAGGCATCGTGCGATCGGAATTGCGGGTTCCATTGCATGCTGTCGGTGTAGCACAGTATCGAGCCGCAGTGTTGCATGCGACCACGAGGATTCTTCCCGTTGACAGCAGTAGTTACTCTTACCGCCAAATGCTGAGTCCCTTACCTAACGGGGAATGGACAGTGCGGATCAATGTTTTCGAGCTTAGGAATCTCCGCGGTGTCGATGATAGCGGCAGTTCCGATCCTTACGTTTCGGCCAGTGTTATGGGAATGGAGAAAAGAACTGACCGACAGCGCCAGACACTCAGCTGTATGGTCAACCAGCTCCTGTTCTTCTCCAAAGTTTGCACTGGTCTGGAGTTTGAAGATGCAAGAATTGTCATCCAAGTTATGGATTGGAATAGATTCAGATCTCCCACATTAATTGGCGTGTACACTCTCGACGCAAAGCGCATGCTGGAACTGCCAGGACAAGAGCTTTTCCGGAAATGGTTTGCTCTTCAAGATCCGAATGGTGGGAAGTCTCCTGCGGGTTTCATCAAATTGTCAATTACTGTTGTTAGACCAGGTGGAAGTCTCCCTCAGCATGACGACACTGAAGATCGTGAAGAATTTTCGTCGGCTGTCCTTCTTAAGAACACTGTGCTCAAGACTCCTAAGATGTCCTATGAGAACTGGGCAGTTCATATTACAATTGGATGGTCCGACATGCTTCCGCGCATGTCTACGGGACATCGCGATGCTATTCGAGGGTATATTACTCTCTCCTACTCAGGGTACCCGGAACGTCGAACAAATACTTTTATTGCAGAAGCCAAAGAAGTAATTGACCCCAATATTGGAGAAGCATGTATTGTCATGCCTCAGCGTCGCGTCATATGGAACGAAGAGTACATTCTGCCACTGACTATCATCAATGATCGCGTTGCGCAAGAAGGTATCCAGCTTCGTCTTTTCCATAAAACTATGCCTCGTCTGGATGCGCCTTTTCGCGGTGACCTTCCTATTGGCCAGGTCAACGTTTCCTTTGAGGAGTTGTTCCGTAATACGGCCACGGCTGTAGTAAGAGGACAATTGGCGGATACTGAGGAAGAAGGAGATCGGATTCGCAAGGTCGCTATGATGAAACCACGTTACTATAACTTCTACGGGATGCCGAATGGTGAAGCAGATCCGTACGACAAGGGTGTTGCCTTCCGCGGAAGAGTACTGATTGGAGTCGCAGCCAAACCTGGCGAGGTTGCCTCACCGTATTTGCGCCCTTGTCCGGCACCTCCTCGCCCGCGTCTAGAGTTTTACAAGCTCGATTTTTGTGTCTTGCAAGCCACAGAATTGCCGTTATTGCCTGGTTGGTCTGTGTCGATTGAGGGACGCATCGGTCTGCATCAGTTCGGCCATACCATTCCGAACGCTGTGGTGGAAAATTTATGTGTTCAGTGGGATGAAAATTGTGCCGTCAGCATTCCTAACTTGCAGTTCCCTGAAGACGTGGAACAAATTCCAGATTTGTTCATCACCCTTTTCGCACGGAAGTCATTGACGGTCGCTGAATTGGAAGAACGCGAATTTACTAATAGTCACCCTGTCGCGCCCGGGCGAAATGAGGAAGCTACTCTGGATACACAGAAGAGTTCATCAGCTGCGAACCTGGCTATCCCTGAAGATGGCGATCAAAGTAAAGGTGACGCCCCAGCCAGCTCCTCAACAGATATCAACAATCGGAAGGGTCCAGATACTAAATCATCTTCGGTTTTGGGTGCAGGTCGAGCAAGGACTCCTGAAGGTAGTGGGAGCGAAAATGCCAGTGCGCATGCGGATTGGGCACCAAAGGCCTTTTTGCGTCTTCCTGCGAAACATCTAATTTGTTGTGAAGCAGAGCCGAGGTGGATGTTCATGGACTATCCTGGAAATAACGTGCTTGACTCAGACGATAACCAAGTACCGGGTAGCATACTGTTATCTGCGTCTCTTTCTAAATACGACCCTACTTCAACTGACGCAGAAGACGAAGATCTTGCTGAAGCTGTCGTCTCCAGCAATGACAAAGTTCCGAAGGACGCATCCAGATTGAGCACTGCGCAAGAGAACGATTCAATTATTTCTGCAGATCTTGTTCCTGCAGTCGCGACAACGGGGAAGGATCAGTCGATCGACGCACCCAGTCCGTCAAAAGAGTTACTTGGATACAGACGCTCAAGTGGTGCCCCGCGACCAAATGCTTTCGGCTTTCCACTCGGACATAAACGCTCGTATACCCTTCGAGCTTACATCGTTCAGGGCAGAAACCTTCCTGCCGCGGACGAATCAGGACTCTCTGATCCTACTGTTCTTGTGTCAATGGGAAATCGGAGCAAGTACGGTGAAATAATATGCAGGCAAACAGTGTCGCCTTTGTGGGAAGACCTAATCGAAGTGTCTGATATCACAATAAGGGACGGCGAAAGAAAGCCGAACGTTAATGTTTTGGTATATGATTACGATGAGGACGAGCCTATGCAATATCTTGGTCGAGCTATCATTTCCTCCGCGGAACTTGATGTCGTAGACCCGTCGTTGCAGTTCGCGAAGTGGTATCCTGTGTTTTCAGTCAACCCTGGGGTTATCGTTGGAGAAATCCTTGCTGATTTTCAGCTGATTCCCACGGAGCTTTCAATTGCGAGGCCTATCCAACCTATTCCATCTCCGCCGTATACCGAGTCTGCTTTGCGCATTTCTCTGGTTGGTCTTCGTGATGTGAAGTTCTTGAAATATGCTGCTGGAGAAATCTTTGTGGAATGTTCCATCTCATGTCATTCCGGTGACCGCGAAAAGTCGAAGTGTGGAGCCATTCTGCAGCATCGTGCGTATGAGGCGAACTGTAACATTCTAGATGTCCTCATGCTTGACATCCGAATTCCAAATGATCTGCGTCTTGCTCCTGCTCTTACTATTCAGGTTTACGCTGTATATGCACATGCTCCGAAGGCTGACCTCATTGCGACGTCTTGTATCAATCTGGAAAAGTGGTTGTACGAGCATGAACAGAAGTTGCTGACCGGAGAAAGTATTATTGATGATCCTTCGGAATGGATGCTCCCGTGCCTGAAAGACTTTTCGCTGGAGGGAAGTATAAGTTCCGGAGAAACGCCAAGAGATTAACCGAAGATCATGTCGGTGATGGTAAACTTCCGCTGCATGAGGTCAAAGCACATGTGCGGAGTGAGAAAAAGCATTTGCTGGTTCTCCAAGAAAAACCTGAGGTACTCCGAGTTGGATTTACAGACAAGGAAGGAAGTAAGGACAGCAAAAACGGGGACCCAAGCAGGAACGTAACTGAAGATAACGCAGAAAATGCCGATGAAGGCGGTGTTCTTCGAAGAGTGCTGGCCCCTCTTCGTGCATTGCAATACAAAGTAGCTGATGTTATGGCGGATTCCATGCCCGATGTTGCCATGGCTCTGGGTATTGAGGTCGATGAAGACGTTCCACTTTCTGCGTTGGTTGGAGTTGACGTCGAAAGAATTGACTACGATGGAACAAGAAGCTTGAAGCAAGAAAGAGGATTTTGTCCTGTTGAATTGGAAGCTGACTTCAGCGAACCTGCGTATGGAGAATTTTTGCTTTTCCGCGGAGATAATCGTTCCCTTGGAAACACAACCGGTCGCATGGATAGCGCAACTGTAGCGCCTTCTCATAATCCCAACTTCCCTCCTGTACTCCCTTTCAATGAGGCACCTTCGCATGCAACTCTTGTCAAGCGCGAGAAGCGGCGTACTGCACTTGAAGGAAGTCGTCCTGCTGTCGGAAAGGTCAAGGCGCGATTAGACCTCGTGGAGGTTGATGCAAAGAATGAATCGGAGGTTCGCGAAGCGCGGTTGTCATCTCTTCGTTCATTTGGACGTGTCTTTGTTCCGACTGAAGTGGTTGTGCGAGTTTACGTTCTCCGCGGTATTAATTTGCAGCAAATCGGGTCGCATGTAACCCTTACCTGACATGCCGCTTCTATGGTGGATATCCTGACTTCCGCACTCACAAGCATAACCCAGTAATGGATGACGACAACCCAAATTTCTTCCAACTCTTTGAGAGTCGCGTCAAAATGCCCGGTGGTGCCATTCGAATTGAAGTGAAAGACAGAATGCTACCTGAGCTAACTTTGCCGATCGCGTACCCCAAGTTCAAAGAAGGTAGCAGGTACAGTGTCGGGCTTGCGCAGAAGGACATTCCAGTTAACATTGGAAAACTTGGATTGGGCTGGTCGGAAACTATTGGGGAAACAATGATTGACTTGGATTCTCGATGGTACAATTCAGCGTGGAGATCATTAGCACAAACGCCGGTTGAAATGAGGTCTTTGTTTTCCGAGGACTCGGCCAACTTGAAAGGTCATCTTGAGATGTTCGTCGATATTATTGATGCTGTTGAATTTGACAAGCGTCCGAAAATGTATAGACCTGTACCGATCAGCAAACCTCGGCAAGAGAACTTTGAGTTGCGAATTGTTATTTACAAGATTCAAGAATGCTATCTTCCTTACCAACTGGCTGACAACGATCCAGCGAAGCTTGCGTCGTTTTACGTTGAGACTCGACTTGGTAATCGGCCGGAAGACGTCCGCAGAACGGAACCGTGCAAACATGTAGGTGATGGAGTCGCAGAATTCAATTGGCGAATGAAATGGCAACTGAAGCTTCCATCGCTGGACATCAAGCCACGCCTGAAATTGCAGATTTTTGATGATACGAGCTTTGGCGTCGGTGATGATCAGCTTTGCGCTGTTGCGGATATCAAGCTGCGTTCATTGTTTGATGAAATCGTGACTACGGAAGTCCCCATTCTCAAGAAGAAGCAGTGGGTTTTGATGCATCATCCCAACCATCCGGAGGTAGAGGCTCAGATTCAAATGTCTCTTGAACTTACCACCGCCGAAGCTGCCGCCAAGAAGAAGTGCGGAGCTGGAAAAGATGGCTACAAGGATGGTCAGCATCAGGACTATGTGCTTCCGGAGCCGTTCCAACCTGCCGCGTTTTCGTTGTACAATCCAGTGCCGTACTTTAACTATCTGATAATCAGCTCTATCAAGAACCTGCAGTGGAGTCTGGCAAGTGTGCTCCTAATATTCCCGTTCTTCCCCCTGTTTGTGCAGTTTGTTTTCATGCTTACTCCGTGGACGTGGTATGCTGCCGGTGGAGTTGCCGGGCTGATTGTGTTCATTCGCATTACTCTTGTGCAGTCTGCTAGAGTTGCTCGAATTCAGGCAGAATCAGCTGCAAGAAGTGTTGTGGTGGTGAGTGCGGACGACGAACTTTGACATCTTGTGGATTGATTACGTGTCGTTGTACATTGTTTTCTGTGAATTACTCAACTTATTGAAATAAAGTCCAAAATGGGCGACTGAACCCTTTTCGATATTAATACCCGCGAGAGATGCATCATTATAAACCGTGTGAAAGAATGAGGGTCCAGTTCAAACGAGCAAGGGCATCCTCAGCTGTAGTTCCTGGAGCTAACCGCTACGCGGAATTTTATGCTCCAAGCACAACATCTCCCAACACTCCTAAAATTATCCGCGGTCCTTAGCCAAAGCTGCGACATCCAAAAGCTTCGCCCATCCACTACCTCAAACCTACCTCTGCTCTTTAAGTCCCAAAATCGTGGATTTTAATTTGCTCAGCAGGCCCTCTTGCTTGGCAGATAAGCTCTGAGCGTTGCTACTTTTGCTCGCAACGTTGTCACAAACGCTACACATTTGGCTACAATGATTGATGCTGTGGTCTCCATTTCATTCGGGTGCGGGACGAAAACAAAGCCTCGGCGAAACAGTTTACCAGCCTCGTACATGATGGCCACCACGACCTTCGCAGTCTGCAATGGATGAGATATCTGAAACTTGAGCAAATTCCAGGCGGAAAAGGATTTTTTTGCGCGTCCAGAGACGCCATAAAGAAGGGAACTCCGGCCCGCTCAAGCCCGATTTTCATGCGCAGTTTGGCACTGGGACGGCTTATAAGCCACGAGTATGTGATATCCTCCATGTCGATGAACGGCGAGACATGAAAGGCTTTGGCGTGCCCGGAAAACCGGCGCAACGCATCCTTCGTTGCCTCTTCCGCGGGTGCATCGGTGGGAGTGAGCACGTAGACGTGCTGCTCGAACCAGGGGATGTTGTTGACTTCAGCGATGACATGCCTGAGCTGCGTGTCGTCGTCGTTAAAAATGAAAAAGAAGCTGACGGGATTGAACTCCATGCCCAGTACACGCAGCCCTGTCAGCATGCGCACGGGGCCGGTAGGCGTCGAGCCTGTGGTGCTGCCAATAATGGCACGCACGCGTATCTCCAGGGGTATTTCAGGGTCGCCCGAAATGTCATGGTCGGACTCGAGGGCTGAGGTCAGTGCCCAGGAGGTGCGCGACGAGAAGAGCGGCCACATGTCCAGGGCACCGGAGCGTAGTTCGCGCAGGTCTAGCAGCCCCAGATAGAGCGTATAGGCGAAGCGGTTCAGGTGCGGAGTACGGCGACTGTAGTGGAATTGGAAGAACAGATACGGTTAGACAGGGACGCGCGGTGCGTGGAGGATAACTGCAGTGCATGGGTTCGACTCACGTATGCACGGTAGACCCCGTATAGAGGGCGCTGGAGAGAACCATGGCCGGTTGACATGCGAGCGGCAGAACGGCATTACCTGCCGAAATGAGCACAACCTCGAATGTGTGGGACGCTCCTTTTGCGCTCATTGTCGTGGAGAACTCTTATTGTATGACATCATACATCCCGGCAGCAATCAGATTCACCACTGATCTGGCTCAGATGTTGCCGTGATTGTCTGCCGTGATTGTCTGAATTTAGAGCAGATTGAGTGCATTCTTGCGTTGTAGGATGGGAAAATATCTTTGCGACGTTGAAATAGTACGGGTGTATCCTTTGCAGTGTTTGTAGGATGGATGTGAAGCTGGTTTTGAACATGAATGAAATGTGTTACGGGACACCTTCGTTTTTGAGTTATATCCATCCTGAAGAGATTGACTTCCAGTAGCGTTCTTTGTTCGACATCGATAAGGCAGTTTCACGTTTTGTGCTCCACTGCACTACCTGTTTCGAAAAATGCTGAGGAAAAAACAAAAACCGATTTGTTCTAATTCTTCTTCTTCTTCTTTATGTCGGGTGAGCTTGTCTAATTCCTACAAGGCTCATGAGAACTGTGCATCCTGAAAGGCGCTTCGAGAACTCCACATCCCACAGTACTGCAGTATCTTGATATGCTACTACTATCTTAGACTT
>JADWZK010150462.1_pt1 | contig 10268 bp, 16 predicted proteins | sample 8957641 | NCBI WGS metagenome assembly JADWZK01 (sample SAMN16576796, study PRJNA672827) | algae metagenome | host: rhodolith | place: South Korea: Udo, Jeju | collected 2014-09-18 | reverse complement strand
GTATAGGAGGAGGGAATCTATGGTATCCTCACTGAGGAGGCGTCAGTGGACGGTGCATAGTATGCAGGTGCACGAACTCTGCTGAGAGTCGCCAGGCGGTGCATAGTATGCAGGTGTACGACAGTGCCTGGGCCTCGCTGGGGAGTCGTCCGGACAATTCATAGTATGCAGGGGTATGCAGATGCCTGGATCGCGTGTGAGGAGTCATGCGGACAGTGCATAGTATGCAGTGGTATGCATGTCGAGAAGGACCAGGAAGTGCGTGCAACTATGAGGAGGACACGGTAAGCAATGATGACGAAAATGACAGATTCAAGAAAGCACACGAAAGCCCGAAGGGCTCTTTAGCCCCGCAGGGCCGCTCGTGACAGCTTACAGTATCCAGGCTCTGACTAGGGTGACATCACGCGACATTATGTCACGGTGAAATTTGAAGATATGATATCTTGTAACAGTATCATAGTGACTTGTGACGATATAATAATCTAGTAAAGGTATGGTGGTGACTTGTGACGATATAATATCTTGTCGCGGTACTATGGTGCCTTTCTGGCGATATGATAGCCTGTGACAGTATGATGGTCCATAAACGATTCAAGGTATGACAACATATCCTAAGTGAAATTGTAACATAAATGAACTGCACTAAATTGTAAATTGGAGGGAGAGAGGATTACGGTGTGATAGAAGGTATGAAGAGTGGTGAACGTCACAAGAACGGACACGGGACAGAGGCGGAATGGAGCAGAGGCAGGACAGAGCCCAGTTGAGATTCTTAACGTCGACGTAGTACCATTCCCACTGGGCTATTGATGAGACACCTTTCGATGATCCGATATTGCGGCGCAAGAAAACACTTTTTTCGTCTTTTTTACTGCGAATATTGTTCCTCGCTCGTGAGCTCGTAATGGTCATACAATTTTCCGAGAGTGCCGAGAAGCAAAAGAGGAGAAAACACAGTACAAAAATGTGGTAAAAACCTGAGGGAATGAATGTGGTAAAAACCTGAGGAATGGAAAAAACGCGGCTGTCCATGAGGCAGCCGGAAAAATCGTTACTACTTCGGGTTCAGAACGTGTTTGAATAAAGAAAATGGACATATATCAGAATTCCCTGCTGTTCATCTTCTGAAAAGACTTCTTGGCCCTATTTGCCGATGCTTCGGATAGGCGATGATCTTCGGGCTTCTACTCTTCCTCATCCTTGCGTAAATTGTCTTCATCAAATTTTCCGTGCTCTGTTAGCACTTCTCTAACGGTAAAGTACTCCACTGGAGCTCCGCAGAAGATAGTTTTTCGGACAAAAGCATTCGCAGAATGAATAACTTGAAAATTCAATAAAATGTTGTTAACTGCACTTTGTTTCTCAATGACATTAACTCTTTGCTGCATACGTGAAGCATTCTTTGCTTTTCTCGCACGATTTTCCTTTTCATCAGCAGTGTTTTCGTTCTATTAACGCACGCGAACATTTATTATCCCCGAGACATTTTCTGTAGGCTCTAGCGACAATTGATAAAGTGCACTTCAATATAGTCGGTACACCTCGTCCTTGCGGGTTCAGCCTTTTGTTCTAGCCCAATTTTATTGTTGCCGCAAAGAATTTATGATTATTTAAGTTTTAGACTTGGGTAGGTTTTTAGCTTAGGCGATATCTCGCGGAGAAAAGATTTTTTCTTAGAGGAGACAAAGAGCCATCTTTCGCCTTTTTGCGCTTTCTAGACACTTTCGCCGTTCGATATTTCGGATATTGACCTGTCTGCGGATTCTTATTTGCTTTGACAGTCACTTGAGGGCCACTGAAGGGCCTCAAGAAGAGATCTCGGAAGACAAATATGCCTACGTCATGCAGTTATGAAGGCGTTTGAGTATCCAAGGAACGCATCTGTACTCATTCTGTGTCTTAGAGAAGATATTCAATACTCGTTCTTACTATGTGGGCCAAGAAAACGAATAACTCAGGTAATCAGGAGTGCCCCATTCATAGCCGCGTATCACCAATAGCAGAAGGGGAAGGGTAAAAAGTACCTGCTGTTCATCGACAATGTGGATAACCTGCTCATTTGCAAAAATCAAGACTGGAGTTCGCCTACTGTTCGCAAGTTTTGGCGCATGTAATATGTATGGGATTGCGATGTCATGTATACTGAGCAATAGCTGATGCGCATTCATCTATATTTTTACCATCCACAGCCACATCGCGTATTCAATCTCATTAAGCACGCATTTAGCGTCAACACCACGCTAGATATATTAGGAACTCTCGAAAAATTAACTCATGCTTGCGATATTTGTCACAATATATCTGAGAAACCCGGACTTTTCCGAGTTTCACTTCCTCATGAGAACGTCGCCTTTAATATTCTATCTCTCATGGACTTCATATAATTAGATGGGAAAACTGTCTTGCATATTATCTTCAAGGAGAAAATCTTCACCGTCGCTGCATTCTTGGTAAGCTATGAAAGAAGAAAAGATATCTTGCTCGCTTATGTTCGTTACTGAGTAAATACGTATATTGCCAATTTCAAGATCATGCATGTTGATCAAGGCCAACAGTTTACCTCTGACGAATGGAGAAATCTTCGCAAGTCTAACAGTATTGAGCGTCACGAATAATGCGTCAAACTGTGGAGAGCGAGACCATGAATATCTGAAACACAGATATGCGTAAAGACAGTACGCTATCCTTCTCTTCGTCTTCGCTTATGTAAACTGTTTATCCGCGGGAAACAAATAAAAGCGCCCACGTTTTGGACATTCTCGCTTCTCGGACGGAGAGATGAGAACGGAACACCGAACCAAACATGCCGTTGTTATCACTCTTGGAGCTGTTAGCGAACTGTGCTCTAAGATACGCTCAGCTTGCGGTACCTCGACGAAGTAACATTTCTGAACTTCGGAGCCAGAAATTGAGATGTCACCTACGGGAATGCAGAACTGCTTCATGGAAATAGATCAGCCATCGCTAGCAGTTGGGAATGATTCAGCTGAATTGGCAAATCTGCGCAAGGAATGAGGAATACGATTCAATGGATTCGGTGCTTGAAGGAAAATGGCGAAAAATGAGTCGTTAATGGACAGTTACGGAATTAGCTTTCTGTATGCTTGTCCACGACGGCAGTGTTCTTGAAAGTGTTCAAGAATCTTCTATTTGGGAAATGATTTCTTTTAAGAAGTCGCTCTTTTCACTTCGAGTTGAACGTTCGTGATGAGAAAACAGTCCGCCCCTTCGACCTCCCACATTCTATTCTCGGAAAATATTACGAGTACCTGAATGTCCATATTCCAGAGGTTCTTCCATCCACATATTGCCTTTTCAATATTGCCATGAACTACTGGAAATAAAAAATATCGAGGTTTTTGCGTGATATGGAATTGAAAGGCGCGCTAATCCAATAAACTGTAAATTTGATTTTCCACACCAAATTGTATCGCGCGGCTGTGGAATTTCTGAATTTGATTTCGAAATTTTGAACTGTAGAAATCAACGTGCTGCAGTTGGTGAGTTTTTGTCGCAGCAGATCTCTTACGGAGTCGTTCTGCAAGTCAGCGAATACGGAGGGGCAGGCTTCGCCGCTGTCGCTCGCTATAATCTCTGCATTGGACAGTAACACATGATTAAGGACCGGAAACCACAGCGCCTTTACATTAGCTGCAGCCGGGGCGAAGAGTGCGCCTTCCGCGTCAATGTTCATCTTGTCGACAGCGAAGGCCCGTGCGTAATGAAGATCCAGGAGCACAACTGTCAGGGCGGCTCGGTGAGGAAAAGGCAACTGAAGACGGCGTTCATCAGGTCCATAACTGACGCGGTGGACAAATTCGTCGTCTGCGAAGGCCTCCGTGCCGGCAACACCGCGCAGCTGCAGCAGATTGTAATGGAGGAAAACGGATTACAGAGTTTGCGTGACACCTAGCTACGCAGTGCGGTGTCTGTGCCGTCATTACGAAAAGCTAATGCGGCCCTGCCGCAGTGCCCTCGCGGCCATAAATTTGGCTTCAAGGCTGGTGGGTCCAGCTCAGTACCAGAATGTAATGGATCATCGGAGTCTCTGGACGGTTTGGCACGTCCAGACCTGGCCTGTGTAGCACACAGGCTTCATTAAGCGCGTGTCTTTGGCTGCCCATGCGGCGAAGATCAAGCAGGAAAATCTTATTGCGCCAAGGATGCACGCCACGCAGGGCCGCAAGCGAAGAAAGCCGTACCAGACGTCGCAGTCGATGCCGCGATTGTGTCCGTCGTGCCGTATTTCGGGCCACATCATGGCCAAGCGCCCGAAAACCATCGAAGCCGCCAATGCGCTAGTCAATGACCTTACTAATGATAGTGACTAACGATAGAGAAGAGCTTCCATCGCTGATTAAAGAACCTTCAGAAGATGATCCCGGGAAAGAGAAGCGGAATTCCTCAAATTCCGAAGTCCACCCGAGTGTTGGGGAAATTTGGTGTCGAAAATGAAATTTCCGATTTGTAGGATTAGCGTGCCTTTCAATTCTATGTTACGTAAACACCTCAAAATTATCTATCTTCACATGCAGTCAAGTTCATAATTCAATTAACGCTGCTGTCTTCCTTCGGTCTTCTTCCACAGCTCTGTAACAAAGCTAAGGCATGTCAGAACAATGATTTAAATGCAGTAATGTATTCTTGATGCGCAAGCTATTTCGAAATAAGAAGGCTGTTCTTACTATGAGTGAGTGACAGTTGAGTTCTTACGTCTTGACGATACTTATCACGTCGGGAGAAGGGATACGTGAAGATTACACTTTTGATGACTTTATGCCGAGATCGCCTTAAAAACCGACGTATTATAATGAGAATATTAACCTGCTCTATAAAATTACAGTTGAAAGATGTCAATTCGTCTTTCACTGTCTTTTGCTACATTACTATTGTGTCATTAGATTTTCGCTTAGGATTAAGCATGCCCTATTTCTTATTTTTAGCGAAGATATGTGCAGACGGGGAGGTTTCAAATGTCAAATTAAGAGTTCTACACCAATGAGAGCATTTAGAATCTGTTTGCATTTGTCTTTCTTATCATAAAAATAGCTTTGCTTTGTCTACAGTTCAAATTCCATGATTTGTACTTTACTTCATTGCATTGCAGTGCTGTAACCTCCGAATTAAATATATTGGCATATATACCTACCGCCAAAACAGAGACAAAGATATGCAGCATTCAACTATCACCGAGGCAAAAGTTCCCTTCCAGAAAATACAATCAAAAACTTTTCATTGAATCCCATGTGTCCAATACGCTCAAGAAATTACGGCGATGGGAGATCAGGCAATGGAAGAATACTGCAACTGTAACAACAGCCGTCCTTTCTCAAATAGCCCCGGAAGGAACACATTGCTGTTTGAGACAAATCTGTAGATGGATGAATTCTGTTCTGAAAATTGTGGAAGGTCTACGTTCCAATGCACATAGACATTCTCTTCTGCTATTGGCCCAGTTCAAAATTCGTGTCCAGAATTGCATTACTGATAAACAACGTGAGGTTAGTCGCGCTCTGCTATTATTGCTGGGCGCAAGCGTTTTACAACTTTGCGCCATGATTCTTAACAAGCCTTTCAATGATCACCTACACAAATTGTGCTGCAATCGGAATGCAGAACATTACCTAACTCGCGGTTTCGTATGCCGAACTCCGTCCTATGGAATATAGGCAATTTTGTATTAACTGGCTCAAGTGTTGCACGTACTTCCAGCGTCCATCATCAGAATGAAGTTACTCGGATCAGGACACGAATGTACAGAAAACGGATACAGAGAGCAAGAGCAATTCTTATAAAAGACAATTTTCAATTCTTTGTGTCGTTTTATAATATCAGTTTTACAAATGGTAAGTATTTTCATTTGTTGAGTGGAAATACTCTTTCCTTTCTTATTTGTAGAGTTAATCATGGAAAAGAATATCAGCAGTAACCTAAATAATACGAGGGAGAAACATATGAGTTGCTACAAAACGCTATGCAAATAGTGGTAGCGAGGTATCGTACAGTAATGAAAGACAACGTGGCCTAGCGGTTTAGACATTTACTGTGAGTGTCGAAGTTGCGTGTTTACAAAACCTTAACGAAAATTATCAAAACATGAAATATTGTAAAACCTCAGAAAATAAGAAAATACATATAAATTATCAAAAGCCTATTGAAGATCTGGAACAGGCTTGAAATACCGTGAGAATAATTGCCGAAATGGAAGAGGTGTGAGAAAGTATCGCGATCTTCGAGAGTGCGAAAACAGTTTCAAGTTAACAACTTTCCGGAGAAAGTGACTAAATGTGCAATTAATATCGTTGTTTTCCGCGCAATCTCGAACAAAGACATGAAATATCGTAGCGCGAGTGCGCTCTCTCTGTTTCGGGAACAGGCCCGTTTCCCCACCGATTGTTGTCCGTCCGGGAAGGTGGTTTCTGTATAATATCGCGTGACGTAATCTGGAAAGTGCTGGCTTGTTTTCAAGATTAGGCCAAAGACGTGCGTTGAACAAGGTATAAGCCTCTCCGATTTAATTCTGAGGAACAGTAGTGGCAATTATTGAAGGTATATGTGATGCTGGCAAATTATGTGGATGCTAAATAGGCCGCTGTGTGTGGCCCTGTGGGGAAAATAGCGAAGAGTTAGGGTTTTCTGGGTTTCAGGGTGCATCTGGAGGTGTTGCTGTGGGCTTTGCTGTGAACGTTGCTTGCGAAAGGTGCTGTGGAGAGTATTGAAGAAGTACCGAGGGAAAGAGAACTGGGTTGGAATCTGGGTTAAGACGCGGACAGCGATACATAGAGGTTGTGCTGAAGGGGTGTGGGCGGGAGTGAGTTAGCGAAGAAGTGGGTAGAAGTGAAGGGTGGGAGGCGGGGAGATTTGAGAATGTCGGCTTGTTTGTAAGGATAGAAAGAGGGGGGGAAGGGGGGGCGTGGAGTCGACTGACTCGTTTTCCACCACACATTAATTGCGTATTCGTGTATTTCCAATATAATTTGTCAGGGGCTTGGGCACCCGGAGGGCACCTCAGCACACATTGCAACTTTGCACCATGTTCCCCGATACCGCCTCTTCGAAGGGCCTTCTTGATCTTCGGCGACGAAACAACGGCGGAAAACCAGGAAGAATTCGAGACGTGTAGTAGAGACGGTTTGTGTTGTCCAAGACCAATAAAGCGAGCCGTTGCATGCGTCGAGACCAATGCGAACAAATTCATTGCTGTGCGTAACTTGAGATCAGAGTGCTCCGTTACACGAGAATCAATCTATTCCCATTATGCATCTCGTCTCAGCCAAAGCTAGTATTTATTGTGGTTTTAAATAAACTTAGAGGATAGTTAGGCTGGATAAGAGAGAGTACAATGAGACCAGATCTCTGTTTGTTCTTTAACAGTGATTTTTGAATCTGTTTCCAGTGCATCTGTGATATGGACTGGAAACCTGACCCAGCAGAGCAATGTCGGAAGCATTGGTTGCTCCGCTTGCTTCTCATGATGTCTGTACGCCGCCACAAGATATTCTTATTTGTATAAATGCAGAAATCTGCGCTGATGAAATCAGCAATCGCCGGAACGCCATGCGTCACCACAAGCTCTCTTTATCTGTCCTAGCGAGCGTGTTGTTGGCGGCGTATCGACTAAGCGCGCAATTTCCAGCGACTCAACCGTTTCGCGAGAAGTTCTTGGTTGTGGAAGGTGTGGAGGGACCCATTGCCCCTGAGCGCGCCGGACTTGACAGTGTGTTGCGATGCAACGTGTTGGACGCGATGCGCAATGCGGGACATGGTTAGATTCGACGATGGGAACGGGAATAGAGCATTGAGCCGCCTCCGAATTTAAACGCATGGGGAATCTCGGTCCAATCTCTCTGGAGCGGTCACAGAGCCCAAGGCAGGTGCGATGCACGGAGTTGGGCGTGTATATGGAGAACCGTGGCGGACCATGACACGCGCCGAAGAGGTTGATGATGTGGTGATGCGGGATTCTGAAAAAGGACGAAAGAGCATTGCGCCGACCGTGGACATTGCCACGGAGTGGCATGTTCTGGACAGTACGCCTGTGACGGAGGCACGGAGTGGGTGTAAAGCATATGGGTTTTGAGGCCAAGGCGGAGCTGCGAAAAGCGCCCGGGACGAACGCTAGGATCACGTCGGAAGCGCAGAAGGAGGCAGTGATTGCGGTTTCAGAGCGCCGAAGGGACTTGGCGGTTGTTCTCGCGACGGTATGCGGAGTGACTGTTGTTGGAATAGAACCGTGCAAGTTGTAGCTGTGTGGGTGCCGTCGGGGCGTGCTCTTTGCGAGAAACTGCTGTGCGGCTGAAAAATTCAAGGATCCAACCGTGCCGGGCAGGGGAAATGAGCGTTGATAGGGGCACACTTGGACGCGTGCTGCTGTATAAACGGGCGGCCGAGTGACGGCAGCGCGCAATGGCTCGACGTGTGCACTTCTGGACGAGGTGGCAGGGTCAGTGCACCGAAGGATTGGTAGACGAGCAAGACGGCAAGGTCGGGGACGGCTATTAGCGGAACACCAATTATCGGTGAACAGTAACTTGTATGGAACGATGATGCGGAGATCGACCGAAATAGAAGAAGACTTTGCGCGTCGAAAGAAGAGGCTGCGCGCAGAGAAGGCTGGTATGCACTGGCAGAAAAATATTGGGCAGGCTTTGAATCTGTTTTCCGTCGTCTACGTGGTTGATTTGAGCCGGAAGGCAGAGTTCAAGATGCACGGACTACGTTTCGCTCAATGGGCAAACACGTGCAACAAGACGTGCTGGAGGCGTAATACGCGTTGCTTGTGATGCCTAACATGGGGATATTATGGGCCTCAATGTGGCTTCACTGAGAGCGTACAGTCCGGTACAAGAAGATGCTGCAGAGGTTCTTCTTGATCTCGATTGGTGGCGAATCCGTACGCGGCGGTCAACAGTTTGGGCGAGAAGGAGCGTCCGCCTTTAAATCTGCACTAGGTTGAACATGCTGTGCCTGTCGAACGCGACAACTCAGAGTGAAGTGCTTCTGCATTAAGTGATTCCAGTGGTGAGTGCCACTATTACGGTATATTTCATAATTACATAGACAAGGCATTTTTGCTGGTTGCATTTCTTAGATGACTGTTGGGACCTAGAAACAAATTACAAATTGCCTATTTAATGGAATTTCGAATTTGAATAGAAAATGTATAAATTCCGTGCTTATCCTTCCAAAACTGGGGAATTTCTAGAAAAAGGATTCTGCTGTGGTTTGAAGTGATTGTTGGTGGTTATTGGATGGCTAGTACATACGCTTACCGGACATTCCAGGTGCGAATTCTCAATTTGCACCTCAGAGAGTGACACTCCACGTCCTGCGTTTTCACTCCTTCCTGGGCACATCTCCATATTCCTACGGAACTCAAGGACCAGGAATGTCTGAGCTTCCTGCACCATACACCTCGAGATCCAGGACGCATCCTACCTTCACTGTCGCAATCAATCATGGCCGCGACCTCTTCCGCACCCCTTCACACACTCTTCAGCCGCCTTCCAATCCTGTCCGTCCCGACCGTCTTGTTCCCCGGAAGGGTGACTTCCTTCGACCAAATTTCAGACAAAAGTTCCCGACAGGAAACAGTCAGACGTCCTCCCAGCACCATCCAACACTCCCCTACGCATGCTTCAGCTGGTCAACCGGTATGTGGGTCCAGCGCATCTTCTCTCCCGGAAAGGTGACTACCCTGACCGAAATTTCAAACCAGCCTTTTCGACTTGGTACAGGTCCAAACACACTCCCGTTTGCTTCCTGTTCTCGAGAGAAATGTTCAAGCCGTTAAACCACCAATTCGTTGCCGGCCGTCTTCTTCCCCGGAAAAGTGACTATCTTGAGATAAAGAGTGACTACATTGACCAAAATTCCACATTCTTGCAATCCGCTTCCAGCCGCCGCCGGCCTCATTGTCATACTGTCCCCAAATTTTTAGAGGTAAAACAATTTACTCTCATGCGTCCGAGTGTCTGGCAGCTTGGCCACAGCACCGAATAGTCCGCCAAGTAAGCTCTGTTTCGAGATGTTTACAGGCAGTACGCCGCATTCTTTCTCTAAGTATATAGTAGCGGCCGAACCAAACGACCAGTAGTTTTTGCTAATTTGTGCCCGGCAAAAAGGCCTAACCAACTCACTCATTGCCCTTGTCATACTAAAACGGCCGCACCAAAAACGCCTACCAAACGGTGTAATCAACAAACCCGCGCTAGCCATTCACGTCAAGGCTACCAAACCAAACGCAACATAGCCAACTCAACCAA
>JADWZK010247594.1_pt1 | contig 10272 bp, 12 predicted proteins | sample 8957641 | NCBI WGS metagenome assembly JADWZK01 (sample SAMN16576796, study PRJNA672827) | algae metagenome | host: rhodolith | place: South Korea: Udo, Jeju | collected 2014-09-18 | reverse complement strand
TGTGATGTGAAGGATCAAAGATGCCTTGCACAGTCAACAACGTTGGTTCAGAGAGGAGTGATTGTTCGGTGAGGTCGTTTGGGTCGGTTGCGTCGGTTGGGTCGGTTGGTTGAGAGTGTGATGGTGCTCTGCCTCTGGATGAGGCGGCCAGAGCGGACTTTATAGAGAGGAGATGTAGGTTATGATACTACATCGACGACGGGATTACAATTTAACCTAAATCAAATATGAAAGGAAAACATATGGTGCGGTATGATTGGGTAGTAGTATGACCGTTACGAATGCCGTGGCGCCGGATAGCGCCAGCGGGCCACATCTTTTACTGCCACTGTTTTTGCTGTACTTGAGCAATGCCGCAAACGAAGGAACGGAAGACGAAGGACACGGCGCGCGCTTCGCAGATGAATTAGGTGCTATTTGAGCCCATCCATTATGTCCGCGAAAACTGCGCCATGGCGTACTCTCTGATCATTAAACCATATCGGATTGCGGTGATGTTCCGTTGGCGAGTGGAAGCGTATTTCCAAGGTTATGCATAGAACTGCAATCATGGTTCGGTTTGATGCTCAGTCGAGCACTCGTCGGAGGCGACGATGTGAGCGATGTACCCGAGAGTCCTTGGACGCGTTTCGCCGTGCTCTCCTCCAGGAATTGAGCTCGTCGTTTCCTGGGGTATTTGGCACGGGAATTTACGCTTTGGATCTCGCCGAAGGATTGGGAGCACGTTTCAAAGTATCCTTGCTGAGCGAAAAGTGGCCAGGATGTTGTGATGACATGAGAGAAGGTGGATATTTCGAAGAGGAGCTTCGGTATAGAAAGCCTTGCAATCCAAGGTACAGGATATCGCTCTCGGATGTTGCGCTGTGGGATGAAGTTTCGCAGAAGAAATGACATCCGGCGAATTCATGGAAAACTTCCCACCATGTAAATTTCATTCCCTGCTTGTACTCAGATTGTCCAATACCGCCTCATGCTTCAGAGCCGGTCTATACAACGTGCTATTTAAGTAGCCAGTGTACTTGTCACGTAGGTGAAGGCTGACAAAAACATGCACGCTGACGTACACGATCGCCGAACTTCAGTAAGGTAATCGGTCGATTATCCGAGAATGTGTACGGTCGGGTACCGCTATCCGATTGGCCGTATGACTAAATCGGCCCTTCGTGCAACGGGAAGTAATACTACCGTATGTACGCAGCGCTCGGCTAGGTCGTTGCCAAACTCGCTCGGAGACGAAGCAGAAGAGCTCTGTTACCTCGTTCAATGTTTGATCCAGCACCCGTGAGTGCACTTCAAGATTGTTGGAAATGGGAGGAGATGGTTGGGGAAAAGAGTTGTTGGTGAGTTGCTTGGTTTATTTCGGAGAGAGAGTTGGTCTGGTCGGGATTATATACCAGAGGGAAACTACTCTAGAACCATCGCACTCACTGTCAAGCGCGATGCTAACGTCAGCAATTGCTGACGTCAGCATTCCTGACTAGTCAGCAAACTTCTCCCAAGTCGAAACGTGGCTTTAGATGCAGCATTGTGCATAGCATGAATTGGAATTTTGGATGCAAAGCCACGGAACAGAGCCACGGAAGCAGAGCAACGGTGCAGCCGCACTCACCGTGTCACGCAGATGCAGAGGGTGCAGCCAGCGGATGCACTACTGAGAATAGAAGTGCCCTTGCGTAAGCATGCCAGTGTCAGCCGTCTAATTGGTGCCAGCATTATTTGCTGACACCACTGCTGATACACCTGTAACCATAATCACTCAGAGAGAACAGACTGTCTAAATCACACACACGTGGACACGTGTACCGAGATCGACACTACAATGAGTGCACTGCGAAACATAGCGCACTGTGATGATCTATACTAACCTATAATTAGCCTAGAGTGTTTAAGAAATCGAAGCAGTTGCAAAAGGGCGACAAAAAAGCATTTTCGAGAAGGTCCCGAAACCCACTAATCGAGAACGGACGGGTAATTTTCGGGTCTCGTATGACAAGGACCTAGACACTTTCAACAAAGATAGGCCCTACTGCGCAGAGAGTTGTCGTTCATGGTTTTGTATTTAGCCTAAAGTGCCTCTCTCGTGCCGCATGCAGTGGTTATGTTGAGGTCACAGAGAGATGGGATGCGAAGGGGTGGGAAATGATTGATCTACCGCGTTTTATCCATCATACAGGCGAACAAGCCGATGCTTGTATGGACAAATCTTGGTGCATGGCGATCATACTGTGACCGGCCCTCAGAAACACAACGGCGCAGGCAGTATGCCCACTCAGAACGGCGAAGTGAGCATGGTACAGTGCCTAGGGCACGTCATGGACCGGTTGGTCCGGTCTGTTCAGTTGGTGTTCCGGACCATAACCAGAAGAACGCGGGAAGCCTTGAGTGTGCAGAAATGCTGTACAGGTTTCAATAAGCAAAGCTGTGTTTTAGGGTGCCTGTTATGAAAACTCGCTTTGGAATGGTGCGTTTCTTCTCTCCCTCTTCAATCCCACACGGGCCGCCCAGGAAACATCATCAAGGGCATAACACTGGAGTCGATCGAGTACACTTCAATGACCCGGTGACCATACTTGCAACTTCGCTCCTCTTGATCGCTTCCGGCGACACTGTGGGCGCTGCAGGCTACGCACTACGCTGTAATCTACCGTTCGGGACCAGATGCATCTGACAGTCCTCGCCCTGTCCCTTCCGCTTCATGAAGATGTGCTTCAGAGCGGCACTGCCGAGGTGAAGGATGACGCCGTCGTTATCACTTCCTTGTAGCAGAATCTGTCACGTCTCTGGGTATCGTCCATCGTTGGACCCCAATTCCCTGATTAATGCGGCAGGTACATCCTGTCGTCCTTCATCGTGGTCAGGACCATCGACCGAAGTCAATCCCGCAGACAAGGGCGAGGGCAAGTACTTTTCGGTGCTAACCGAGGTCTGAAGCAGCGGTTCTGTCTCAGGCGTGAACGGTGCATCAAGAGGGTGTAGGCGGCGATCTCAAATTAATTTTGTGGACACAGCGGCGAGGAGGGCAATTCTAACGCGATGAATTCGGAGACGACGGCATCTGCGGTGGATATGAACAACGTTAGAAGTTAAACTTGCGGCAGTGGCCATAGCTGTGATTCTTTCGGTGCGTAAAGGTCGGGGCAAAGGACGAACGGATACTTGGTTGTGCTTTAAGACTCTCGAAGCGAGGGATGACTGAAATTTTTCTTATCCGTTTTATGTGATGGCTTCCATAGGTACTTCGTGGGGATGAACGAAATTGGAATTGCATGTTGATGGATGCTAGAAAAGTTCGGCAAAATGCGGTCACATTCTAGTGAACCCAAGATCACCAATTAAGAAAGCGTCTATATTTGCTTGCTAAAGACGTGGTGCTCGCTTTGAACCCTAGAGAGCATTCAGCAGCGTTCACATAAAATCGGATTGAGAGGGATCCTTGAAGAATGCTGGTAATTCCATGTAGATATTTCGTTCCAGAACTCGGTGCAAGAAGGAAGTGACAATATCCATCTGTTGAACCTCAAGGTCCTGGACTGCCTCCGTAGTAAGCACGGCAAGAACCGAAGTGAAATGGACGACTGGAGCATATATTTCTCCATATTGCACCCCATGCACTTGGTGACAGTCTTTTCCTTCGGTCCAGACTCTTTGAGTTGGAAGTGTTGGAAGAAGCACTTTGTTGCTTCTTCTAATATGCGTGCAGATCTCGGTACGTAACGCAAGAAGGTCAAGCGGAATTTACTACTACGGGACTGCAAGACTCAGGTGTCAACTAATGGCTGGCCTCTTGGGACTTCCCGAACAGAATATCGGAGACCAGGTCACTTCCAAAACTCTTCGGGTCGCGAAATCGGTCGTCTAAACTTCGACTTTTGACAAATCGCGAATTCCAAACTCGCGAATTTTCGTTCCGGACAACTTCTATAGTCTTCTATGAGTCACTCCGGTCATAGCAATCATGGATTCGTCGTCCAGAGTTCAACTTCCCAGGTTGAACCACTCTGATGTCGACGTCTCTTTTCCCAGCAACCTTGGCTTCTGCAGATGTTCCCACTACAACAGTAGTGTCAGTCAGTTCAGTGTATGTCGAGAATGTGGAACGGTCAAACGTCACGTGTGATGCACAGCCAGAGTCGATAAGCCAAGGATGATTTATTTTCGAAGCTTTAATATTTCTGGCATTCGCCATGAGAAAGGCGAACTCATTAGCACTCATGCTTTGACCATCGTCATCGCTCGTGACAAACGCAGGAGACTTTGCGGGTATGTTCTTGCGTTTCTTCATCCACGCTGGGGCGAGTTCAGGGAACTTTTCCAAGCACATTTCACTTCGATGATTCTTTCCGCAATGCTTGCACTTCTGCGGAGTCAGCTTTGTATCGGTTCGATATGATAAGAGAGCTGAAGCTTCTGATTTCATATGAGCTGCTTCCATGCGCATCTTTGTGCGCTGCTCTTCTTGCAACAAACGGCTCTTCACAAAGTCCAAGGTGAATGTTTCGTTCTCATTCCCGATAGCATCTAATGCGCAGATCAGACATTAAAATCGTTCTGATAGTCCGCTGAGCACCGCCATCGCCATTTCTTTGTCGTCGATCTCAACACCCATTGACTCGAGTGTGGATGCGAGCTGGCGTAGGCGGGTAATATATGGAATGATTTGCTCATCTTCGTGCATTGTGGCAGTGTAGAAGTTCCGACGCGCGGCCAATTGTTCAGAAAAGTGTAAGCTCAAACAGATTTAGAATGGCCTGCCACATCTCCTTGGCCGTTTTAGCACCCAATACACTTTCGAGGTGCGCATCAGACAATGAAAGGCCGATTATTGCTTTTTCCTTCCTATCGCTTTGCTTCCACGTCCTATACTCTTCGTCGCCTTCGGCTGGAGGCTCCTCCTCGATATATTCATCGAGTTCGCGCAGTGACAGTACAAGCTGAATCTAATCTTATCGAGTTTTTCGACCTTCAGCATGCCACTAGTAGCGTCCATTGAGGAATTTTCCGTCACTCAAAATACGTTACTGCGTGGACGGGTCTTCTTCACTTGTGATATAATCCGTTTGGGGAGTCCCAAGCAGCCCACCGATAGTCAACGTCAAAGGCGAGCTATCCCCTATAAGAAATCCGCTCCAGAACAATGTGTCCCGGGCTCAGTAAACCGAGAGCTAGGTCCTTCTAATATGTTAACCGAGCAGAGAGGTCCCAAGCTCAACGGCAAGCTACTCCCCCTCAATCAGCACGCCAGATATCGATCCGGGCTCCGGTATCCCTCGAGCTTGGTCTTGGACCGTACCGTGGCCGAGTCCAGAAGTTGCGCGATGCCAGCGCACTCTCTCTCCCTGAGCAAGGGGTTCTCTTCTGTCGACATGGCGGTACTGTGCCGACCCTGGAACCGGCATCTCAAGTCGATACAATGCCTCTTGTGGCCCATGTCCCCGCAACGTGCGACGGGCAGTACTGCTTCACGATTCCAAGTACTCTGTTTTCCTGAGCAAGGAATCGCTTTTAAGGACTTTCATCTCGGGGTTTCAAACCCAAAATGTCAGAGCAAGCTCGATGACCTTCGCACCGGAGATACTCTCGTGCGGAATCGAGCGTCTGTTGGCACACCTCAACCAAGCGCGTACTTCTTCTGACTCCCTGCGGTTCAAAGGATACACCAATATCGCACAGGAATATGCCAGTTTTTCTACGAAGGCGAGTCTGCGAAGCCTACTTACCACGCGTTGTGCGTGGCGGACAAACGTCACTTCGGACACTCTTCCAGCAGACACTTTGAGCTGGAATTCTATGGTACGAAAGTCCCGGTAAGGAGGCAGAGCCCCTAAAGTCCCCGAGTTGATGTACTAGGACTGCAAGCAGTCTGTTCCCGGAGGAATTGCCGGAATTCTGATAGCCAATACCAACTTGTCTGAACCTTGATTTGCGCTTTTGGTGAGGGTTGGCACACCAGGAATTTAAACTTGGAGGAATTTGAGCGCTTTTGGTGAGGGTTGGAACACCAGGATTATAAACCTCAAGGATTGAGCGCTTTTCGTGAGGGTTGGCGCACTGGGATTTTAAACCCAAAGGACTGGGCCCATAACCTTATGAGGCCAGGGCAAGTTGGTGTAGAGTTGGTTGACTTTATCACGAAGGGTCGCTACTCGACTAGGCCTTATATGGCCTCAAACAACACATTATGATCTGAAACAGCGCAGCAACGCTGCGCTGTCTTGCTAGCTGGCATATGCTGGCAGTGTGATTATGCCACCCATATGCACGTCAGCTATAAATTATTGCGTAATGTGCCACCTCAGGTGTAATTCAATTATGGATACGTTATGTGTAATGCATGTATATTTGTACACGGCATGTGTAATTATGACACGTCATCACAAATGTCCACATGATCCGAGATCGGCACCACTTTGAACAACAATCAAACATCAAACATCAAACATCAACAGTTTGAAGAAGTCTCCGGACATGTGGCATGCAAAGATGGACGAAAAGTTGATCGGCGAGTTGGTATTCCTGAGCTGCACTAGCGACCCATGCGTGTACGTGCGATTTACCGAACACAAAATTCTTATCATCGCGCTGTATGTGGACGACCTTCTTATCGCCGGAGACGACAAGTGTCGAATTTCGTGGATCAAGGGGAAGTTGTAAAAGCGTTTCGAAATGAAGGACCTTGGCGAAGCGAAAACATGCCTTGGTCTTGAAATTTCTCGCGATCGCGCCAACCGTACTCTCAAGTTTTCGCAGTCTGCATACGCACAAACCGTCCTAGAGCGCTTCGGAATGCACCGTTCTAAGCCCGTTGCCACTCCTATAGTACCTAAGCGTAAAGATCCTGACGCCTGTGAACCATCTCAGAAGCCCGCAGGTGACGTCCCGTACCGCAGCGCCATCGGAAGTGCCATGTTCCTCATGATCAGCACTCGTCCAGATATCGGTGACGCAGTTGGAAAGCTCTCAAAATATTCCGAGAACCCACTCGTCGAACACTGGACTGCCGTAAAGCATCTTCTCCGATATATTGCAGGCACTAAGGACATCGCTATCATGTATGGTCGGAGTGCGCAGCTCACCCCGTACGGCTATACAGAGTCGGATTGGGCTGGTCGCACCAAGTCGCGTAAGTCTACAAGCGGATGTGTGTTCATGATGGGTGGTGGCCCGGTGTCATAGAGATCGAAGAAGCAGACGGTTATTGCCCTGTCGTCGTGCGAAGCTGAATATATCTCATCATGCTACGCGACTAAGGAGGCACTATGGCTACAGCGTCTGTTCATCGACATCACTACCGATGATCCGAAGACGCCGGTTTCACCCATTGTTCTTCTACTCGAAAACCAAGGTGCTGCCGACACCGCGTACAACCATGGAGTCAATGATCGCAATAAGCATATTGACATCAAGTACCACTTCGTGCGCGAAGCTGTTGAAGACAAAAAGGTCAAATTCAAGTACTGTCCGACGGAACACATGGTTGCCGACATTCTGACCAACCCCCTTCAGCGAGTCAAGTTTAAAAAATTTTTCTCTCGTCAAAGTCTTTCCTAAGGTCCTCAATCGAGGGGGAGTGTTGGAAGAATCGTTTGTGTTGTCTTTTGTTTACGGCGACTTCTTCTTGTTTGGCGATCTCGCACACGTATACACGTGTAGACTTAACACACACGTGTACCACATACGTGTCATACACACACCATGTGTCACGTTCTCATTGATTGTTCTCTTTGCTTAGGACACGTGTTCGACAATTAGGGTCACACTCGCCATCATTTGTCATACGTGGTGTTACCCCAGCTCCCACCGCCGTCGCCGTCGTCGGCTTGACACATGGTGAGTAGGGCTACCTAGACTGTATAGGTACCTCCTGTGTAGCGCCCCCTGAGAAGTAAAAGGTAAGGCTTCCGAACCAACCCCTCCAAATGTACCTGTTTCTCACAGTTAACAACACTACCCGCAACAAAAATCTCTGCATTCTAAACAACTCTGCATCGTATCGCAAGTCCGAGACCGCCTGCGTCGCCAATCCTCAAATCTGGCATGAGCGTCTTGCACACGTCGACCCGAAAGGAATCGTGAAGATGGTCAAGCATGGGGTGGTATCGGGTATTGAAATCTCCGACACAGCGGCTGCAGACAACTGCGAAGGGTGTATTTACGGCAAGTCGACGCGTGCAGTCATCCCCAACAAGTCCGACACACGCGCACAAGCCACTCTCGATCTCATCCATTCCGACGTTCTCGGTCCAGTCGAAGTCCCATCTCTAGGAGGATCCCGCTACTTCATCTCGTTCATCGATGATCACTCCAAGTGGACTACTGTGTACCCTAAGCGCAACAAATCCGACAGTCTGGCGATGTTCAAGATGTTCCACAACTATGCGGAGACGCACACTGGTCGCAAAATCAAGCTTCTCACGTCCGCCAATATTCTGCGAAAGGTCCTGAGGGAACGAAAATCAAGGCTCTGCGCACCGATAATGGCGGCGAGTATATCTCAAACGATTTCAAAGCGTACTTCGCCGCCCACGGTATCCACCACCAACTCACCGTTGCATATACTCCGCAGCAGAATCGGGTGGCTGAGAGCATGAACCGCACTCTCATGGATCTTGTTCGTTGTATGCTGCACCAGAAAAATATTGACAAGCGTTTCTGGGCCGAAGCTTTCGCGACTGCCGTCTATGTGCGTAACCGTGTCACGTCTCGCGGACTTCCGTCCAGCACAACTCCGCACCATCTATGGGTTGGTAAATCACCAGACATGCAGAACATGCGTGTGTTTGGCATTCTGTGGCTCCTGCACGCTTCTGTCCCCACGAACATGTTGGAAGAAGTCATTTGTTGTGTTGTTCTTTGTTTATCGCGGCACTCGGTGAAGACCACCTCGCTCATGTTCGCGATGTCAAGAGCGCCATAGAAATTTTCAAATCCATCACAGATCTCTTCGAACGTGTCACATTGCTTAACAAACTCGTCGCGCACCGCAAGTTTTACACCGCAACAATGGTCGAGGTGGAGAAAATTATTACTTTCCTCAACCGTGTGAAGACTTTAGCCTCCACTCTGAAGACCATGGCGTTGGAGATCAATCAAACTCATTTGCAAGTACGGTGTAAGTGATACCTTCGTGTAACCGCGGTATTCACATGTGTGCACCCATCACATGTATTTTTTGTGACGTGGCACATTACACTTACATTACACATGACGTGGCAAATTACACATGACGTGTCAAATTACACTATATTACAGCTCAAGTGTCCAATTACACTGCCAGCTTGCACGTTAGCTTGCAGGAGCACTTCTGGCAATGCTGGCAGTGCTGTCTTGCTGCTGGAACCTCTGTCTTGAGTAATTAGTGTGACTTCCTTCATGCCTATATAGCGCCGAGGTCAGACCTAGCCTCCTAAAAATAAAGTGAAACACCTCACAACCAACTCAACCATTGCCAACAAAAGGCTACTAAGGTCACCAAAAAGGCCTCAGTCTCTCTCCGACCTTACTCCCGTAACTTCCAATAGATTATGGGCCCAGGCCGCGCTTAACCACCACTGCGCGAGCCATCTATCTCTGAGGTTTAAAATCCTTGTGTGCCAACCCTCACCGAAAGCGCTCCAACCCTTTAGGTTTCAAATCATGGTGTTCTCAACTCTCACCGAAAGAGCTTCTGACACCAGTACCATCCTCAACTATCTCAAGTCTCATCTTCGCCGAAAGGTTTAAAGTCCTTGGTGCTCCCAACCCGCACTAAAAGCGCTATGTCAAGTTCAAGAAAGTTGTTCTTAGCAATCGCGATACTTGTAATCCCTCAAGGAACGGACTGCTTGCAGACTTAGTACGTAAGCGAGGGCTTTTCGGCCTTTGGCCCGGAGCAGGGAACCTGCGTACCATAGTCAAAGTGCAAATCCACTCCAAGCTCTACTAGTGACAAACGCGGATATACGGGGGCTGTTTACCGTTCCTAGTCTTCGTAGTACCACCTGGACGTAACTCGGCTATGAGGAGCCCTAACTCTGCTGGAAGGGAATCTGAAAGACTTCTGTCTGCCACGCACAGCGCGTGGTGAGTAGGCCCCGCAGACTCTTCTTCTTGGAAACGCTGACATCTTCCTGTGCGATATCGGCTGGTACCTTTGGACCGCAGAGAGTCAGACAAAGTACGCGCTCAGGAGAGGTGTTCTAGAAAAGTGCGAGGTGTTAACCTCGGGCATTATTTCTCTGAAACCCCGATCGCACCAATTTTGTGTTCGAAACGACTGTCGGCGGGAGATTTTGC
>JADWZK010017600.1_pt1 | contig 10273 bp, 9 predicted proteins | sample 8957641 | NCBI WGS metagenome assembly JADWZK01 (sample SAMN16576796, study PRJNA672827) | algae metagenome | host: rhodolith | place: South Korea: Udo, Jeju | collected 2014-09-18 | reverse complement strand
CGAACACAAAGAATTCGTTTCCTGTCCACATCAGGAATAAACATGTGCAACTCGCCTGAGCCCGCCACCTCGTACGCAGCGCATCCAAGCCGACTCGGTTTCTTCTACAGTACTTGAAACTGCTTCCTGCTGCTCTTCCGTTACTGAGTGTGGACCTTCGGGCGACATTTCGAAGCACAGAAACTCAAAATCCGCCGACGGGGTTCCCGCCTTCTTCTGCACGGAGGTGCACGCGTAATATATAATCTGCGATTCCGCGCAGGCGCATCGGGAGCGTATCGACGAAATATTAAGCGACCTGTCTCTACGTTATTGTACAAGACGCAAGCACAACAACCGGAACAGTACAGTAGATACCATGTCGTGCCAAAATTGCGACGGCCTGCGTCTCAGGTGAGAGGGAACACCTCCGCAATAGTACCCAAAAATTTTCTGAAAAATAACACAAACACATTGCCTTACAGTACACACCGTTTTCATTTCATTTAACGATTTAATGGGTTGTTGGATGGTTGCCTGTGAGGAACCGCGGGAACAACCAGGGTTACCTTCCCTGACGCATATTAGAGATATGACATGTGGATGTTAAGAGTTAAGACTTAAGACCGATCCGGTGCTTCGATTTTTTTCTCTGCTCGCTATTCGGGCATCCAAACCGGGGCAAGATTTCCAAAGAAAAAAAGCAGCTACGTACTATAAAGTTTTATCGGAAAGATTGTCTTGCGGATCGTTAGACCCCTGGATGTGCAATCATGTGTAGGAGAGGGACTTAACAGATCGCTCTCTAGATGAACACAACCTTAGGAAAAGCCGCGTGGAGTGGAGTACACGACCATCGAAGTATGAGACGACGTCCGTTTCTCCACCCTTGGTCAACTTGAATAGTTCAATCAGGGATGTTTCATCACTGCTAAGAATATACCGGGGAATGATAATGAATGTGAAGGCAAAACAATTTGGTGTGTGTGGGTTTATATATTTTTTATTTAGTACTGTAATATTTTTTCCAATTTTGCTCTTCACGACATCAGGATGAAGGACAAAAGTCCTTTGAATATGTGATAAAAAAATTGCACCGGGAGACGTCGAAGTTTCATTCGGATTCTTTTTGCGTATTGCTGTCTTTATCATGAATACAAATGATACCGTGTTCATAAGAAATGTTGCAGTATTGTGAAGATGTCTCGCAAGAATTCTTTTCATCTTAGAGCGCACTGTCCCGTGGACAAAACAAAACATGGGTTTGTAGCTTGTACTGTAACCATCCTCTTATCTTTGAGCGAGGGAAAGGATCAAAATAAATGTTCTGTCGCAAAATCTATGATCTTCATTTTACTGAACGTGTCAACGAAGGCAATATTCGTCCAAAATTTTTTGAAAATTTTGAAAAACTCCGCTTTTTTTCCGAAGAAAACAGCTCAAAAAAATATTGTTATTTTAGTGTTTTAGTGCGTGCAGACAAGAGTTATGATAATAATTGTAGCTCATTGGTCTTAACGTAATCGCATTGGCACTCTGCTGTCCACTTCATACAGCGACAAATGCTAATTTGGCGCGATCGAGGTTGGTTCGGTTCGCCGAACCTGCGTGTATAATCACGCGCTAGGGCGGACGTCCTTAACGGCAGTTGGAAGAGGTATTTTTGCAATTTCGGACTGTACCGCACCTACTGCTGACCATGGAGGAACCCCAGGTGGATCCCGTTGTCTTGGCTGCAAAGTTACCTCTATCAGAAAAAGTTGCTCACAAAAACTGGAAAGTCAGAGAAGCTGCATACAGAGAGCTTACCGACAAGTTCAACGTTGCTCCGGAGGACGCTAAAGTCTATCCTGATTTTGCGGGGTCATTGATAAAAATCGCAAAGGATTCGAACGCCGCTGCCCAGCTTTCAGGTTTCGATGCCGTCTCAAAGTTTGCGGAAACGGCTCCTCCACCCCTCGTACGTCGCTTAGCCGCCGACATTGGGAAGGCAATTGCGGAGAAAGGAATGAATGGCCGTCCGTCGAATAAGAAGCGTGCTGCGCAAGCATTGATTATGTTTGTAGGAGCGGATTGCGGTGACGTCGTAATTCAGAACTTTGCTGCAACGGGCTTCAAGAGCAAGACCCCCAAAGTTGTTGCTGCTACTGCCGAAACTATTCGCGAAGCATTTGAGACGTACGGAAGCGCTGCAATGCCGGTGAAGGTGGTAGCGTCTCACATGTCGACTCTGTTCGGCCATTCAACCGAACAGGTACGATCTGCGGGCAAAGCTTTGGCCGTAGAACTTCATTTATGGATAGGAGAGCCTGCCCGTGCCGTTTTGAAGGGAGCCAAAGAAGTTATTGTGAAAGAAGTGGAGGCCTTGTTCTTGGAAAACGCCAAGCGCGGAAAGCCTGAGCCCAAGAAGCTTACGCGTGCGAAGGAGATCCGAATCCGCGCTGCCGAAAATGGTGGAGGAGGGGACGGGGACGATAGCGACGGCGCAGGTGGAGGTGATGAAGAGGAAGAGGAGTTGAACCTGGCGGAAGAGATAGACCTTATGGAAAAGCTGCAGAATGTGAAGATTGTAATTGAGGAAGGCGTCAAAAAAGACTGGGTTGACGCCGTTGACTCAAAGAAATGGAGTGCCAGAAAAAAGGCTTTGGATACCGCCGTTAACATTGTTGGAGAACTTCGCCTGACGCCTGGACCACATCCGGAGATTATACCGCGCCTTCGAAAAATTTTGGCAAAAGATTCCAATATTAACGTTGTTGCGTCCGCTGCCAAGCTTATCAAGGGAATGGCCAACGGTATGCGAAAAGACTTCCCTGGGCCAGCTGCCAAAGCGTTAACTGTCGACTTGCTTGTTCGTTTGAAGGAAAAGAACAAAATTGTAATTGATGCTGTGGCATCTGCCTTGGACATGCTGCACTTGAAAAAATGTATTAAGGTGGTAGAAATGCGCGACGAAGTGGCAGCGGCTGCCGGCAAGAAATCTCCCAAAGCGCGTATTGAGCTTCTTCGTTGGCTCGCGCGGTGTCTAAAGAAGGGCATACCTGCCGCAGACATGAAAGGTCCCGCCCTGAAATCGTTTGGGCAGCTTCTTGTCAAGGCAACTGACGATTCTTCCGGCGAAGTGCGGGATGCGGCGTTGTCAGGTATATCGGCCTTGCAGGTACTGGCCGGAGATCGTAATGTGGCACAATTTCTGGACAAATTGGACCAGAAGCGCAAAGACAAAGTTGCTGCAGGAGTTAAACAGCTTATGGAAGAGCGAAAGGCAGAAGCTGAAGCGGATCCGAGCAATAAGAGTGCACCAGGAACAAAATCTGCAGCGACGAAGAAAAAGAGCGCGAAAGGTACTGCAGTTGCTCCATCAGGTGGAACCAAACCTGCAGTTGAAGCTGCTCCCAAGGAAAAGAGTCCATCGGTGGTGTATGTGAGCGATGATGAAGGGGAGTCACCGGTTGATGGAGATGCAGCTCTTCAAGCAGCCGTGGAACGCTATCCCGACTTCGACACTGAAGCGTGGAGTGCGAAAAGCGCCAAAGCTCGCGCTGCCTGTATGAAATCTCTGAACGATGCTGTGAAGGATAGGCAAGAATTTTTGGAGGACGAAGTCAACCTCTTGCTTTCACTTTTGGTACGAGAGCCGGGCCTGCAAGATAGCAGTTTTATGGTTGTGAAAGAGAAACTAGAAATGTTGGGCACTTTATCTGAAAAATGTGCTAGGCCTATGCCCCGGAAAACTCTGCGAAAACTGTTGATACCTGCTATTGAGAAACTGGGGGATATGAAATGCGCCATGGTTGCTGCCAGGGTCCTAATTTTTGCAGCAGAGGCAACGAGTGCTCGTTTCTTTTTCGAGGTGCTTTCGCAAGTTGCGCGCGAAACTTCAAATGGCCGCGCCAAAGTGGGTATTGTGAAGTTCGCTTCCAATTGATAGATGATTTTGGAATTCCTGCTGTGAAACCGGAAGCTGTTGCTGCTCTTGTTGTCGCTATGTCAGACAATGCTGCTCCAGCTCTTCAGAAGGCTTGCGTAACTTTAGCCTGTGAGACGTCAGTGCGGTCGACCTCGTCTTTCAAGGACATTCTTGTATCGGCTGGGCTTAGTTCAGACGTCATTGAATCGTTTGAAGCAGAGCTGACAAAGTACCAGACTGAACCGGATGCACCCACTCGAAAGAAAAGGCAATTTTCGGGATTGCCCAATGCTGTTAATGAGGCGACGGAGGTAATCGCAGAAGCTTCCCAAGTCGAAAAAAGTGAAATGACAGTTGTTCCTAAACCTGAGTCTCCTGATAAGAAAGCCCCTGAGGTTACTAGGAGCACTCCAAAAGAAAATTTGCCAGGAGGAGTGCCAGAACAGAAGCAGTCCAGTACTCCCGTGCGAGCATCAATTGCAGATAAGTTTCTGCCTGGAAGTCTCGTGCTTAAAAATTTGAAAAGCTCGAACTGGAATGTACGTCAAGACGCTCTTGGTGAAATAGATGCTATTGTTGAAGCCGCAGATGGATTCATAGAACCAAATGTGGGGACGGAAGTTGTACCGATCTTGAAGTTTCGACTGAAAGATAGCAATCGCAATATTGCTGCTGTCGCATATGGTGTAGCTGGTCGATTAATGAAAGCTATGGGTCCGGGTGCAGTCGTTCATTTGAAAATCCTCGTACCGACAATCTTGGGACAAGGTTGTGTGGACATTAAGAAGAATGTTCGGGCTGCTGCCATGCAAAGTCTGGAGGTGTGGTTTGAGACTGTGGGACTGTCGCCTCTAGTCCCTCATCTTCATCTTCCTCTTGCATCTCTAAACTCTAGTTTCCGGAAAGAGTTTTTGGAATGGTTGGCACCTCGTCTTCGTGGGGAAATTGGAACGTTTTCGGCGAAGGAAGAAGACTTAACTCCTCTTCTTGACTCTTGTCTTGCATGTCTAAGAGATCGAGTGGCGGAAGTTCGCCAGCTTGCTGATGTTCTAATGGAACCGGTCCTTGCCAGTGTCGGGTTGGTAGTCGTGGAAAATAAGCTATCTTCCATGACGAAATCAGCTCGGATGCAGCTGGAACCAATAATTGCCCGACATGCTGCAGTGGACCAGCTTTCCGGGGAAGGGGCGAGACCCCTTCGCGGTTTTCTTCGAGAGGGACGCCATCTCAGCCACAGGGCGGTCGCTTCGGAAGAGAAAGACCACAGTCCGTTGCTCTTCCTTCGCCGCGAACTCCGGCTGGAAGGCGTGGCGGTGATTTTGCGGATGGTCCAATGTCGAGTGCCCGTCGTCGCCGGCCCGTAAGCCAGCGCGTTGGTCCTTCGTCTAGTCCGTTTACTTCGCCTATGTCAAACAACGGACAAATTTTGAAATCTAATAACATGCGCACGACTCGCGCCCAGCGCTACTTGGAAAAGAGAAAACGCAACGCAGAGAGATCAGCCGATGAAGAGTTGGATGCTGTTGGATCTGCTGCTGCCGAAGATCCTGATGACCTTGCTGTTGATTTGAGGGAATGTGTCTCACAGCCTTTATATGCCAAACTCACAGCCGCTGCAAACAGATTCCAGCTCCATATTGAAGCTATGGCAACCATCAAGACGTGTATGTCGGATAGCCCGGAAGCTCTAGTATCGGTGGCAGATGTCATTCTGAGATGGGCCGCTTGCCGAATTCGAAGATCCCCGCACGCCTCCAACCGTTTTATCGAAGATTGCGGAGTTCATATCCAGTATGTGCGAAGTGTTGCTTTCTTCTGGAGTGAAATTAAGTGAATACGAAGCGTCGGCATTGATCCCAGCTGTTGTGGGTAAAGTGGGAAGCAACAGAGATTCTGTTCGGAAAAGCATGCTGGCCTGTTTGCTTTCAATTGGAGATGTTGTGCCGGAAGATGTTATGCTCATTTTCCTCTCTGGGAGCTTGCGACGTCCGATCGGGGATCGTGCTTGTGAAGAAGTTGCTGCGGAAATTTGCCAATTAATCGATCGGAAATGTGGCTCTGGTGCTGGTCTCCCTGTTGGAGTTTTGCCAGTCATTGCTGGTGTGACTTATGGTCCTGATGAAATTGCAGGTCGTGCCGCCGCAAGTTGTATATCAAGAGCTCATCACCATTTTGGGGACGATTTGTGGGGGCTCCTTGGGAACCTGACGGATGAGCAGGCGTTCCTTATTGAGGAGCGATTGGCGCACGCGAATGCAGCACAGACAGTTGAAAGAGGAACTCCACTTGGAACGCCACGAGCGAGTCCAGGGGCTTCACCGGGACAGCATCACATGGCTTATGGTGGGGAGAGTCCAAGAATTTCCAATCTGTCTGACATCCGCACTGAAGATTTCAGGTTGTCTGTGGCGCCAGAGCCTCCAAGAAGTGTGCTCTCGTCTATTAAAGACGTATTGGCGTCTTCCACTCCTGCGAAAACAAGGCGTGTGTTTGGTATGAGAGGTGCAGTACCTGCTACGCCGCTCTGCCAAAAGATCGCCCTACTGCATTTGCTCCTGTAGTTCCCGAGTCTGTGGATATTTTAACTTATGTCCTTGATCAATTGGCAAGTGAAGATCGAAACGCGCAGCAAGACGGTCTCGCTGCGTTATACAATGACTTACAACAAAAAGATAGCAAACTACGCAATCAACCCTCAACTGTGATGCCGAACTTGAGTCGCTGCTTCAGCGATGCTCTACTTCGGTTGGAACAGTCGAACGGAAATGGCGACGATCCCCTTATTCTCAAAAGATTTCTTAATGCCATAATGGCTTTTGCGCGAGAACCGGAAGTAATAGTGAAGCTCGATCAGCCAGGTATGGAAAGCCTTCTCAATGACCTTCTGAATGCTATGGTCCCGGAGAAGGTCGCGATGGTGGAAGACTGGAGCCAGGTGCGCCGCGGTGTAAACCTGGTGACGCTTAAGATTTTGGAAGCGTGTGACCAGAACCTGCTTTTCACCTCTCTAATTAATGTGCTGCGTGCTGGGATTAAGGAGTCCGGAAAGCTGGAAAACATATCCGCGAAAGCACGCATATCATCGAAATGCACATTCTGTATTAAGTCAATAGCAAAGGCGACGCAAAAGGGCTATGCGGATTGCAATATCGATGCGTTGCTTCGTGATATCCACGATTTTCTATCCGCTAATCCAGTGCTTCCGCACAAGAATGAAGTTACTGAAGAGCAGACAATCGCCATCCGTCTTCTTAAGACAATTGTGGATTCTATGATTAGCGAAATTGGCGTGAACATTCGCAATTGCTTCCGACTTATTCCCAATGCGGAGACGTCACAGCTCGCCAGATATGTAGAGATGAAGCTGACAGATGGCAGTATCACGCTGCCCACAGTTGAGAACGAAGCTGCCGAGACACAGGGCCATTCATCTGCTAACAGCCGTGGTGATTCAGAAAAAGACGCTGTACAAGTAAGGTCTGGAAATACCGAACGTAACCTTTCGCCAAGCTCATCGCATGCCCAAGTTGCCAAGCAAGATGTATGCAAGGCAGGACTCCCACCTCGTCCAAGAGGCGGTGTGTCCTCTGCCGCCAGTGCTGTTCATGGCAGTGGACAGGTGTACCTGAGACGACTGCAGGAAATTCAGCAACGATACGGATTGCAAACTGTATCTCCCGCCGACACAGATGCCAGCACGCCCACGTCAGCGCCGCAGTCCGATGGAGGTGAAAATGATTCAAGTAGCGAGGTGAAAGAAGATTCTCCCAGAAAAGAGAATGATGTGAAAAGGAAAAGTGAGTCGAACGAGGACACTCTGAGCAAGGCGTCTGCACTTAGGGATCGTATGGCTCGGCTCCGTGCAAGCCGCTCGCAACCCCCGTCTAAAAATTTAGTACAAATCTAGGCCTTTTCGAAAAGTTTCATCATGCCCGCCCCATCTAAAAAACCCCCGACGATTAGATGAATTATTCTTTTCTGATGCATTAATAGTGATGAAGATCCTGATGCGGACCCCGTCAACATGGAAAGGAACTTCAGGAAAATGAAAATGAAACAGCCTACTAGAAAATATTACGACATGCAGCTGAAGAACTCGCCTACTTACTGAAAGTCTTATTCCATTGCTGCTTGGCCCAATCCAGGAAAGAAAGAGCCATTTCCTTTGTGACGGCCTTAGTCGGTTGCGGATCTAATCCCGCTGCCGTGACCTTATAGCCAAACTCAAGTTCGCGCTGGTATCGCTTCAGCTGCGGATACATGCGCAATGCGCTCGTAATGAAGCGCTGACCATCCTTCCCATACACGGTCTGCGCGATACCTTTGTCGAGTGCATTCGCATACAATGCACGGCCGAATGAATTCTTCAGAGCACCTACCAGTTGCTTACTCTTCGCATCGCCTTGTACGCTTCCAAGAGGATACCAAATACGGGCACGATTGGTACGCACGAATATTGCAAACACAGGGGTACCGTCCTCGGGAACCTTCACCTCGTCTGGGCGCTTTGGTCTCAGTGGCGCATGAAATCTGTTCTTCTTCATTACAATTCCGGGTGCCGTGCGAGACGCGAGAGGTGTCTCAGCGATCCCAAAGCCATCAGCTCGCCGCACGCAAAGCCCACCACCCGGTATGGCGGGGAGCGCCGCGCGGGCGCCTACTGACGGGGCGAAGGCTGCGTAATGCACCATTACGGTTAGGCTTGCGGTTTTACCCTACGCTCACCGGCGCGCCCTGCAAAGCAATATAACTGCAAAATGTGGCAATTGACGGAGAAGGCCTCAGTTCAGATCACCCACCGTCAAAGAGTTTGAGGTGTTTGGGCAAAGTGTCGTCGAGATTTTGCCTCAGGTAGATGCACTGTAATGCAGGACCACAACGTGGACCGCGGGACAAACACGGCTCCGCAACCACTCCCGATTCGTGTCCCGTTTGGTCACCATTCCCTGGCTTCTGCACCAATTGTACCTCATCTTTGAACAAATCCCATTGTCGGCTGCGAACGGAAATGGGCACGACGCAGAATGTAGCGATGGCCTTAGAGGATCCACAGGGAGACTGTGCAGCTCTGGTGCTCCAACATGGGGCTGATGCGCTGTTGGCAGAGTTGGCTGCACCGCACCGTGCTCTGATTCCGCCCGCGATAGTACCGCATCTCGCTGAATGGTTTCTCGATGGCGCAGCAGCACCCCGTCCTGTTTCATCCTTCTCAAGTCCTACACGCTCGCGTCTGCGCACTGGCATCGCTTCCATTGATGCCGCTTTGCACGGCGGACTCCCACTCTCTCCCGGCGGAATGCTGGTGGAGGTGCACGGGTCCGCGGCGGCGGGCAAGACACAATTCTGTCTGCAATTGTGTGCAGGAGGCGATGTGCGCGCGGTATACGTGGTCACAGCGGGTCGATTCCCGGGGGCGCGCTTCCGGCAAATGGCGCGACCGAAAGCGTTGGATGCCGTCATTGTTGAAAAGGTGTCAGACGTGGACGGCATGGAGACGTGGGCGGAGATGCGATTGCCGTGGTTGCTGCGGACGACAGGGGCAAGGCTCGTCATCGTGGACTGTATTGCTTCGTTGTACCGCCCTGCTTTTGAGCGTGGCGCGGAAATTGAGCGCGCGCGCAGTCTCGTCCGCGTCACCGCTTTGCTTAAGGAGGCTACAGCGGCAATGCAGGGCGTTGTTGTCTGCGTCAACCAGGTGTCAGCGCGGCCGGGCAAGGCAAGACCCATACCTGCGCTTGGGGGAGCATGGGGAAGATGCTGCAATACGAGATTAGAGGTGCGGAGAGAGTTGGGCGCGGAGAAGAGACGGTGCGTTACTGTGATGCATTCCAGCTTTGCGAGGTCGGGGAGCGCAGGATCTTCGAAATTGGGCCACATGGACTCAGTGATGCGGCGCGGGAAGATGAGTGAGGGGCCAGTTACGGACGTCTTCGTCCGTTAATGAGAGGTCGATAGTCGATATGATACGGAAGTATTTTGTGAAGTCGATGCCCAGGACGTCGCGATTCGGCACGTACAGAACAGTACAGTACAGTGCATTGATACTGTCAAAAAGCTAGTGCAAGCTCCTGCGGTTGCCTGCTGTACAACGTCGTCGATCCTGGTCACACAGGATTTCGTCGATACGCTCCCGGTGCGCTTGCGCTGAATCGCAGATTGTATGTTACGCTCGCACCTCTGTGCAGAAGAAGGCGGGAACCCCGTCTGCGGATTCTGAGTTCTGTGCTTCGAAATGTCGTCCGAAGGTCCACACTCAGGCACGGAAGAGCAGCAGGAAGCAGTTTCAAGTACTGTAGAAGAAACCGAGTCGATTTGGATGCGCTGCGTACGAGGTGGTGAGCTCAGCGAGTTACACATGTTTATTCCTGATGTGGACAGGAAACG
>JADWZK010131355.1_pt1 | contig 10282 bp, 6 predicted proteins | sample 8957641 | NCBI WGS metagenome assembly JADWZK01 (sample SAMN16576796, study PRJNA672827) | algae metagenome | host: rhodolith | place: South Korea: Udo, Jeju | collected 2014-09-18 | reverse complement strand
CTCGAATAATCAACTTCGAAGCTTCTTCAAACTCCCGCCCTCCAGTTCCGTCGTCGATCTCTCACCATCAGTCCACAATGACGCGCGCTGCATTCGCGACCTCTGCGCCTCTGCGTGTGCAGCCGGCGAGCCGAGCCGTCTGCACCCGTGTGACGCGCCCTCGTATCGCGCCTGTGCGTGCGGCGCGCCCCGCACCTGTGCAAATGGTTGCTAGTGAGACCGTGCGCGTTGCAATCGCCGCGTACGGCGTGTTCATGGCCGGCGGTGGCATTGGCGCCTTCCTGAAGAGCGGGTCAAAAATGAGCGCGTTGTCCGGCGCTGCCGCCGGCGCCGTTCTTGCTGCCGCCTACCTGCGCGACAGCGTTCCGCTCGCCCTCGGCACTGCAATCGCGCTTGTCATCGTGTTCATGTCGCGGCTAGTGGCGACTAAGAAATTCATGCCGGCCGGTTTGCTCGCCACGCTCTCGGTTGCCGCGGCCGCGTTCTTCGCCTACGCTATCTACGCATAAGGCCGTCAGGTTGGTGTCGAGTGCTGTTTACATAAGAGGTGGGATTGCTACGCTGCAGCCCTTTTTACACACTCTCTCCTACAGCTCTAAATCCATACGGCAAGACTGCTTGAAAAAACTTGGCGCCCTGCTCCGCGCGCCGCTGGACGCTTTGCAACGGCGACGCGGCACTGGGCTCGGAATTATGCGCGCGGGTCAAGTCATTCGGAGACGAGTTTGACAATGAACAGGTACAGGTAGACGAAGAAGAGGAATAAATGCACTCCGAGCTTGATTTCGCATACCCTGCGTTCACGGCTGACATCTTGAAATATCGACGTGTTGTCGAGCAGATGACGCTGCGAGAGATAGCGGCGCACATGGAACGCGACGAGCGGGACATTCAGGAGCGCTGTCACGATATACCCGCGAAGCACGAGCATGGACGTCACGTAAAAGTGTCCGATGTACTCAGGGATTATGAGTCGGTTGACGATGCCGCACAGCTCGATGGGATTTATGTGATCCACTGTCAAATCGGAAAACAGAATTAGCGAATACACACTGCAGAACAGCAATCCTGCTGTTCCCAGGAAAATCGTCGCCCAAAACGTAATCTCCACAATCAGGGACATCGCGACCAGATTATTCGAGGCGGGCGCTGATCATCCACGAATCGATAAGACGAGCCTCGCGCGAGGGGTCTAAAGTGGATCGCGCCCAATTTCAATCTTCTTCGGCTGAAATGAACTGAGTCAACTTGAGTCAAGCCACACTATTCTGGAGGCGCGCGCAAGCATGACGGCGATATTTGTCACTGCGTATCGAGCGGCGCCTCGGTGAAATGTTCCTTCCAACATCCTAATCGAAAATATTTCGAAAAAACTGAACGCGTTTTCAATATTTTTAAAAGTTTTGAAACATTGGGCAACGACCGTAATCCTTACGCCCATCAGCCATCGCATCGGAAATCGGTTGCTGCAAGGAGGAATCCTTCCTGTGTAGAGAATGGCGTCCGCACAGAAGCGAGGCCGCGGGCGCGGCGCGGGCGGCTTCGAATTCATCTCGTTGGACGGGGCTGCGCATTGATGGGCGACGCGCTGGTGAGGTTCGCAAGATCCGCTGTGCCATGGGCTCCCTGTCCCGCGCGGATGGTTCCGCGTACTTTGAGCAGGGAAACACTCGTGTGCTCGCTGCAGTGTACGGCCCGCGAGAACAGACCGGAGGCCGCAGTACTACTGATGGCGCGATCGTCAAGTGTGAGTTCTCCACCGCTCTTTTCGCCTCCGCCAGTCGCCAACGAACGTGGAAGGGTGACCGACGCAGCATTGCTGCCGCGCGCGTCATTCAGCGAGTTTTCGAGGGCGTCGTGCTTCTCAAGACCTATCAACGCTCGCAAATTGACATCTATATTCAAGTTCTTCAAAACGATGGTGCCCCGCTGGTCGCCGCGATTAATGCCGCCAGTCTCGCCCTCGTCAACGCTGGAGTCCCGATGTCCGACTTCGTCGTCGCTTGCAGTGTCGGGTACGTTGACAACGAGTTTGTCATTGATGTCAGTGCCCTTGAGAGTGCCGCCGACCGGCCTCAGCTCAGTGTCGCCATTCTCGCCCATACGCGCAAGGTAGTGAGTGTTGAGCTTGAGAGCAAGCTACCGAACATCTCAGTTTTAACAGACGCGATGCGTTACTGCGAAATGGGATGTAGGCAGATTTTTAACGTTCTAGAACATGAGATTCGACAATTCTCTCTGAACTTATTGGATTCGAGAGGACTTGTCGCGTTTTAACTTAGTCTTTGGTTCACAACAGCACTGTTAAACTTCTGTTCCCAATTTGCTAATTCTATTATATTACTGTTGTAAAAGTGTATGCAGCACTTTCCTTTCTCTCCCCATCCCCCGCTTCCCTTGCCAAACCCAGTGCCGTTTCGAACTGCGACGGAATCGGACAGAACGACGAAGGTTGTCGCGGTTGGGTGTACTGCTGATTTTGTGGAGCCCATGATTTTTGGTCTGCTCCTTCGGTGACAGCGAGCATCGGCTGCTGCATGGAATGATACTGTGGCGTAAAGGCCCGTTCTCTAGGCAACTACGAAACAGACCTTTTTACAGTACATAGAAACTATGAATCTGCGTTTAGTTAGTTGTAACACTAAGCTAAGGAAGGCAAAGCAAGCAACTCACGTCCTATCATCTGTTTCAGGTTAGTTGCAAACAAAACGTCTTCGCAGCCGATCCAAAGCTTAATTTCGCTCTTTTGATCTGCTTGCCTTCTTGTAAGCGTAATTCTCAGTAAAACTGGTCGTTTTTCAGATATTAAATCCAATGCGTCCAATGCAGGTAAGTACCCCGCAAACAGAACTGAGTCCTCCATTCGAGATAGGTTCGCACTCAACGTATCATTGCCTAGACAGGCAACGAAGGCCGACTTGCTTACGATGTCTTCGATGTGTCTAGTCAGCTGCATATTACTTGTTAGTGCAGAGAGCTGCAGCTCAAATTTCGCATCGCTGCCAAACATTCCTCGTAGCGACTTTTCCTTCGCCAGAAATTCGGCCTGTGTCATTCCAGGGTTGGGCCGAAGCACTTCGCCAGCATTTGGACGCAAACTACCGCTCTTGTACGGCTTACCATTCACTTCAACCGAGAACTTAATCGTAGAAATCTTTCCCTGGAATTTCGAGTGGGCAGACAACTCTACGATCGCTCCAGGTTCCATCTTATTGATAGCTTTGGAGTCGCAAGATAAGCATCTTTCCGAGTCTGAAACCACTTTCACTTCCTTAGCCGCAGACGCCAGCCTGTTCGTCAGACGAAAGAACGTTGGGGTCCAGTCTGAACCTCGTGATGATACAGTTTTGGAAAAACAGAAGTCCACTTCAATGCCTCCCGCATTCCAACTTTCAACAGCGCGCCTCCAATTGCGACTGCCCGTATTTCTTTGATGAACATTCCCATTGCTACCGATCCTCACCTGTCCTGCAGTGTTACTCCTGTTGGACTTGTCCACAACTAAAGAACCAAGCAAAGCTTCAATGTCATAGTTCGAAACAGCTTTTGATACCGGGGCACTCGCTCCACCCGTCGGCGGTCGCACTCCATTGGAGCGACTTGCAGTGTTAGAACTTTGAACCACAGCCACATCCGCTACCGACACTGCCGCCGCCGCCGCCGCCGCCGCCGCCGCAGACCCCGTTACCGTCCCCATCGCCTCCTCCTCTTCATCCTCCTCATCACCGTCTTCTTCTGATGTAGTCTCATATTCGGACGAAGATTGTCCTTCCCCAGGCGGAGAATCGTAAAATGTGTCGGGATCAATTTTGCTCATATCAATCCCCTGATGCGATGGTCTGGCGAATAAATTTGCCATTTCCGCACCTCTGGAAGGCTGACCAAACCCAATCACTCGTCCAACAGCGTCTCTCTGAATTGAGTCAGACGAAACGCCGTTTGTCGGTTGCCAAACGCTGTTAGAAACACCGCCGGGAAGCGACGACATATGCCCAAACGATGCACTGCTGATTCCTGTATATTCCCGTTCAAAGCTCACAGCATTATTGCCTTCCGCCTCTTCACGGAGAGCAGCATCTGAATCTTCTGTAGCCCACGACCTCAACCGACGTGCTCCCGGTAAACGACTCTCTCCCAGAATGTGCGACATTGAGCCAAGGACAAAGTTCGCTGGCAAATCTTTGTCGACGATCGATTCGTTCGAATTCACATCTGCTGCCACAGGTTTGACAGGCTTTTTCGAGAGGAGAGCTGTACATGCTTTCTGTCGTAGCGGAGAAACGAATTCTGACAAAAACAAAGACTGCAAAACACGGGATTTGTCGCGAACGTCGTAACTTGCGTCGTATCGAGCGCACGTGCATACATACTCAAGCAACTTTTGACGTACACCAGTGGTAACAGAAACATTGCCAACTGAACCTGAACGTGCAAAAGAATTACCTTCCGCCAAATCGCATGCAAGGAGCTTTGCAGCAAGATTCAAAATCTGCAATTTCACGACGGCTGCCTCTCCAGAAAAACCTTTCACCAAAATCCGCAGAGCCTCCAACGCAACGTCTTGGACATACTTATAAAATTCCCCAATAAGCCACACAATGCTCGCCCGTGCAGCTGGTTCGGTTATGCTTCCGCATTTTTCATCGCTGGGGTCAGAATTCAACAACATGGCAATGAGTTGCGGAAGAGCCTTCGTTTGCGCTCCGGGATGTCTTTGGAGAAGTCCTCGCAGCACTCCGATGGATTCAGTAACAACGCTAGGATCTTGCGCCGTGGAAACAACGGAAGACAAGAGTTTGACAATCACGACAGTTGACTCAGGATGAGCAGTCGCTAGACTACCAATTGCTCTCGCCCCCGCCGCTGCTAGTCCCTTATCGGAGCGGAAGAGATAGTCTTGAAGTTCCAGAAGTAACTCTTTTCGTGCCTGTGGCCGCGACCCTAACCCACGAGGATCTCCCGCCATTTGACACATCGTATTCAATACTTGCATACGAAGCTCACGCACAGGAGCGCTGTGCCCGGAGGACACATAAAATTCGGAGATATAGGGCAGCAGTGAAGATGGATGTCGGACAGCAACGGCAGCGGCAAGCCTTAGACCAACCACTTGGCTTCCATCGTCTGAAATACCAACTAGACGCATCAACGGCTTGATAGCATGCATAGAGAATTCTTCTAGTGAAGCCAAATGGTAGAATACGGTGATTGCAGACATTACAACACTGTTGTTGAGCGAATAGAACAGAGGTTGCACGTTATCCAAAAGCAAAGAAAGATCTCTGTTTCTAGTGCGCCTCGCCCCAGGCGCAGAATTGTGATAGAAGTCGGCTTCATCAACGTCCTCAGATGTGTTGGTGGCAACGGCGCCTGAGTTGGGATCAGCAAAATTAGCGCGAGCGTAGCGAAGAAGCATCTGCATTACTGCAATTTGACCCCAGGGGTCGATACTCTTCAAACTTCTGCAGATACGGCGATAGTGGGGGTGAATAAGCTCAAAGGAGTCAGGACATACTTCCTCAAAGGCAACAATCGCACTGCCAATCACTTGAGTCGAGCGATCCGAAATCAGGTCAGTAAGGGAGTCCATCAACGCCTCCTTGGACGCGCTGTCCAGAGAGCAAACCTTGCATATGGCGTACGCAGCTGCTTTTCTGACATACGCTGATGAGTCTTTTGCAGACTTTCCAATAGCATGAATGACGACCTGCAAAATAATTTTGACGCGTATTGACGACAAAACTCGGAGGGAAAGTGCCCTGATATGTTGGTTGGGATCCGACAAATCCTTTTGAAAAGAATTGATGGCAAGAAGAGCAAGGTCTTGCTTGAATTCTGCGTAATGCACCAAATATAAATATACCAACTTTTTAACCTCCAGGGATGAGGCAGCCACATTCTTCACAACTTCAGGGAAGAAGGTTGATGCATCTTTGCCGAGCGAAATCAATGCAATCACGCGCTTCATGGCATCGAGTTTGTCCTTTGTCGAGCTGCTGTCCAATTGCTGTCGAATTTTCTCCAGCGCAATCATGTTTGATTCGAAGTACTGGGCATCAGACAGCGCTGCGCCTATACGCTGCGCAGCAGCGCTCGCAGCAGAGTTGGCCACAGACCCGACTAAAGACATGGCGTCGTAGTTCGACTTCAACAGAATTCTCCACGGCCTTTCATTCACGGACCTCACGGGCCAAATACTGGAAGCGGAAGGAAAACTCTTCAAAGTGAACGAAAATCGTGTTCAGCATCAGCTGAGAAATTGCCTTAAGGAAATCTTGCTTGATGGTACAGCAGGTCGGACGTTTATGGCGCATTACAGTATCATACATACACCAAATGTACTTTTCGAGTATTCACTATGAGAAAAATCCTGTATGAGAGATTGCAATATACATCGTACAACTGCCAAGGATCATAACCTCCCATGATTCAACTTCGTGGAAGGGACGAAGAAGTAATGGTCACCTGATACGCATAGTGTCCTTGGCATCGTCAATGTCCAGGGAAGAAGCAGAGAGCGCGTACACTAGAAGCCCAACAAATTTTCCCAGGATATGACGAGCAAGCCTGGTTCTGTGCCTGCAGCTCAAAAGTCTGGCCCCCGCCCTGGGGAAAGGCAACTTGCTCCTGGAATATACTTCACCCCCGCACCTTCATCCGGCAGTGATTTTCAGAATGCAGGCAATCCGGATACGTTGCCGGATCCCCCTGATGTGAATGATATGACGCGGGATGAACTCGAAACGGAGTATCGTGCAATATCGAAAAGTGTGCAGAAATTGGAGGAGTCTAATGTGTTAATGACGGAATTTGACCCGGACGGCAAAGATGTCGAGTTAGTTGAGGCTATTCGTGAAAACAAAGAGATTGTGATTCGTAAGAAAATTCGCATGATATCCGTCAAGGCTCGTCTGGATTACTTGATACGGTCGCAGCCTCATATTAAGAGTTCTCGGAGAGGCGGCGGTAACGCCAGAAGCGGGGCAACACAAGGAACAAGTCAAGCAGAGGGGGAACCCTCCGAGGGAGGATTACATCTTTAGGCCTATGTAGTTTATCCAATTGGTACTAAATGAAAGAACTATTTTGAGAGCAAATTTTGCAAATATTGGAGCACCTACAAGAGGTTCAACTTCTGATTTCAGTGGAGAAGGACGCGGTAACTATGCCACGGCCAGAAGATGTTCGTATTTGAGAAACTCGCATACGCAGGTCTGGTGTCGCGAACCAAATCCTCTCTTCAGCAGCTGCAGCATCGTAGAAAGTATTGAGCACGAAAACGCCGTCCGGGGTCATCTCCCATTGCCCGACCGCAGGAATCTCTTCTGCATATCCCATACTCCGCAGCAGTCTCCCTTTGGTAGGTCCGTCTTTGATTACAGACATAACAGTGGAGCCCGACATTACTTCATCGTCGTCCCAGTCCGATTCCCCTTCCCAGCTCATTGACAGAGACAACAAAATATCGTCCGCCGATACGTCATTCTGTTTGCAGAGCTCAATAACCTTCTCATCTGATGAAGGCAGCGCTTCAATCTTAATTTCGCTCGTCACAGCTTCAAACTGTCCCCAAACGAGATTATGACTTGATCTTTGACTTTTCCATTCCCCGTTGGATATCTCGAAAAAATCTTCCACAGTCATTCCTTTTGCTGAGAATGCGGCCCCCGAGGTGGTATCACTCTGCACGGTGCCGCTTGGATTATCTGCAGTTTCGGTAACCATTTTCGGGGACGATAGCTGTGTGGATGGAGATATTCCAAATTTGGACCGATTGCGCTCATTGCTTCGGTTTTTCACAAGATGTGAGTAGCGAGGGCATATCGAACCACTTCTGGAATCTCTTCTAATGCGTGTATCCCGCTTCAGGACTTGGTTCGGGCATAGGAATGCCATTGTATCCTTCACGAATTTCTTTAAGCTTGAAACCAGATTGAATCCAGATTGCACGCGAGGTCACAGTTGTATGATTCACGTGCTGAAGGCGTTTCGTCCTATTATGGTCCGCATTTAGGGTTGGCAATGCCAGATTTGCAATGAAGGCAAACAGAACTTTTCATTGCGCCTGTCGGTGATCTGCTTGAAGAACCAGCTGTATTATACTGCACATCGTCGACTGCATTCTCTGCGGTGATTGCAATCAATTCATTTTTTGTTGTTAGACCTCAGCGGTTTGTATCTATGTGAAGGAAAACGTTCGTTCTGTAGCTGAAAAGACCAAGTGCTCGAAACTTTATATCGAAAACCAAAATGCACCTCTGATACTTACGCGTCACTTCGAGATGCGGCGGAACACAGGCATGTCGTCCAGGGCGGCAACAGAGTGCACTTTCGCACCGCCCTGCACGGCCACAGTGCTATGTTTCGCAACTACACCGGCCAGTTGAATCCTCTGCCACGTCCCCGGGGGCAACACGACGAACCTCTCCCTAGCGCCCTTTTCGATAATTGGCGCAACTAGGAGATCATCGCCGAGCATAAACTGATCATAAACGCTTGCCATCTCCGCGCGCTGATCGACCCACCACATGGGGCGCACAATGGGCACGTACTGCTTACACGCGGCCGGGATGCCGTCCTTGACGCCGTCCCAAAACACGTCCTCGCGCCACTGGAGCGCGTTCCTGCACAGCGCGTGGCACTGCTCGCCGATGTCCCACGGCGCGATGCTGAACTGCATGGCCGGAAGCGCGGCGTTGAGCTGCGCCCAGCGGATCATGAGCTCGGCGTCGGGCTTGTCGTCGCCATACGCGTTGCCGCCGATCATGTCCGGGAGCACGAACGGGTAGCCGAGAATGCCGGAGGTGAGCGTGCCGGTGAGCACGCTCGCGAGCCCGTTCTCGAGGCTCCACGTGGAGAAGCGGTCGAACAGGCGCGACATGGGCGTCAGTTCCTGCACGCCCTGCACGCCGGACCGGACCTCCGAGACCTCGAACTTGGATGCGACGCGCTGGATCCACAGCCGGGTGTACTCGCCGGGCGCCGGCATGGTGCGCGCGATGTCCGCGTTCTTGGGCAGGAAGCTCGGCTCGCCGGCATCGAACTTGAACCCGTCGATGCCGTACTGCTCGCGCAGCCGCTCCAGGGCCGGCCCACGAACCAGTCGCACGCGGTCCTGGTTGGTGAGGTCGAGCGCGGCGACGCGCGTCGGCTGCCACCAGTCGAACTCGCCGACCCGCCCGTCCGTGTAGTCATGCACGAAGAACTTCCGCGTGCGCTCGTCCGTCACAGCCGCCGAATCGAGGTTCGCGAACGGAATCACCCATAATGTGACCAGGAAACCGAGGTCGTGCAGTTGGGACACCATCTGTTTCGGGTCAGGAAATTTGGTGCGGTCGAAGTCTAAGTCGCCGTATTTCACGCTCCACCGGTCGTCGATTTCGAGCACGCTGTGCGGCAGCCCGTGGTCCACTATCTCCTGCCCGTACTGAATGGTCTGCGCCTGGGTGATGCCGTCTCCGTAGCGCACCCAGGTGGTCCAGATGGGGTCGCGCATCATCTTCTCCGGGGGTGCTATTTTGGGCGTATGTAGCATGCTGTGGAGTTCGGACAGGACGAGGTCAGAGGCGGCGCGGACATCGGATGTAGCGCCGAGTTGGAAACGGAGTTCGGGGATGCCTGTGCGGTCAGGTTTGACGTCGTCCTTCCAGGGGTGGTTGACGAGCGGCCAGTCGTAGCTGGACCTTGACTGGATACAGATGGAACCATTGCCATCGACGGAAGTGGAGGACTTGGGCAAATTCACTCGGTCAAAATTGGCGACTCCGACTCCCCAATTGCGGGATATAGCGGGGGTCTCGGAGTTGAGGCCGACATGTAAACATTTTGAGGTATCGTCTACCTTGAGGATGGTGCCGGCTGTAGATATAAGCGTTGGGTCGAGCAGGGTGCACACCCCGGTGGGACCGTTGTCGAAGGGATAGAAGGGTCCGAAGTCGAGAGAGGCAGTTTCAAGCGGCCATCGCTGACACATGAGATGGCCGAGGCCGTACCAAGAATGCGCTCCAAGGGGCATTTGAAGATCCACGCAAGAGGCAAATGGGTTGCGCATGACGATGTCGAAGAGTACGTAGTTGCTTCGTATGGACAGACTGGACTCGCCTGATAGGGCGAAAAAGCTGGATGGGGTGGACTGCTTGATTTCAAGGTTCGAAAGCCCACGGAGATAAGCTTTGCTGGTAAGTTGCTGATGATATCTGAGGGTGAAGATGACGCGATCCTGCTCGATATCGAGATGTAATGCGCTATTACCATTACCAGTGGTCAATGTGCAGGCCATGGT
>JADWZK010211082.1_pt1 | contig 10290 bp, 14 predicted proteins | sample 8957641 | NCBI WGS metagenome assembly JADWZK01 (sample SAMN16576796, study PRJNA672827) | algae metagenome | host: rhodolith | place: South Korea: Udo, Jeju | collected 2014-09-18 | reverse complement strand
AAAATGTAATTGCGTTCCCAAACCACCCAGAGCGGAAGCACGTTGGGAACTGCACACTGGAACGTGCAAATAGGGATCGAGGAGCTGTCTCTGCAAGATGTAAGCCTCACTAGTAAAAAAGAGCGGCCAAATCAGGGCGGAAACTTAACACTTGTCAGTGGACAGTGCCCGGCATTCGTAGCGCAATCAACAAAGCAAGTGACGCCCTGGGCGTGCCCTTCACCGTGACCCCCACATGTTCCGCCAAGGAGGTGTAACCCATGACTCTGTCCATGGAAATGACGGCGATAATATTCTTCGATTGCGCGGACGGTGGGAAGTGACATCGTTGCCTCCTTCGCTTCAGCAGTTATACACCATGTTCTGTCCAATTCAGGCATCGGCTTTCCTGTGTGACCATCTGAATTACCTTCCCAGAGCTCTACAGTTGTTCAGGGAGGCAATTCGCAAGTCAAACCCACCCGCACAACGGCAAATCCTTATAACAGAGATTTTTAAGAACCGCTGTCAAGTACACCGACATCGGACTCGATCTTTGGTAGGCTTAACTGACCTACACGTACACGCAGAACACAATAAATTACAGGTGTCCTGATTCCATTCTGTACTGCGCACCCCCAACAGTGCCGAACTTCATGTTCTGGCCTACAGTAGCTCTATATAGTGAGTGCCCCTCCACAATGCGCACGTCATACACGTTCTACACGTTTCATACATTTCACGGTAAGATAAACCTGACGTTTTGCATACCTTTGCTATTTGAATATGAAATCGGTCCACCGCCGATATGTAAAACGTGAGGTATTACTGTAACTACTGTAACGAGTAATGTATCCCGGACATGGACAAGGCGTCTGTACCCTTTCGTGTGTGATTATGCGCTTTGTTCTGTTTGTGGCGTCCTCACACGTCTGATAACGCTCAATAGTAATTTTGTGTGTAAACTTACGTATTTTCACATACCTGGCCGGGAATTTTGGGGAATTCTCGTGTTAAGAGTAAAACCGGCACCGCCGGAGAGAGTGCTGTAATGCTTCGGTTTCGGGTGACGAGAATGTCACTGGTTGAAATTTCGGTGCGATGTTGGAGACTCAGATATACCGTTCGGAATGTTACTGAGACAAAAGAGGTAAACTTTAAGTCGTAAAAGAAGAAATTGAACGAGTTTCTATCGACACGGAGATCCTTGTTGTGCCACACACGCACAGGCCACTGGAGTACATAGCCAGATTTCGTCGAAGAAACATATATCTATCTGCTTTGTCCGCGTGTGGAATTCGCGTACAACAGAAAACATTACGTGTACAGGAGATGACCGAGACTTCCCTGCTCCCGGAAGCATCTGAGATGAAGAGATTGGAGGGACCTATTCATTTAGGAGCCCGGATTCCGGATTTTCTAGGTCTGCAAGAAGTACAAAGTGGACGCCCTAGATAAGTTTATCCCGTACTGCCATGACATATTTTTCCCCGTACTGCCATGAAATTCAGGGAGATCGAGTGCGCCTAAAGGATATAATGGGAAGGTGGGGAACAAATGATAGGGGTGGTAATGCCATGTACTGTAGTCCCCGGTCCCTGATAGAGACGGTTGTGGGACTTCGTTCCAGTCCATGTGATAGCCTATTGATACACCCCACATGCACCTCCCTCAGCAAGACCACTATCCCTCTCTCTTGCCACGCTTACCCTGTAGTGAGTGCGCAAATCGTCCTCACCGGTACTCCTTCCAGAACCGCAGAGCCAAGTTTTGCTGTACGTGTAGGGAACCGGCCAGCGGAGGATTCGCCATACTGGTGATGACCGGCACAGCGTGGTCCGCCTTGTTCAGCTCGAACAATAATTGATTTATCTCAACTCTATCCCCCTTTTTCCTTAATTCCTTGCAGTGAGCCAACTACGGCACCATTTATTTCAATCCAGATTGCCATGGGTGAATGGAGGATGAGTATCCATACACATTCTTCGTCGTCCATGAGACTGCTCCCTCACCTTTGTATAATCACCTCTCACGATTGTCCCGCTATGAACACTCTTAATATTCAGCTCGCGCTATTCTTTCACAGCTTTGAGTTACAAAAAAAAATCCTTTCATGCCTGCATTGTTTGCACGCAGTATTCACCAAACGACTTCTAGTATCAGGCCTTTTGCGCCTCCCCCTCTAGTGGCATCCGGATAATGCAGTCGGAGTGCCTGGGATATACACCTTCTCGCAAAACCCTGAGAAGATGTGAGGAACTGTGACAGTTATCCTCGGTCAAAGAGTCCGCAACAAGGTAATAGCTTAGACACAGGATGAAACTGCAAATGAGCTCGTCTTCGAAGGCTTCTCGCACAGATTCAAGATCCAATGTTTTTAAACGTTCGGAAGGTTCTTTCGTGGTAGTCGCCAGGTTCAGCAGGGAGCGTGAATCGGTGGTATCATAAACAGGGTGAAATTACAAAAGCTCGAACAGCACCTTTTGCATGTACACGGACATTTCAACATCATCGACAGCTGATAGTATCTCGCAATTTTCTCGAACTCGACAATATGGGGTGCACCACATCCCCACACAGCCGGAAAATGATAAACCCAGCACGAGCATAGCCGTCCTTCTTCCCGACCATTTTTGCATCGGTGTCGGCATACTTCTCATCGCCAAGGAGTATCTTTCCTTGCGTACTTTAGCAGTGCGTTCAAATCTCGTAAGTTGTGCACAAGTAACATTCCGATTTTTGTGGCCATGGTAGACGAAATACATACTGCCGACGAACAGCATCTTGCCCAAGACGCTTTTGAGATACACCTGCTCATGCTTGTCGGCGATATTCGGGCCTGTGCCCACAGTTCATACTGCAGCACCCTGCAATTTTTCTAACTTCTTCAACTGTGTGATAGTCACGAACTTGTCCTTTTGCTGCTCCAACTCACATCCGTACACCGGAAACGTGTTGAACTCGAGCTCACCAACATCGAACTCCTGCTGGAGAACAACGTCGAATTTACAGATGCAAAGCGGAGTACCCTCGTAAATATAGTTGTCCACCTACGCGATGAGTACAAACAGCAAATCATCATCAGCATCATGTCGGAAATACGGAGCTTTTTCGAGGCCAGATTTGCTTAGATTGAAATTCTTTCGTAGAGCTGAATCCGATGTTTGGTACCAAAGCCGCCCCGAATCGGCGAGACTAGAGGCAGCTGCAGTCATTTTCCACAGCACCAAATTTGCAGCTTTTTCAATGAAAGGCCGAACGTACATGTCCCTCTCGAATCCCTTCGCCTGAAGAAAGCCGGCGGTGACGTCAATATTTCACATGTCCCACGTCTTGAAGCTGATCGATACTAAACGGCGAAACACCTCCATGTTCACCGACTGCGCATCGGTACGCAAAAGGCCCTAAAGATGTCCAGATGTCCCCAAGGTACAATACGAGCCTTCAATGATCCCTCCATCTTACTCACTCGCTGAACAACAATCATTGCTTTGTTCTCATCCCGGTTCGAAATTTCTCGAGAATACGCCTCAAATTTCTCATCGTTGCCGATCTCTCCGATAAATGACCCTGTAAGACACTTTCGTCAGATGGATGTGTTGGCTAACTTAGCCAAGGATGCATACTTTTTATGCGCCAAATGCGCCAGTTATGAATTCAGTTCCCAATATCTTTGCCGAAGCCTTGGCCTCCACGGCAAAACGACGAATAAGCGCTGGACCCATTTTTTGTGAAAGAGGGGGTCGCAAAAGACGGCCTACTGCTGGAAGGGTTGTCTGTAACTAAGAAGCGGTTGAGACAAAACCTCAGGTATATTATAGACAAAGAAAATAGATCTAGAAAAGAAATAAGCTGCGTGTCGGATCTAAGAAAGCCTCTGGAGTACCGAGACTCCCACGTCTTATAGTGTAAGTAGTATAAGCATTATCTTGACTGTCAGAACGGTAAGCAGTATCTTGACTGTAAACACGGTAAATAGAATTGTGACTCTCAGCTCGGTAAGGAATTTACCGCCGCACCAAGCCTTCTGCTCCATACGCCTCATGTAAAATTCTTTCTGCTCCCTGGGGTCTTCTAACCCTACAAAACCTCGCCTACGTAGCTCACACGACTTTGTCACCTCAATCGTTCGGGAATCCAACCTCATCTAACCTCGGCCTTCTTTAGCAAACTCTTAAAGATTAGCTCTGAGTTGCCATTCCTGTCGCAGATCACCCGAAAAAGCTACATACCTTGAAAAGGGACCCAGGAGCAGCAGATTTGACTATGATATCATCGAGCTCTCCGATCGGATCCGGAAAGCGACAAGAAATTTCGCAGGCCTCGATGAGACGCTTTTCGAAACGAAGGTTCGGCACTGTCAGATTTAACTACTGACAAAATCTGTAAGTCTCTGTCGAGTAATTTGACGGAGAACCGCAAGTAAATCCCCAGTTGAAAAAGAGCAATTCCGGGTTGTGCCGAAGCAGCCCCAAAAGGCGTCATGGCAAAAAAGATCGGCTGCCAACAGGCTAATAAAGGGGGCAAAGAGGAACGCTGCGCAAAACGCTGCCGACAAGGTCTGTTGAAAATACCTGATCACACGTAGCATATCTAATACCATACGTAAACTTTGCAATATTCCACCCAAAATATCGAAATCTGTTCTCGACTAGTGCATTTTCGAGCACTCGAGAAATTGTGCCGTTATTCGTCTTTGGGAACATCTTCAATTTTATAGCATATTTTTGAGCTAAAAATGGATTATCTGGAACATACAGTGCCCTAGGTTTCGCAGGGCACAAATTAGAGTGTCCATCTCGGTACACATGTGCTCGCGTACGTAGCAATGGTCTTTTGTCTTACACAGTAAAGAAATTACAGACGTTCGAGTGCATGCATTGTATTTACAGTCGTTAAAACCGCAACGCTACGCATGCACTGTGCGCGCTTCTATTTTCATTCGTGCGTCAAGAAACGTGCACGCAATTTCGTGACCGCGCTCCTTTGAATCTCCTCGTGGCTCTACTTCCAAAGGCTCTGATTCGTGGCTCTGCTTCAGGAGCATCAGCTTCCAAGGTTCTGTATCCAAAATGCTGCATGGCAAGTATGATCGTGCTTCCATACAGCTTCTGACGAGTCTCATGACGTCGGCAATTGCAGGCGTCAGCAGACCGTTAGACTCTGATTAGAGAGTTCACGAGACTTCCGCCCGGTCTTTCTATTTCTGTCCGAGACCGGCAGACCTCCAAAATGAACCACAAAACTCACATCGAACTCTCCGCTTCTCCCTACACCTCCAACATTGCCAAACTACGGCATACAGAACTGAAAAACGTATTTGGCGTCATGAAAACAGGCGACCGCGACCCTCTAGTTGCTGTCAACCACCGATTAGCAATCGCCCGGTCCCGAATATACGCATCTCAAACAGACCCCGCTGAAAGGTTTCCGCTTGAGTCTCCTAAGTGCCTCTGTTATCTCAGCACTTCTGTACCGATGTGATGCTTGGAAGCAAACTAAAACCATTATACGCAAACTGAAATGCACGGGAGTCGGAGATGCTCTCGAGAACCACTGGAAGAAGCTCGTAAACAGAGGCTGGCCGCACTAATCCGTGTACTCGGCCGACTCTGGAAATAGCTGGCGTATATACACCGCCAGGAGCAACACAGGGTTGTATTACGATGACTGAGACTCAAGCCCATTTCGACGAAGGGGTTCGGCAGGTGTAGCCTACTGTCATGAGTTCATCTCATTTCTTCTTCTTCATGAAGTCTAGTTGTTCCGAAGAGTACGTGCGCTGCCGAACTTGACGGGACGCTTCTTGCTGTCGAACTTGATTTCCTTCAGCGGCACTTCGACAAGCGGATCAGACCCGAGGCGGATGCGAAATTTATCGTTGGACTCCAGCACCATGTCGCGGAAAAGTTTCTTCAAACGGTTAGGAAGGTGCCTAGCAGCGCGTCGGATGGCTTTAAAGATATCTTGCGCGAACTGGCCGAACGTGTTAATCGCACACCCAATGAATCTCGTGTGCTCGACGCTCTATCACAAGGGTATTGAGAAACCTTTCTGGGCTGAATCACTTGCGATCGCAGTGTACGTACGGAATCGCGTGACATCGCGGTCTTCCACCGAACGTCACTCCTCATAAGTTGATGGATGGGATCTGCTCCAAATCTGGAACGCATACGTATGTTTGTACCACGTTGCTGGTATGTACTACCCAGTCACAAAACGAATAAACTGGATGCTCGTGCTCATGAGTCAACGCCGATTGGATACTCATTTGCGAGCAAAGGATACAAGCTGTGAAATCCAGAGCTGAAGAAGTTCATGATATCCAGGAGTGTTAAGCTTATTGAAGGAAAATATCTGTAGATGAAGACACCGAGGCGGTATTGACGAGGTATGCACAGTTCCAGCAGTCGCCTGTCGAATTTCTCTTCTCTCTGTCGATTCTCAAACACCTGAGAGCACAAGCGAGAACCAACATGAATCCTACCGTACACTTCCGCGTTTGGCCGCCGTACCCACCTTCGAAGATGCGCACGCTTTTACGTGACACAGGTGAACCTTGCGCTGAAATTACCAACGCCACAAATCGTTTGAATCAAAACAACTGAAAACACCATTCATCATCGCCGTAATCTTCTCTGGGTCCACTCAGCTCACATCGCTCAATTCGCCGTCGCCAGCCGAAGCCATTCCTCACATACATTTCTTCTATCTACTGATATATCGCGATTGTACCTGGAGGCGAAATCTTCTGACAACGTGGATTATAGACCCCTGGCGTAGAGAAAGAAAATTCCTCAATCACTCGGAATAGAACGTGGACCTACGTTCAGTGGACTACCGACATGAACGTTCTCCCTTGCTGTAAGTCTTCATTCTCCTGGCCCTAAGTTTCGCATAGTCGCCAAGGGGTGCCGTCTGGTGCATGGGGTGACTATGAAGAAAAGTATATCCCTCTCGTCAAATTCACGCCTGCCCGTGTCATGCTCGCCACAGTCGCCGTACATGTGACGTTCGCGACTCTTCATACCTTCTACCACACCCTCATTCTCTCACCGTCCAATTACAATTTAGTGCACTTCAATTAGGTTACAATTTCGATTACTTTATGCGGCATACCTTGAATTCTTTATGGACCATCATACCGTTACAACTATCGCATCGTCACAAAGTCACCATCAAACTGTTAAAAGCTATCATATCGTCATATTGTTACAAGATATCATATTTTCACTGTCACCGGGATTAATGTCACGTGACGTCACTCTTGTCACAGTCTCGACACTGTGAGCTGTCACACGCGGCCATGCCGGGCTAAATAGCCCTTAGGGCTTTCGTTTGCCCTCTTCAATCCGTCATGTTTTGGGATCATTGCTTACCGTGTCCTCTTTACAGTTGCACACACTTTGTGATTGTTCTCAATATGCATACAACTGCATACTATGCACTGTCCGCATGACTCCTCAATAATATCCATGCATCAGCATACCTCTGCATACTATGCGTTGCACTGTCTTGCACCTGCATGCTATACACCGACTGAAGACTCTCAGCAAGTTCGTGCACCTGCATACTATGCACCGTCCACCGAGGCCTCCTCAGCAAGGATGGCATAGCTTCCCCCCTCCCTGACTTCTCCTAGTACTCTGTTAGATGATATAAACTTCCGTCGACCGCGGTCAACTGATTTACTAGCTTGTGCCTTGAACCCCACAGTACAGGACCTCGAACTCCACCATATGGACGTTGTGACTGTTTTTCTGCATGGGGATCTCGGGGAAGACATACACATGAAGGTACCTGCAGGATGCAAACACCCGCCTCGTCCGAACATTTAGTGCGAATTGTTGAAGGCACTCTACAAACTCAAGAAGCTCCCCGTATCTGGCGTTCTTAATATATAAACTAAAATTCATCAGTAGTCCCAACGATCCGTGCCTATATGTGAAACACACTGGAAAGGCGATAATGCTGAAAGCACTGTACGTTGATGACCAACTGACCGCAGGGAACAACACATCCGCGCGGCTAAAAAGGCGGTATGAAAAGAAGGACTTGGAGGAACCGCAAGTGTGCCTCGGACTTGAAATCTCTTGTGACAGAGGCAACCGCAATCTAAAGTTATCACAAGACAAATACAGGCCGTCAGTACTCGAAACGTTCGGCGTGCGGAGCACAAAACCGGCAGCGGCTTCCAGGGGAATCTAGCTTTAACAAAATACGTTGGAGAGACCTGCCACCTCGTATGAACTTGCAAACACAAGACAGCTAAAATTGCGTGTACACGAAATGACCGCGACTCCCTTGTTCGCGGAAGCATATGAGACCAAGAAGCTGGAATGGCCTATTCATTTAGAAGCCCGGATTCTAGAATTCTAAGGAAGTCACGAAGTACATGGTAGACGCCCTGGATGAGTTTGCCATGATATTCCGGACGATCGGATGCCATCGAGGATATAATGTAAAGGTGGAGAAGTGATGATAGGGGTTTATGATGATTTTAATGCTATGCCCTGAGGCGTGAGGGCCCGATAGAGCCGGTTTTAGTACTAATTTATGTGCCTCGATCCAGTCCATGTGATAACCCATTCATACACCCACATGCAGCTCCCTCAGCAAGACCACTACCACTCTCACTCCCGCCGAGCTCACCTCTGTCAATGAGGCTCTGACGATAATTTTCGCTCCTGTTCCTGCCGTATTCTCTTTCGCTAAGTGTGCCAGAATAGATTTGGACGCACTTCTATTCCATTGCCATCCCAGTTTTGTCGTGTCTTCTTGCTGGTCGGGAATTGAGTGATATGCAATGGCACGTTAAGCTTTTTCTAAGGCTTTCTAAGTAAAACTCTGATTCTAAAATGAATACTTTGCGGGCTCTATGTTTGCATATCCAGTGGTTATTAGTTATACTCGCCATTGTCTCAGAGCTGAGTCACGGAGTTACTAATATCTCAGCATATCTTTTTTCAGTATCGCCCATATTTAGAATAACATGTTTCGTACCTTTCACAGCACATCAACAGAAGTCGGCTTGCAGCTCAGAATTAAAGTCTCTGTTTACGCGCGAAATAGATAATTTCTTCATATCATATGGTGTACCGGTAGAAGTGCAAATCTCACATACATGAAATACTATTTGAAAAGCATGCGAGAATCCAAATCCAAGTTTTCTAGCATTTTTATTTCGTTGGCGGAGGCGTGCGTATACCTGTGCATTCGCTTAGCAGTCCGCAGCGACTGTATCTGCATCTTGGAGTTTGGCATTAAGTTTCTTACAGTAGACTGCTCATGTGGAAAAATGCTATCCTAAGTCTCTCTTCTCTCGTAGAGTCTTTGGAAATGTACGTGAAAAATTTTCTTCTGCTAGATTCTTGAGGGCACTGAAATACAATACGTGATGGATTACCAAACTAACATTTTTTGAACATCGTTAAAAATCGAGCCCCTGAACGAGAGGATAGTAATCAGCAACCAGAAAGAATTTGAAAAGATGTGGGCTGATCATCTACATCTGGGATAGTTAGCGTCCATGTGCATTCCATCTATTTTTGGGTCTAACAAATCTTTTCCGCACCCGTGCAAGCTATTCTTCTTGATGACGTCGTTAATAGGAATAAGATCCAACAGGAGCATATCGAATCCTACTAACAAAAGACCGATCTTGTGTTATTTAGGTCTCTCTTGCTCGCCTCCTCAATGTCATAGTGCGTTGAGTGAGCTATGCTGTGTTGGCTCAGCCCTACGTACGATTGGTAACCGCCCCGATTAATTTTTGTAAGAAGTTGCTCTTTGTCTCTGCACCTCTCCCTCTCGCGAGGAGAACTGCAGGCCCGTCTTTTTATTTACGTACCTCTGCTATTCCAGATATTTCGTAGCCCTAAATTATCTCGATCTGGATAACTTACGATACACGGCAGCATACGTTCGATGATATCATACAGCAGCATAATGGCACCGTACTTATGATTAATTCAGGCAGTCCAACACGACAGAACCGTTACAATTTTTGTGCCCTGTACGGTATGATATGATTGCGGAACAGGAGATCGTCCAGAACTCAACCAATACTGCACTCAAGACGATGTGAATCAAAGATTTAATGGGGATTTGGACTCTGTAGAGTCAGTGAAAGCAAAATTCGACTCGATGGGATTCGTAAAGCTAGACTTGTCCTTTCCGCTATAAGAGCAAGTCTATCGCGGCAACCTCAATTGTTTTTTGATTCTGACTCTCTAAGGTCGACCTAAACACGGCGCTTATTTGCTTTCGACCAATAATAATTGCCATAATTATGAAATTATGGCAATCGGA
>JADWZK010312432.1_pt1 | contig 10295 bp, 14 predicted proteins | sample 8957641 | NCBI WGS metagenome assembly JADWZK01 (sample SAMN16576796, study PRJNA672827) | algae metagenome | host: rhodolith | place: South Korea: Udo, Jeju | collected 2014-09-18 | reverse complement strand
ATGATGTAGAAATTTTTAATATTTTTTTATTATTTATTAAATTATATTTATCATAATGGTACTTCCTATGTATCAAAACGAATTAGATCTTTTGTCCTACATAAGCCTTTCCGCCATTGAAGTAGGCGAACACTTGTATTGGAGCATAAGTAATTACAGAATTCATGGCCAAGTTTTTATTGTTTCTTGGATTGTAATTATTGCCCTGTTAACCATTTCATTTATAGGAACAAGAAGCCTGAGCCGTATTCCTTCGGGTATACAAAATTTTATGGAGTTTATTTTAGAGTTTTTGCAAGATATTGCAAAAACGCAGATAGGTGAGCATGATTATAGGCCCTGGGTACCGTATACAGCCACAATCTTTTTATTTATTTTAGGAAGCAATTGGGCTGGAGCACTAATACCATGGAAACTCATTAGTCTACCAGAAGGTGAACTAGCAGCTCCAACCAATGATATTAATACCACAGTTGCCTTAGCCTTGCTCACTTCTGTATCTTACTTTTATGCTGGATTAAATAAAAATGGCTTAGGTTATTTTTCTAGATATATTGAACCAACACCAGTTTTATTGCCAATTAACGTTTTGGAAGATTTTACAAAACCGTTATCTTTAAGCTTTCGCTTGTTTGGCAATGTTTTAGCTGATGAGTTAGTTGTATCAGTTTTTACACTTCTCGTCCCTATTTTGATTCCTTTGCCCGTAATGGTTTTGGGATTATTTGCGAGCTCAATACAGGCATTAATCTTCTCAACTTTATCTGCTGCATATATAGGTGAAGCTATAGAAGGTCATGCTGAGGAATAAGGCTATAAAGTAAATGAAATCTGTTAATTCTCTATTTATATTATTACAAACTTTTAACATATGGATTCAATCGTTTCCGCTGCATCTGTTATTGCCGCAAGTTTAGCAGTAGGCTTAGCCGCTATTGGTCCTGGTATTGGTCAAGGAAGCGCTGCAGCTAACGCAGTTGAAGGTATTTCTAGACAACCGGAGGTAGAAGGCAAGATTAGAGGCACTCTACTTTTGAGCTTAGCATTTATGGAATCACTAACTATTTATGGACTAGTTGTTGCTTTGTCTCTACTTTTTGCTAATCCTTATACTGGATAGTTGAGCATTTACGCTTAGTTTTTTTATAGATTTTTATAAAAAACTAAGCGTTTTGCAGGATTTATTTGTATGAAATTTTGATAGAATTATAAATTCCATGAACCAATGTACATATTTTTATTATCCATAGTAGACAAAGTCGAGCCAGATAAGCAAGGCGGTCTTTTTGATTTTAATGCAACATTGCCTCTGATGATGCTTCAATTTTTGATTTTGATGTTTGTTCTCAACTATATTTTTTTATAGACCAGTTACCAATGTTCTTGACGAAAGAGCTGATTATATAAGAAACAGTTTAACAACGGCATCAGCCTATTTACTAGAGGCAAATGAGTTGACTAAAAATTATGAAAAAGCTCTTGCGAATTCCAGAAAAGAAGCGCAAAATACTATTGGAGCTTCACAGAAAGAAGCTCAAGATATTGTTGCAGTAAATATTAAACAGGCCCAGAAAGAAGCGGAGAAATTAGTTGGTGAAGCTTCTGAGCAATTAAATATTCAAAAAGAGCAGGCGCTTAAAACTCTAGAGGATCAGGTTGATCTTTTGAGTAATCAAATCAAAGCCAAGTTGGTAAGCTGCCAGTTTTTGTAAATTAGCTCAAGAGTGCTTAATTGTAAGGTATTTATTTAAAATTAATATGATATGAACACTTGTATTGTGATATGCAATATGTTGTCGCAGCATGCTAAAAATAAACATCTCGGTTTGAATACTGATTTTTTGGAAGCTAATGTAATCAATATTGCAATCTTATTCTTTGGCTTAGCCTATCTTCTGAAACAATTCTTAGGTGCTCTTTTAGGAGCTAGACGACAAAAGGTGTTAGCTGCTATTCAGGAGTCCGAGGAAAGACTGCAGAAAGCTAATAATAGATTGGTTGAATCTGAGAAGCAATTTGCGCAAGCTGCAATGGTTATTAAGCAAATTGAACAAGAGGCAATTATAACAGCGGCAAAAGTCAGGCAGTCTATCCTTGATCAAGGAAAGCTTGATATAGAGCGATTAACAGAAGCCGGTAAAGCAAGCATACTTATTGCTGAGAGACAAGTGCGAGACCAAATTCAGCAGCAAATTACCTATTTGGCCGTTAGACAAGTTGCTTTAGATCTAAAGCGTCAAATGACATCTGATGTACAGGCTAAAATAGTTGATGAAAATATTTTGCAGCTAGGAGATAGGTTATGAGTCAGACTAGTTCTTTTGTTAAGGTTGCATTGCCATATGCGGAGGCGCTTTTTGATGCGTCTCGAAATATTCAAATAGTTGATGAAACAGCTGAAAGCTTAGATTTGGTTGTTGCTAGTATTGAGAAATCAGGTTATTTGAGAAGTTTTTTGGCTAATCCTTTGTTTCCGATAGAAGCGAAAAAAAGTGTCTTGAATCAACTCTTTGCTGGTCAAATCAATATTCACGTCCTAAATTTCTTGCATGTTTTAAATGATCGTCGCAGAATATCTTTGTTGCAGCCAGTTGCACAATGTTATTTTGACTTAGTGCGCAAATTACAATTAGTTCTTTTGGTTGAAGTAGATACTGCTATTGCGTTAAATGAATTGCAAAAGCAAGCTTTGCAGAATAAATTAAAGCAGATGACTAGTTCAAGAGAAATTCGGCTAATCGAGCAGGTACAGCCTGAATTAATAGGAGGCTTTGTTGTAAAAATTGGGTCAAAAGTCATAGATATGAGCATTTATGGTCAATTGAATCACATATCTTCTTATTTAAATAGAGTACATTTGTAAAACTACTTGTGATAACTAAGTTACAGTAAATATTTTTGAAAGTTAATATAATAAATATGGTAAACATTAGACCTGATGAAATCAGCAGCATTATCCGTGAGCAAATTGAGAAGTATGATCAAGCTTTACAAATTAGTAATGTAGGTACGGTACTTCAAGTAGGAGATGGCATCGCTAGAGTCTATGGACTAGATGAAGTAATGGCTGGTGAGTTGCTAGAGTTTGATGATGGCACAGTTGGCATAGCACTAAATTTAGAAAGCGACAATGTTGGCGTAGTGCTCATGGGAGAAGGAAGAGAAATTCTAGAAGGGAGCGCAGTGAAAGCAACGGGAAAAATTGCGCAAATACCTGTTGGACAAGAGTTTTTAGGTCGTGTTGTTGATCCATTGGCTTCCCCTGTAGATGCTAAGGGTGTTCCTAGTACAGCGGAAACGAGATTAATAGAGTCTTATGCCCCGGGCATAATTGGGAGACAGTCTGTATGCGAACCTATGCAGACAGGTGTTACAGCTATCGATTCAATGATACCGATTGGTAGAGGTCAAAGAGAATTGATTATCGGAGATAGGCAAACAGGTAAAACCGCTGTTGCCCTAGATACAATTATCAATCAAAAAGGTCAGAGCGTTATATGTGTTTACGTTGCTATAGGCCAAAAAGCATCATCGGTTGCTCAGGTTGTATCTGCTTTAGAAGAAAAAGGCGCTCTGGATTATACTATTATTGTAGCTGCTAATGCTGATGATTCTGCTACGCTGCAATATATTGCGCCTTACACTGGCGCAGCTTTAGCTGAATATTTTATGTATAAAGGTAAAGCTACACTGGTAGTATATGATGATTTGACAAAACAAGCACAAGCTTATCGTCAGATGTCTTTACTTTTAAGAAGGCCGCCTGGGCGAGAAGCCTATCCGGGCGATGTTTTTTATCTGCATTCTAGATTATTAGAAAGAGCAGCAAAGCTAAATAATGAATTAGGTGGTGGTAGCATGACAGCTCTTCCTATTATTGAAACCCAGGCTGGAGATGTTTCTGCTTATATACCGACAAATGTGATATCTATTACAGATGGCCAAATATTTTTATCTGGTGATTTATTTAATTCAGGTATCAGACCCGCGATCAATGTAGGCATTTCGGTTTCTAGGGTAGGTTCGGCAGCACAGGTTAAAGCTATGAAGCAAGTCGCTGGTAAGTTAAAATTAGAGCTTGCTCAATTTGCTGAATTAGAGGCATTCTCGCAGTTTGCTTCTGATCTTGATAAAGCAACACAGAATCAATTGGCAAGGGGTCAAAGACTCCGCGAAATTTTAAAGCAGCCCCAGAATTCACCTATTCCTGTCGAGGAGCAGGTTGCAATTATTTATACAGGAATTAATGGATACTTGGATGACGTGCCTCTGTCCGAGGTTCAAAAATTTATTATTGCGCTGCGTCAAGATCTTAAAAATACTAAGCCAGAGTTTGGTGACGATATACGTAATACTAAAAAGTTGAATCCAGGCAATGAAGAGTTGTTAAAAAAAGCTATTGAGGATGTCAAGCAGAGTTTTGTGCAGTAGTATTGCTTAAAATAATGATTAATTTTATAATAATCATTATTTTGTTTTAATACTAAGAAACTCTTGATTCTAGCAAGCTATTGTAACCATCTTTTTCTAGCTGTTTGGCTAACTCCGCATTGCCAGTGTGCACGATTCGTCCTTTTCTCATTATATGAACAAAATCAGGTACTACATAATCAAGCAAGCGCTGATAATGTGTAATCAAGACTATCGCTTTTTCGGAACTGCAAAAATGATTGATATTGCTCGCGATGCTTTTTAGAGCATCTATGTCCAACCCGGAATCTGTTTCGTCCAATATTGATAAGTCACTATCAAGCAAAGACATCTGCAAGATTTCATTTTTCTTTTTTTCGCCACCAGAAAATCCTTCGTTGACATTTCGACTTAAGAATTCGTTATCTATGTTAATGCTTTTTGCTTTTTGATTGATTAAATTGAAAAAAGACAATGGGTCAAGTTCTTTTTTGTCTTCTGTTTTCTGCTTTTCATTGTATGCTAGGCGTAAAAAATCTAAATTATTGACACCAGGTATTTCTACAGGATACTGAAATGCTAAAAATATACCTTTGTGAGCACGTTCTTCGGGATCCGTTGATGTTATATCTTGTCCTCTAAGACTAATTGAGCCACGTTTAACTTGGTATGAAGGATGACCAGCTATAATTTTAGCTAAGGTGCTTTTTCCTGAGCCATTTTGGCCCATTATGGCATGTACCTCTCCTGCATTTACGCATAAACTTAAGTCATTTATGATATTTTTATTTTCGATATCTGCATACAGATTTTTTATTTCTAGAATATTTTTCCTCATCATATTAGCCTACTGTTCCTTCTAGTTTTAAATTTAGTAAACGATCAGCTTCCATTGCAAATTCCATGGGCAGCTCATTGAAAACATCTTTGCAGAAGCCGCTTATCATGATTGATATAGCACTTTCTATGCTAATGCCTCTTTGTAGAAAATAAAAAATTTGTTCTTCTCCAATTTTTGATGCCGAAGCTTCATGCTCAACCTTCGCAGATGAATTTTGCACCTGTATATACGGAAATGTATTTGCTTGGCACTTTTTGCCTATTAATAACGAATCACACTGAGAGTAGTTTCTAGAATTGTATGCTTTAGGCCCAATTTTTACAAGACCACGATAGTTATTGACCGATTGACCTGCAGATATGCCCTTAGATATAATTTTGCTTCTAGTGTTATGACCAATATGAATCATTTTACTGCCTGTATCAGCTTGCTGCCTATTGTTGGTTAAAGCAACTGATGCGAATTCTCCAATAGAATTACTGCCAGCTAGTACGCAGCTAGGGTACTTCCAGGTTATAGCTGATCCTGTTTCTACCTGCGTCCATAAAATTTTTGAATTAGATCCCAAGCATAAACCCCGTTTAGTAACAAAATTATATATACCTCCCTGACCTTTGTTATCACCAGAGTACCAATTTTGTACAGTTGAGTATTTAATAGTTGCATTTTCTAATGCAACAAGTTCAACAACAGCAGCATGCAGTTGGTTGTTGTCATATTGCGGAGCTGTACACCCTTCTAAATAGCTAACATAGCTATTTTTGTCTGCAATAATTAGAGTTCTTTCAAATTGTCCGGATTCTTTATTATTAATACGAAAATAAGTAGATAGCTCTAAAGGGCAGTATGTATTAGGTGGTATATAACAGAATGATCCATCGCTAAACACTGCGGAGTTTAAAGCAGTAAAGTAATTGTCTCCGCTAGGAACAACTGATCCTAAATATTTTTCAACCAGGTTAGGATATTTAACGATGGCTTCAGATATAGAACAAAATATTACCCCAGCTGCAGCTAGCTCTTTCTTGAATGTTGTTCCTATAGATACGCTGTCAAAAACAGCGTCGATAGCAACATTCGTTAATCTTTTTTGCTCGTTTAATGAAATACCAAGCTTGTTAAAAGTTTCTAATAGTTCCGGATCAACATCTTCAAGACTCTTGATCTCTTTTTTGAATTTAGGCTTGGAATAATATAGCATATTGCTATAATTAATTTTTCTGTAATTTAGTTTAGCCCATGAAGGTTCAAGCATCTTGGTCCACTTGTTGTATGAATTTACCCTGAATTGCCTTAGATACTCAGGATCATTCTTAGTGTCAGAAATTAAACTAACAATCTCTTGACTTAAGCCCTTAGGAAAGCTTTCCGAGTCTATATTGGTTGAGAATCCATATTTGTAAGGCCTATTGATAATTTTGTTAATCTCAAAGGATGTTGAAGATCCCATATTTATTATTTTTTAATTTATAAGTATTGTAATAATTTATTGTATATAATTCATATTTGTTTAGTCATTTTTATTAATTAGCTATCTGATTGCATATATTTATATCATTGGGTTTTATTTCTCTGCTATGTAGTGTGTGTTTGAAATAGTAAACATGCTATCATTTATGTCAATTAGTAATTGAGATAAAAAAGATATATATAGGGCCAAATTTTCTTTTAAAGCGCCTTTGTAATTAAGCCCGCTTGCTCTAAAAATGAATGATATCCTCATTGCTTCCAGCCGTTCGAAAATAACTTTTAAAAATTGAGAAGATGTCATGGTTCCAAAAATGAATTGCATATTATTACAATCTTTGGCATGCTGAGATTTTCCTAGCAATGTTTTTGTGATAGATTCATGTTTTGTTGTAAGTAATAAAAATCTGATTAAAACAAGATAGATTAAATGAATGACAATAAAACGCACTATCGACATAGGTAAATACAAACATGAATTTTTTAGCGTATTTACTGTTACTATACTACCTTTATTTAATCTATTAAATGGGTAAATTTTCCATATGCATCTTCTGTCGAGCTCATTTATTTCATGTTTTTTATGCTGTTTGATACTTACAAATAGAAAGATTATAGAAATCACAATACTTTTATGCATACAATTTTTAATTTGCCTAGGTATATTGATTGACTGATGCAAAACTAAAAGAACAATGAAAAGAAATAGTATATGTTTTAGCGAGATAAAAAGCAGGCAAATTAGTTTGATTTGTATGATATAAAACTTGGCAATACTATTCTGAAAATGCAGCCAGTTTTTAGGAGAATGTAAATAATTGCAAGACGCGTAAAGTTCAATAAAATTCATGCTTGTATTTATTTAAATAAAAAAATGGCAATAAGCAAATGATTATAGTATAATTAGTCTTGTATGATAGGGTAGATGGCGAAATTGGTAAACGCATCACACTCAAAATGTGAACAACTTTAGTTTTGAGGGTTCAAATCCCTCTCTACCCACTAAATACATTTTAGTCTATAAAAAACAAAATATGAGCTTATTAGTTTTAGGATCAACAGGGACTTTAGGAAGGCAAATTGTGAAAAAAGCTTTAGATGAAGGGTTTCAGGTTAAATGCTTTGTGAGAAATTTTAGAAAAGCAGCATTTTTGAAAGAATGGGGCGCTGAATTAATTTATGGTGATTTAAAAATATCAGAAACGGTCCCGCGGTCTTTGCATGGTACAACTGCTATCATAGATGCATCAACAGTAAGACCGGCAGATTTTGATTTCTCCAGGATTATAGAGGTAGAGAATAAAGATGTTTTGATTAAATCTGCACAGTTGGCCAAGATTAAACGTTATTATATTTTTCTCTGTGCTAAATACTGAAAAATACAAAGACTCAATACCTTTAATGAATTTAAAATCTCAAATGGAATATAGTTTGAAGAAAATCAGGTCTTAAATATACAATTTTTCATTTATGCGGTTTTTTTCAGGGATTGATTCAGCAATATGCTCTACCAATACTAGATAAACAGGCAATATGGATAACTCAAGAAGCGCAAGCTGTGCCTTATATTGATACTCAAGATGTTGCTAAATTTACAATTAAAAGCCTATCTATTAAAGCCTCAGAAAACCAGAGTTTTCCTTTGGTAGGATCAATTAGATGGACTTCTTTGGAAATTATTGAGCTTTGCGAAAAACTCTCCGGTCAAAAATCACAAATCTTAACAGTGCCCATATTCTTGCTGCAATTACTGCGTCAATTTGCAAAAAATTTTCAGTGGACAAAAAGCATTGCAGATAGATTAGCTTTTACTAGTCTTTTAAATAAAAAACAGCTATTTAATTTGTCAATGAATCAATTCTATAGCGTATTTGAAACAGATGCTGCTGATTTTAATTCCTTAGATGATTACCTGCAAGAGTATTTTTCCAGCATTTTACAGAAAATGAAAGAATTAAATGAGCAGCAAGATAAGGCTGCATTTCTCGATACTTTTTAAATATTTTGGTAAATTCGTTATGAATATTGGCTTAATTACCGCCCGTTTGACCTGTGATCCGATTAGGTTCTCTAGCTTTGGCTGTTATTTTACAGAAGTGGAAGTTAACTTTCTGCATGTTAAAAATTATTTTGCAAGTGCAACAATTGTCGCAGATAGTAAAATAGGTAAAAATATTTCTGAATTTTACTGTCAAGGTGATTATATTCTAATAGAGGGCGAGTGTATGTTAGTTGAAAACGAGAAGCAAAATACATATCTTGCAATTTATGCTACAGATGTTCAGCCTGCGCATTTAATTATTAAAGAATAATTTTTTACACAGATAAGAATTTTTTGCCTAATTTTCATATACAATATATAAAAATAGATATATTGAGACTTGATTATGTTTACTTTAAAGATATTTGTATATACAACGGTTATCTTCTTTTCTTCTTTGTTCTTTTTTGGCTTCCTGTCTAATGACCCATCTAGAAATCCAAACCGCAAAGACTTAGAGTAAGTTTTTAATCTAAAAACATTAGTTGATTCTAGCTCTTGTATATATTTGAGCTTGCAATTAACTAATTCTTATTTCTGATGAAAAGCAGGTTCCTACACAGGTACTATATTTCTGGATAGTTGATTTAACTACTTTTAAATTGCGATTCAAGAAATAGATTCTTTCCACTATTTTTATATTGTTGTCGTATGACATTATGGTCAAAGAATTATTAGATTGACTTTGAACTATAAACTTATTCAAAAAAACAAAGTCACGACTAAACTTTATTACGAGTTTTGGCCTAGACCTTTCATAAACCAAGGCAATATAATGACTACAATCAATACCATTATTATTTTTGAGCTCTATGTAGTATAAATACACACTAGTCAATATGTCTTGCTTCTCAAGATTCTGAGCTATGCACTTCAGGTAAGGACTGCAATCTTTTATACGAGTCCAACGCATTTGATTAATAAATATATTTTTATCGGCGTGCTTCAGTAAAGAGTAGCTTGTGCTCTGTACAATCCATTGTCCAGCCAATTGACTAATCAAAAAATCATCATTCATGAATAATTCAGGTTACTCCTGCTTGCTTTTGTTTATTAATTTTTATTTTACATTGCTTCTATAGCAATATTTAAATTTAATAACTGTATCTTGCTTGGTTTAGTAAAATAGCAAATCCTGAGCCGCTATAGAATTCTCATTTGTATTTAGCTTAACATCCGTTTTTAACAAGTATTTTGGGTAGTGGAACCTTGGAATAAAGCCTAGGGTTATTTTTGTTAAGATGTATTATGCAATAGAATTTATGCCGTGCTGCAAGCTTAAAAAAGGTGTAATTGACAATGCTTAAAATTGCACCTTTCGCTATTATTAATTTGTTATTGTTTATAAGTTTACACCATATATTAATTTAATTGTAAGTATGAAACACTGGAATTTAAATAGAATAAGTAAATCTAGGCTAGATAAAATCAATTTTTATACCTAGATCTATTAATAAAAATATTCGAAAAATTGAAAAAAGAACTTGACCCTTATGCAGAAGTAGAAGCATTAGAAGAATTCAAGATATCTAAATA